>OGQH01001719.1_pt1 | contig 17803 bp, 25 predicted proteins | sample 1553181 | NCBI WGS metagenome assembly OGQH01 (sample SAMEA2579946, study PRJEB22360) | human gut metagenome | biome: human gut; feature: human-associated habitat; material: faeces | place: Denmark | collected 2008/2010 | reverse complement strand
AGGCGGTTTTGAAAGATAGATCTCCTTCATTTTCTGCTTAACGGCAGCAATAAGAGCGGGGCCTCGCAAAAGCTCTGCTCTTGTTGTCTAAGAAGGTATTGCCATTTCGAGGCAGAAAGAATATACTTATATTAGTAAATTCCAATACTAGGTGGAGGGACTATTATGGCTAGACCAAAAGGAAGCAAGAATGCAGTGCGTACCAAGAAAACAAATGTTGACTATGCGGCTATTGTTGCTGAAAAGACTATACTGCCAAGGAACAAATTGAAACTGAGATCGCTGCGCTGTCTGACAACATCAGCGTACTGAAAGAGCAGTTGAAAAGCAAAAAATCTGCGCTGAAGGTTGCAGTAAAGGAACTTTCTAAAGCAGAGGCAAAAAAGGTTGCAGCCGAAAAAAAGGCCGCAGAAGAATCCAAAAAGGCCGAAGCGGAATCCGTATTGAAAAAGCTACTTGCCAGCGGTATGTCCGCTGATGAAATTATCGCCAAGCTCCAGTAAACTTTTATGGGAGCCAGCAAACGGATCTGTCCGAACTGCGGACGTAAAATGAAGCAACAGTTCATTGGTCAGTTCCACTGCAAATGCAGCACAAGCTGGTGGCGTGATATAGTAAGCGCCAGCTACTGCACTACCCGCCTGCGCTTTGAGGTCAAGGACTACCGTCAGGTCAATGAGCCGGCTGTAAAAGCGGCAGGCGCAACAGGCATCATCCGTCCGGGGAAGAACGCCTGTCAGGTCATTGTCGGAACGAACGTCAAATCCGTTTATGATGAACTGGACAAGCTGCTGAAGTAAAGGAAAGGGGCTGTTGCACAAGGATAAAACCGGTGTAACAGCCTCTTTTTCATTCATGCTGCAATTTTTTCAGCTTTTCAAACGTATCTAAATTAAAGTGGCATATCATCTTCCTATTTCACAAATCCTTGCCGTTTTCAGACAGGAGGTTGCTTTTATGAAAGTATCTGCCGACTATCGTATGCTCGCTCTCGATGCCCTGCGCGGAAAATGGAAAACTGCTGTTTTGACAGGTATTGCCGCCAGTGCGCTCGGTGCTACCATTGTGAGCAGTTCCAACAGTGCCGTATCCAATTCCAATCAGGCAAAGGACATCCATTTTGAACTGTTCTCCCAGCCCAACGGCGGTCGGCTGCTTGCTGTTCTGCTTGCCGGCATTGTTCTGTGGGCAGTCCTCCAACTGATCGTGGGCGGTGCAGTTCAACTGGGATATGCTCATTTTAATCTGAACCTTGTAGATGGAAATGATGCTGCCATCTCGGACTTGTTCTCTCAGAAAGACCGTCTGTGGGATGGCTTCTGCATGAAATTCCTGCAGGGTCTGTACATCGCCCTCTGGTCGCTGCTGTTGGTGATTCCGGGAATCGTGAAAACATACAGCTATGCGATGACACCTTACATCATGTCCGAGCATCCTTCGCTGACCGCAAATGAAGCGATCACAGAATCCCGGCGGATCATGAATGGCAACAAATGGCGGCTGTTCTGTCTGGATTTCAGCTTCATTGGCTGGGAGCTGCTCTGTTCGGTGCCACTGTATGCCGAGGGTTTTCTGGTTCTCAAATATTTCACCGGTTCAGAGGCTCTGGCGATTTCTCTTGTTCTTCTGCTGACAATTCCATTGAGCATTGGCTTCTTTTTTGTACGCCCCTATGAGGAAGCTGCATGGGCCACTTTCTACCGCGATATTACCGCAGCACCTACCGAACCGGATGAAGCATACTGACTTTTATACTATTTCGCAGATGTGACCGGATTTTCGAGGTGATCTGCGTATGGATAAGAAACCTGACCGTTCCGAAATAATTACAATGACCCTCTTGTTTGTTTTAACGCTGGTGCTTACGGTATTAAAAGTGACGAGAGTGGTTTCGTTGCCCTGGTTGTGGGTGCTGGGTCCGCTTTGGCTTGGCACATATCGGTACCGCGATTAGGACTGCTTGCGCTGGGAGATCTCTCCCGGCGTTTTTTATTTCTCGGAGATGCCGAGATTTGACTGCTCCGGAATTGTGCTTTTGGCAGTACATGGAAAAGAACTTTTTACAGCATTTTCACGGTCAGAGCCTCGCTGGTGAGGTCCTGCGCAGTGTTGCTATGGGCAGGGTCATCCAGCATATACCGCAGAACCAGAACTTCGCCTACATAGAGGAATGCTGCCTTGATGGGGATGCTGCCGGAGTCCAGCGGGCTTTCCTGTGCGCCGCAGAGAAGGACGACATCTGCGAGCAATGCGCCGGGGGAGTCCTCGTAATGGGTCAGGAGGATGATCTTTGCCCCGGCGGCCTTGGCGGTGCGCAGTGTCTCCATCATGTCGCGGGTCGCGCCGGAGTAGGAGACGAAGAGCACAACGTCGGCCTCGTTCATCAGACTGGCAGTCAGCAGCTGTAAATGGCTGTCGCCTGCGGTGCGGAACTTGGTGGAAAGGCTGGCAAAGCGGGCGCAGATGTCGTTTGCCAGGAGCATACTGCCGCCCTGTCCGAGGCAGAACACCTGCCTGGCCTCCTGCATCAGGTGTACGGCCTCGTCCACGGCCTCGGTAGAGAGGGCGTTCTGGGTGCCGTTGATGGCGGTGAGAAAGCGGGCGTATGCGTGCTCGCAAAGTTCTGCGGTGGTGGCACCGGGCTGAAGCTCCCTCTGGCTGGAGGGTGTGCCGGTGGCGTTGGCCTGCGCCAGCGCAATGCGCATCTCATGGTAGCCGTCGAACCCCAAAGCCCGGCAGAACCGGAACACTGTCGCCTCGGCGACATTGCACTCCCGGGCCAGCGAGGAAATGGAGAGATACTGCGCTTCGTCCGCATGCTGCAGCAGGTAGTCGGCGACCGCGTGGCCGGATCTGGTCAGCTGGTCCTGTCGTTGATGCAGCAATTCCCAAAAATTTGTACCCATGGTCAAGCTCCTTCGAGCAGGCTGCAATGCCCGCACTATTCCTTATGCTTTCTTTTGCCCCCTTCCGCTGCACAGGGAAGGGGGCATTTTTATAAAAAAAGTATAAAAGAAGTTTGACCGCTTGACAAGTGTGCCTTTCGCCATAATTCGGATGAAAAAGCTGTGCAGAGCACCCAAAAAACGAGGAAAAGTATGACTTATTACTGAAAATAAATTTCAAAGCTGCGGCAGGAAGAACGAAAATGATTTTCAAACTGAAAATGACAAACTGCGCAGAAATGATTACAAAACGGCTACAACTGGCGCCAAAATTGGTGAAAGTGGCCAAAATCTGGCTGGTATCCCAGATATTTGTGCGGAATAGACAAGAAAGCTTTCTGAAAATTGTATATGCGACCGATGGACAAGATGAAAGAAGTTTTCTATAATAAGGCCAACAAGAGCGGTCAGGGATGAAGGACCGCCGATATGATGATAGGTAAGGAGAACTTATTATGAAGAACGCTATTTCTCGTCGCTCCTTCTTGAAGGCCGTTGGCATTATGAGCGCAGCGGGTGCGCTGGCTGCCTGCGGCGGCAAGTCCGCTTCTACCAGCATGGCAGCTTCTACCAGCATGGCGGCTTCCACTGCCGCTTCCGGCTCTGCATCCGGCGCAAGCATCAGGCTGTGGACATACCCCATCGGCGGCTGGGGCAAGGACGAGACCGTCCAGGAGCTCATCGCCAGCTTCAACGCAAAGTATCCTGACATTAAAGTGGCCGTTGAGTATCTCGACTACACCAACGGCGATGACCAGGTGAACACCGCCATCGAGGGCGGCAGCGCACCCGACCTCATCATGGAAGGCCCCGAGCGTCTGGTGGCCAACTGGGGCGCAAAGGGTGTCATGGCTCCGCTGAACGATTTGTGGACCGACGACGCCAAGAAGGATATTTACGAGTCCGTCAACTCCGCCTGCCACAACGACAAGGGCGACTACTACGAGTATCCCCTGTGCATGACCGCACACTGCATGGCCGTCAACATGACCAAGGTCAAGGAAGTGGGCGCTGACAAGTATCTCGACACCGATAAGCACACCTGGAGCACCGAAGGCTTCCTGAACACCGTTGACGCTCTGTACAAGGGCGGCTACGAGAACGTGGCAGCCATCTACTGCGGCGGTCAGGGCGGCGACCAGGGTACCCGCGCTATTATCAACAATATGTACGGCGGCACCTTCACCGACGACGCTCACACCAAGTACACTGCAGACTCTGCCGAGAACATCAAGGCCATCCAGACCCTGTACGACACCGACGGCATCAACTTCGACGCTTCCATCGCCGGCGGCGACGAGATCACGCTGTTCCGCAACGGCACCCTGCAGATGGCTTTCTGCTGGAACATCGCTCAGCAGCTGAACGCCGATAACAACGACGCCGGCCTGACCAACGACGGCGACGAGATCATGCCCATGGCATTCCCGACTGCAAGCGGCGACCCGAAGCTCTGCGGCGGCATCTGGGGCTTCGGCGTCTTCGACAATGGCGATGAGGCCAAGGTCAAGGCAGCCAAGACCTTCATTGAGTTCATCGCTGCTGATCCTGACCAGGTGAAGGACAGCGTTCTGGCTTCCACCTACTTCCCGGTCCGCGCCAGTGTGGGCGACATCTACGCCGACAACGCCATCATGAGCGAGTACACCAAGTTCATGGCCTATCTGGGCGACTACTACCAGATCACTCCGGGCTGGGCAACTGCCCGCACCGAGTGGTGGAACATGCTCCAGCGTGTAGGCACCGGCGAAGATGTTGCCACTTCTGTCGCAACCTTTGTCCAGAACGCCAACGCAGCCGCCAAAGCCTGAGCTTTTCTGCCTGAGGGCAAATAAGTAATGACGGCCCCTCCCTCGAACATCCCGGCGAGGGAGGGGCATTTTATGTAAGATAAGCACCCAATCAGAACGAAAGGTCTGGTGATTTCTTTGGCTGCAAAGACTGCAAGCATCAAAGAGCCGAAGCGCAGCAGCGCACTGGTTCGGCAGGAGACCATCGCTTCCTACCTGTTCCTTCTGCCCAGCCTCATCTTTTTTCTCGGCTTCGTCATTTACCCCATGATACTCTGCGTGGTCACGAGCTTTTTTGACTCGACTATGAACCGTGCCGACGTCTTTGTGGGTCTTGCCAACTACGCAGAGCTGTTCGCAGACCCCATCTTCATCGGCGCTTTGCGCAACACCTTCATCATCGTGGTCGTCTCGGTGCCTGTGACCTGTGCGTTCTCGCTGTGGGTCAGCTCGGCCATCGTCGATTTGCCCGAGTGGGCCACCAGCCTCTTCCGCTGCGTGTTCTACCTGCCGGTCGTCACCGGCTCGGTGGCTGTCACCGTCGTGTGGAAGTGGATGTACAACAATTACTACGGCATCTTCAACTATCTGGGCAAGGCTGTGGGCCTCATCGACAAGAACATCAACTGGCTGGGCGATGAAAAATACGCTCTGGGCTGCATCATCCTCATCCTGCTGACTACTTCTGTCGGCCAGCCCATCGTGCTGTACGTTTCCGCACTGGGCAACGTAGACCAGTCCATCGTGGAAGCCGCTGAAGTGGACGGCGCCACCGATTTCCAGTGCTTCTGGCGCATCAAGTGGCCCGCCATCATGCCCACCACCCTGTACATCCTGGTCATCACTACCATCAACTCCTTCCAGTGCTTCGCGCTGATCCAGCTGCTGACCTCCGGCGGCCCCAACCACAGCACCGATACCATCATGTACTACATCTACTACACGGCATTCAAGCTCTACCGCTATGGTTACGGCAACGCAATGGGCGTTGTGCTGGCCGTTATCATCGCCATCCTGTCGGCTGTCCAGTTCAGGTTTGGCAGTCAGGATAATTAAAGGAGGTGCCGGGCAATGACTGCAACTGCAAAAAAACAGAAACCGTTGAAGCGTCACCCCAGCAAGCTGAAAAAGATGAGCGCTTACATGATGCTGACGTTCATTCTTATCAGCATCGTGGCCGTGCTGTTCGCGTTCCCGCTGTACTGGATCATCACCGGTTCCTTCAAGACCGGCGCGGCCATCAACTCCACGACCCCCGAGTGGTGGCCCAGCCAGTGGGTGCTGACCAACTACCAGAAGCTTTTCGCAGGCAAGAGCGCACCCCTGTGGCAGCTGGCCGTGCCCTTCAGCCGCTCTTTCAGCGCGGATGGAGAGCCGATCTATTTCTCCGTCGGCCCGACTGCTCCGGCCGCCCTGCGCTGGATGATCAACACCGTGTTCATGGCCGTCATGTCCATGATCCTCACCTGCGTCACCGCCGCAATGGCAGGCTATGCGCTGGCAAAAAAGCGCTTCGTCGGCCGCAGGCTGCTCTTCACCCTCATCGTCTGCGCAATGGCCCTGCCCAAGCAGGTCATCCTCATCCCGCTGCTGCGTGAGATGAGCGCACTGAACCTTTACAATACCATCTGGGCCGTCATTTTCCCCATCGTGGGCTGGCCCTTCGGCGTCTTTTTGATGAAGCAGTTCAGTGAGGGCATCCCCACCGAGATGCTGGAAGCGGCCCGTATCGACGGCGCCAGCGAGGCGCGCACCTTCGTCAGCATCGTGCTCCCGATGGTCAAGCCGGGCATCGGCGCGCTGGCCATCTTCACCTTCATCAACAGCTGGAACGATTACTTCATGCAGCTCATCATGCTGTCCAGCACCAGCAACCTGACGATCTCGCTGGGCATCGCAAAGCTGCAGGCGGAGAACAGCACCGACTTCGGCCTTATCATGGCAGGCGCCGCTCTGGCCGCTGTGCCGATCATCATCATCTTCCTTATCTTCCAGAAGTACTTCACCAAGGGCATCGCAATGGGTGCTGTCAAGGGCTAAAATTTCGACCGCGGCCAGTGGCCGAAACAGGGAGAAATTTTTGGCGCCGCGGTCAGCAGGACGCGAGTGCCGCACCAAGGCACGAAGCGGACGCTGGGAACCGCAAGAGGGCGCTGCTGCCGTTTCCCGAACGGAGAGCGTGCAGGGCTTGAATAATCAGAAAGACTAACTATTAAAAGTCAACCCAAATGTGTGGAAAGGTGAAAATAATGCAGACGATTCAAAAAGGGTATAGCAAAGCTGACGTCCATTGGACGCCCAATTGAGCTTATCTAAGAACTTAAGCTGCACGTTTGTACGGTTGCCGAGATTTCTCCATGGCATAGATCAGCCGAACCAATTTCTTAGCGGCATGAGAAAGTGCAACGTTGTAATGCTTTCCCTCAGCTCGCTTTTTAGCAAGGTAAGCCGCAAAGCCTGGGTCCCAATGGCAGACATACTTGGTCGCGTTGTAAAGCGCATAACGCAAATAGCGAGAGCCGCGTTTCTCCATGTGAGAGTAGGTTCCAGCCAATGAAAGCTGTCCTGATTGATAGGTAGACGGTGACATACCTGCATAAGCGAGGATCTTGTCCGGAGAATCAAAACGTGCGAAATCACCGATTTCGGCAAGGATCATAGCTCCCATACGAAACCCCATGCCGGGAATAGTCGTAATGGGAGACTGAAGTTCTTCCATGATGGCTTCAATAGCTGCTTCAATGTCTTCAATCTCTGAATCTAATTCACGGATCAATCGGATTGTATGACGCAACTCAAGCGATTTAGCAGGCATAACAGAACCAATCGAATGCTTGGCAGCATCACGAATTTCTGTTGCCATATCTCGTCCATATCGGCCTTTAGAGGCATCCTTCAGGAGAGATTTCAAGTGTGTCAAATGAGCTTCGGTAATCTGTTTTGCTCCAGGAAATTCAATAAGGAGTGCGTAAATAGAGGACATATGCAGCGTTGGCACCAGTTTTTCTAACTCAGGAAACAGTATGGTAACTAAACGTGAAACTGACTGTTTCAGTTGTGCTCTTTCACGAACTTTATCAAATCGGTATCTGGTTAGTGACTTTAACTCTTCATTGTGGTATGCTGTGTCTGTGTAGGACTTGAGGTCCACATTAGACATAAGCATAGTTGCAATAGTTTTAGCATCCACCCGATCAGTCTTGGTTTTACGAAGACTCATGCTCTTTCGATACAGGTTGGTATGCAGCGGATTGATAACGTAGGTGGGCAAACCTTGGTTAATCAAAAATCCGAGAATGTTGTAGCTGTAATGTCCAGTAGCCTCAAGCCCTACTTTTATTTTATCATCCGAACTTGTGCAGCTGCGAATCTTCTGTAGCAAGGTATCAAATCCATCTGCATTATTGGGAATGGTGAATACACCCGCAAGGATTTTCCCTTCCGAATTCAGGATAACGCAATCATGCTTATCCTTGGCAACATCAATACCCACACAAATCATAATGAATACCTCCGATATGTTTATTTGATGCTGGTTCCACAGAACTCTTTACTCTTGTAACCTTGTTCTACATAAACCGTCTGGCGGTATCTAACTGATTAACAATACTGTAAAGGGCTGTGGTTGGAGCCTTTCTGGAACCGTCTTGCGGTAGGACGTGAGAACCAATCCACAGCATCCCTTACATTGTAGCACAGCCCTTGGAGAGGGGCTCTAATAACTACTACTCTATAATACAAGGATGTGAGCCTTTCTCTGGAGGTCAATGCTGAGAGCAAGCCATCCTGGACCCGCGCCCGCAGCGCCGCCAAGAAGCTGCTGGCCGACTGTGAAACTTGGGATAAGGCCATGCGGGACCTTGCAGCCAAGAACCTGACCGAGCTGGCCAACAACTGGCTCTCCCAGGATGAGGAAAACCCCCGCAATCCGGCAACCGACCCTATCATGGAGGAGGAGTTTGCCCGGCGGATCAGCATGACGAGCCTGTCCGTCACCTCCGGCGGCAGCTTCACCGCCTGGTTTGACTGCGACGAGATGTTCACCGACCATGCGGTGACGGTCCACGGCTCCTTGAAAAAGGGCCTCAAAACTGCCAACATTGAGGGATAAGGAGGCACAGAGATGAAGCTGAACTGTAAACGCATTGATTTTACATACACGCCCGGCGAGGAGATCTTCACCTTTCCCGAGGAATCGGGACTATCCTTTATTTTCGATGTGGAGGAGGAACTGACCTCCGATCCCGCCGCCATGGACGCGGTGGGGAAAATGCTGGATGAGGCGGAGGAGCTGGCGGAAAAGGCCAAGGCCGCCATCAGAGCGGCGCTGGAGGATGAGGATAGCCCTTACAACGATGTTGTGACATTTTTCATGGAGTTTCACCGAGACGATGTAGGCCCGGATATTGCGGCGGAACTTTTTCCGGAAACCGACCCGGCCAAGCTGTCCTTTGCCGAGATGGTGGACTTTCTGCGGCTCAAGCGGTTCGGCAGTCTGGTGGATGGGGAGACGAATCAGCAGGCCTTCATCCTGGATTTGTCCTTCAACCCGGAGATCACCGACGAGCTGATGGTGGTTTACTTTGATTTGAACCAGGAGATTTTCTGCATTACCCATGAAAGCTGAATTTGTTGCTTGTATTTTTGAGCCTGAATCAGTCCAGTGGGGCTTACGAGGCGACCCGTTTCTGTGGCGGCTGCTAAAGGAGCGGTATCAGGCGGCGGAGCTGCCCTATCCGCCCGAGACGCTCCGGGAGGACATCCTCCGCGTCTTTGCGGATCTGGCCGACGAACTGCCAACGCCGGGCAAACACTACTATGTGGAGCGGTTTGCCAAAACTCATGTAGGAATGTCTACTGGTTGGATAAGCGGCGACTTTTGGCTGGACACGGCCATCCCGCTGCTGATGGAGCGGCTGGAGCAAATGAACTGTTCAAAGGAGTATGCACCATGATTTCCACAAAAGATTTATCCGGTCTGCCCAATGCGGAGCGCCTGAAAGCCTTCTGCAAAGGGCTGGCGGCCCTGGACGTCATCATGGTGGAGGAGGAATGGAGCTTCATCCGCCCCTACACCTACAATCCCGCGTGGCGAAAGGGCAAGGAGGCGTTCTTTGCCACCGACGGCGGCGACCAGAGCATGATCGTCATGTTCGCGCCAGAGGGGTGCGTCATCAACGGCGTGGACTCTGAGCTCTATGACTGGGAGGAAAAGCTCCCCCGCATTGAAGATCTGACGGCGGGGATGCCCCCGGCTCTGCAAAAGCTCATGTCCAGCCGGGAGGTCAAAAAGATGAAAAGCACCTTCTGTGTCTGGACGGAGGACGGCGCCGCCTGGCACTGCAATCCCATGGACGGCGAGGACGCCTCCAAGGACCTGCTCCCTCTGATCGACGGCGATCCCCAGACCTATGTGGAGTACGGGAAGTGGTTCTATCCCGCCGACCTGCCTTTGGAGGCCGTTCGCCAGCTCGCGGACGGGGTTCCGGTGACAAAGGAACTGGTTGCCGCGCTGAAACCCCAGCGCAGCGACTGGGAGGAGATCAAGATGGGGCTGGACAAGATCGGATATCCCCATGAGCTTTGACAGGAGAATAGGAGAATGCAATCATGGATACAAACTTCAACGCGGCCCTTTACCGGGAAGAAATGCTGTCTCTTGTGAACGCCGCCATCAAAAAGCTGAAAGCGGAGCATCCGGATTACGAGGTATTCACCATGAGCTTGACAACGGACTTTGCCTCCGGGGTAAGCGCCGTCCACTTTGACAGCCGGGTCTCCTCAGAGCGGTATCTCCAGAAGGAGGCTGAACAGTACCAGAAATATTTACAGGCCGGCAATCTGAGCATGGCCGAGATATATGCCCCCACTGGAGAGATTCGGATCACCAATCCCGCGGACTTTGAACTTCCCTTCTACTTAGAGATTCAAAATGAGTCCTTCCCTTTGGAGTTTGAGGAGGAGCCGGAGGACGAAGATTCCGAGGAAGAAGAGGAAGAGGAAGAGGAGGAAGAAGCATCTGCCTGCTGGGAGGAGGCTGCCCCGATTCTGAAACAGGCTGCCGCCGCAGCTTATCAAACGGCCAAGTCAGAACTGAAGGTTGATGCGGATGCGTTTGAGGTCAGCTACAACGGCCCGGATGACTGGTATTATCCGCTGGAGCAATAAGGGAGGCATTCACCATGGTGAAAGAGCGCATTCCTATCTCCGGCGACCTCAAAAGCAGGGTCAGGCAGCTGATGGAGTATGCCGGGTGGTATGAGGGGCGAAAGGTGGACATCTCCCTCGCGGAGCGGTATTACGCCGACCACGGCGTGCCCATGATGAGGGCCACCCAGCGGTTTTACCGGAGATATTTCGGCCTGTGCTGTCAGTGGTACCTGGCGCAGAAAAAGCTGAACTGGGCGGCCGACTTTGAATTCGCGCTGTTTCCATACCTCATCAACGGGATCAAGAACCACCTGGAGGACGCCTATTTCCGGGATATGTCCGGCTGTGAACTGGCGGAGATTGAGCGGACGGCCGGTCAGAGGTGCCAGCCCATCGGTCATATCGGCTACTACTACCCGGCGGAGGTCTGGATCTCGGAGTACGGAAAGCTGTACGCGAAATATGAGTATCAGGAGGAAATCGAGTGCTTTCCCGATGTGTTTGCCCTGATTGAGCGGGAGCTGGGACAGTGCAAATTCGATTCCGCCGCCATGAAAACCGTGGAGGCGCTGGACGGAAAGATATAAGAAAGTAGTTGCAACAGTAAACGGAGGAAAACGGCGATGGATTATTTGAAAGTATTGCGGGAAAATCCTGACTTGGCGAAGGAATTTGATGTTCTGTTTGACTTCTCCCTTCTGGATGAACTGACAGAGCGGGATGAGGCGGAGGGCCGGTGTACCTTCACCCTGCCCGGCATGGCCTTTGCCAGAGACGGCTCCGGCGGGGAATACCACCTGCTGGAGGATGGCTCCATCGGCTATAACAGCAGCGAGGGGGAGGCGGGCCGCCTGGCCGAGAGCATGGACGACCTCTTTTCCCTGATTGTGAGCTGCATCTGCTGGCAGGACTGCTGTGACGCAAAGCAGTATGTGGATGCCAAAACCCTGGAGGAATACGGGCAGAGGCAACGTAATATCAACTTGGAAGATATCGACGCAGACAGCTGGCGGCGGGTCGCGGATGCTCTCGGCATCCCTACCGATGAGCCTCTGGCCCCCGTTCTGGAGCGGTTCCGCAGCGCGACACAGCGCCAGCCCCTGTATCAGTGCGTGTTCCATGAGGACGACGGCAGCCTGACCGAATCCTATGGCCTGATGTTTGAATAGAACGGGGAACACATGGAGTTTGAAATTTGGTGCAATCAGATCCTGCGGAACCCCCAGGACATTTCACCACTGAAATTCGGCATGACGCGGGAGGAGGTCATGGAGATCTTCGGCAAGCCCGATGCCGTCTCCACTATGAAAAGCGGCGGAAAGCCGCTGATCCTCAAATATCACGATATTGAACTGCATTTCGACAGAAGCGTCCCTCATGGACTGAATCTGATTTACAGTGACGATGAGATCGAACTGAGTATTACAGCTGAGCACGGAGAAAGGAGAAATCACGATGAAAGCATTTGACCCCAATTACAAACTGCTGGATGAGATGTACCAGGACAAATACTATCCTGATTTCCTGGTGGACAAGGTAAAGGACGAACTTCAGAAGGTCATCGATCTGCTGGAGAGCGGCGAGACTGACACCGAGGTGGTACAGGAAACGCTGGACGAGGCGGTCAGCGGCATCAATGATCTCCAGGAGGAGTTTGACGAGAACGACAGCGAGATCGAGACGGTGGCCCGGGAGTGCATCGCGGCAGATGTGGCCTACATTCTGGAGTGGTTCAACATCCCCATCGACACCGAGGAGGCCATCCGGGAAAGGGACTGGTGAAACCTCCAGAAAAAACTTGCCCTTTGCAAAATGAGTGAACCAACAGGAGGAATCCATCATGCCGACAACAGAATGGCTGAACAAATATGAATCCGTTAAGGACAAACTGGCCTGCAAAACCGACTTGGACGCGCATTTCACAGAGAAAGTGATTGGGAACATGGGCGTGGATGTGCTGGACATCGGCGCCGTCCATTTTCCCACCGGAACCATCTTCGCCTGCGATCCGCTGGTGGAGCTGGAGGACACACCGCCGTTTCTGCAGACGATCCCCGCCGGGACTTATCCCGTGAAGATCTGTGTGGTGCCCAGCGAAAAATATGGTGACCGCTATGCCTGCGTCAAGGTGGAGGTTTCTCCGGAAAAGCCTGTCCGCTATGAGCTGGGCATGACCGGCAAAGAGGATCTGGACGAGGAACTGGGCGAGGACGATTATTTTGGCTTCGGCGTAGACGCTGGGATGGGCTGCGTCGCGGACATCCAGACCCAGGCGGCCTTCAAGATATACTGGGCTAAGCGGCTGGAAGAAGACCCGGACATCGACCCCTACAACGACCTGTTCTGCGACCTGCTGGAGGAAAACGCCAAAGCCCACCCAAAGTATCAGGGCAGCTATGGCGACTGGCTCAACTGGATGGTGCCGGACACGGACTGCAATCTGCCCATTTTCGCTTCCGGCTGGGGGGACGGCTACTATCCCGTCTACTTCGGCTACGACGCGAAGGGCGAGGTCTGCGCCGTGTATGTGCGGTTCATTGACATTGAGGCCAGCTACCGGGAGCAGGAATAAGGAGGCAAGTGGCAATGGAATGGCCAAAACGGGCGCGGACAGCGGACTGGGAGCGCGGTGTCCTGACCTTAGACGGAGAAAAGCGATTTGAAGTCCCGGAGCTGACCACAGAGATCATGGAGCAGCTGGCCGGTTATACCCTGGTGGGCTTTCATGTAAAAGGCTATCCGGTGACGGATGCACTGCTTGCCCCCTTTGCCGGGCATAAAAGCATGGCCAACTTCGGTGTGGAGGACGGCGCGCTCACCGACGCCTGTTTCCCCATCTTTTCCGCCATGCCCAAGCTGCGGTATCTGCTGCTGGACGGCAACGCCGGAATCCACGGCGGCGGCCTGTCCGCCCTGTGGGAGTGTAAAATAGACCTGCTGACCCTCAACCGCACCGGGCTGGACGACGCCGGTCTGCGCCAGGCGGCCTCCATCCCCAAGCTCTCCCACATCCAGCTCGACCATACTGCCGTTACCTACGAGGGCCTGCTGGCCATCGCCGGCAACAGCCGCATCGAACCGGTGGCCCATGTGCAATTTACCAAGGAGCAGATGGAACACTTCTCCCAGCTCCAGCGGGAAAAGGCCAAAAAGCCCGTCCAGCTGGATGAGCAGGCGGCGGCGGAATGCCGCAGGGTGCTGTCCGCTTTCTTTGCCGAGATGACGCAGTGGGAGCAGTACATGGAGCAGGCCGGGTTTGAAGGTGCTGAGGCAGTGCCCCGTCTGCTGACGATCTGGGAGAAATATGTGAGCGAAAAGCCCCGTCCGGGCTATCGACCTCTGGGCCTCTCATACAGCGCCCAGGGCACCTACAACGGGGAAGAATTCCTTGACGCAGAGCAGATCACCAAAAACAAGCTCTACATCTACACCAGGGAGAAAAACACCGGCTTTGACCGCCGCTTTCTTATGAAGCGTGTGGGCGAAGGCTGGAAGATTGATGCGGTGCAGGAGCGGCTGAACGGCTGGCAGCGCACGGAAGTGTGAGGCATCACATGGCTTGGGAATATGAAACCTTTGGCCCGGACGGTCAATGCAAATTGTTCGGTGTGAACATCTTTGACTACAACTGGCAAACCACCGGCAAGCGAGTAAAAGTCAAAGACCCGATCTATCATCAAGACCATACCTTCGAGGTCTGGCAGGTGGAGATCAACGGGCAGATTCACCGCTTTGCTGCCGGGGAGTTCTCCAACTGCGTATGGGGATTCTATCTGGAAAAGAACTGACGAGAGGAGCGTGATACCATGAAAGCCACCGCCGGAGAGGTCTATACAGTCTATAACCAATATCTGAAACGCTACACCGCCTGCCAGGTGGCCTATATTGCGCCGCCAGACACGGTGAGCAAAGAGTCTTGGGCGGTGATCCTCTCTCTGGATTGGGTGGGCGACGCCCCTCTAACTGCGGAGGAACTGCCCCATCTCCGCCCGCTCTACAAGGACTTCATGTACTGGTCCCGCGACCTCCACCTGCTGCGGGTGCCGTTGGAGGTCCCGCCCCAATATAAACTGGTGGGCACACTTCCGCCCTTCACCGACCAGCCCTGCCGCTCCTACGGAGGCTGGAGTGACGGCTATGATGTGTATCTCCAGATCCGGTGGCAGGCCATTCCGGAGGAACGGCGGCGGGCCTTCAAGGAGGCCATGGACAGTGACGAGCAAACGGAGATCGGCGGTATCCAGCTGAAGGTCAACAACCATCGGGTGATGGACCAGTACGCACCATTCGATTCGGCGCTGGAACTAAAGGCTCTGCCCTGCCTCTCCGAACTCATCTGCCAGCGGTGGCACCCGGATCTGCTGGAGTTTTTGCGGGAATCCCCCTTTGTTGATGAAGTGACTTTGCTGAACCACGGTCAGAGGACACTTGATCTGCGAGGCACCAGCATCAGAAAGCTGATGCTGGACATGACCGGGCTGGAGGAGCTGTGGCTGTGTGAGGGAACGGAGCTGCTCCTGTTCCAGAACAAGGGGCCGGACGCCTGTGCCATCCATGCCCCCGAAGATGGCAGCGGTTTGACCCTCCAATTTATCGGGGAATACCGCCCGCACACGGAACTGCCGAACCTACGGGGGCTGCATGGCATCGAGCTGAAGGACTTTGATTTGACCGGACTGGCTGCTGTTCATCCCCACCTGAAGGAACTGAGGCTCTGGGGTGCGCCGGGAAACCTGGGGAGCTTCTCCGCCGTGGGAGGGTTCCGGGAACTGACGAACCTATCCACCTTCGACCTGTTTGGCTTCGGCGCGGATGACATCCCCACCCCGGAGCAGATGCCGGAGCTTCGCTGGTTCTGGATGACCAGCCTGCCGGAGACGGCGGCAAAAGCGGCAAAGCAGCTCTGGAAAAGCAAGCCGGGAATGGATCTGCGGATCACCAAACCCCGGAAACCGGAGTGGCTGGCGCAAAATCTGGACAATCCCTTCCGGGGCTGGGACGGCGCAGAACATATCCCTGCCGCCGCCGCGAAAAAGGCAGCCAATCAATACCGCAAGACCCGCTCCCTGCTGATGAAGCTGGCCGCCGAACCGGGCGAGGATGCCCAGGCCCAGGCGCTGGACGCGGTGGCCGCCTACACCCAGACCTTCAACAAGATGGGCTTCATCGAAACCGAGAAACGGGATGAAATCTACATGGCCCTGCGGGGTATCCTGGATGCCCTGCCGGATGGCACGCTCCAGAAAGATGCCCTGATGGAGAAGTTTGAGCAGTTGAGGGATTTTTGAAAGGGGTGTCACATTGAGCTACACAAAATTCAGCAAAGAAGTGACCAAGTGGCTGAAAGACAATGGTCTGCCCTGCTATGGGACAGCCAACGATAGCCCCGAAGAAACAAAGGCCCGACTGGACGCATGGATGCACGGGAGCAAAGAGATACTGCGCCAGTGGATCACAGAAAAGCGTTACCGTGAACTAATTTCCTGCGCCCACGGAGGCTGGTATCAGGATGATGTAATTTTTGAGCCCTTGGCTGAACATTTTGTGGCGAACCACCTGTTTGATGAACTGCGGTTTCTCTGCGAACGCGGCATCCGTTTTTCTGCGGAAGATATGCTGGCCACCATTAAATCTGAGAAAGAGGAGCATGGGACGCTTGATATAGAAACAATTCGGTCTATCGATGTTCCAAGCTATGTGTCAGGCCGCAGTTATTCCCATTTGGGGGAAATCGCAAAATACAGGAAACGGGCGCTGGATCAGATTATCCGCTATGCAGGCTATCTGGAGCAGATCCACGCACCTGCGGAGTATTTGGAACAGGTAAATGTCCTGCAAGAGAGCGTTTCGGATCTGACAATCAAAACAAAAGATTTGAAACCGTTCCGGTTTCGGCTGTGAAAGCAATTTCCTGAAAGGAGTGTGGGCGCATGAGCCGAATTGTTGATGAACCCTACTTTACATACAGTGCATACAACGCCCTGACCTCTGGCATTCAGGTGAAATGCCCCAAGTGCCATGGCGCAGGTGTGGTGACAGCGGATGATGACAACGCCTATTTCCGGTGCCTGAGCTGCGGCCACCGGATGACGCAGGATCGGACGATCTACCGTTATGATGTCCATAACCAGTGCAAAAACTGCGGCAGGTACTACCGAGTGGATATTGAAGATACGGCAAAGCAGCATTTTCCCGTCCTCCATGTGACCTGCCCCTATTGCGGAACAACCATGTCGGGAGAAGTTCATAAAACAGCGGAGGCGTTTTCATATATTGGCGAAATCAGAGATGGACGAGAACCTTATTTCGGGTTGGAACTATGGTTTTTGACTTCATTTCAGGGAAAACCTGTATGGGCACTCAACCGAGAACATCTTGCCTATCTGATCGGCTATCTCAGCGCCGGACTGCGGGAAAAGCCGCCGGGAAGAGCGAAAATGACCCAGGCCGACCATCTCCCCACCTTTATGAAAACCGCAAAGAACCGGGAGCGGATCGTGAAGCTGCTGAGGCAAATGCAGGAGAAATGAGGATGGAACAGAAAGTAATTTACAACGGCCAAATTCTTACTCTGACTCGGTTTTGGGCAACAGGAGAACCTTGCCTGTGGATCACCGACCCACAGCAGATCGAGATGCCCAAAATGGAGTTTGTGGGAGGCCACCCGGACGAATACTGCATTTTCCTGAAAAATCTGACGGAAACAGAACTGGCACAGATCACATCTCTGGACGGCGCTCCACTGGATGTGAAAGAAGAACTAAGCGACATCGAATGAGGAGAACACTATGAAAGACCTTTGCCAATACGGAAACCGGCCGGAGGACGAATGGGAAATCTTGCCCTGGATACCTGATCCGCGCCCGCCCTTCAAAATCTGGGTGAAGCCGGAGCAGATCGCGCCATTCTTTCTCATTC
>OGQH01001702.1_pt1 | contig 17946 bp, 16 predicted proteins | sample 1553181 | NCBI WGS metagenome assembly OGQH01 (sample SAMEA2579946, study PRJEB22360) | human gut metagenome | biome: human gut; feature: human-associated habitat; material: faeces | place: Denmark | collected 2008/2010 | reverse complement strand
CTTTTAAGAACAGGTATTTACTTTTGCAAACTGGAAGTCAATTTACCAATTCACCATGTATTATTAAACAATCCAAAGGAGACAAATTATGCGTATAAGTTATAATAAACTATGGAAGTTGCTGATTGATAAAAATATGAATAAACATGATCTCGCACAAAAAAGTGGCGTAAGTGCTGCTTCCATTGCAAAATTAAGCAAGGGCGCAAATATCACAACCGACGTTCTACTTAAAATATGCGAGTCGTTAGACTGTACCCTGGAAGACATCATGGAAACAGTAAAAGATTAAAGGGCTCTGAAGGGAGATTTACCTGTGGAAATATTTAACAACACCACGAAGGTCGTAAAAGATGACCTTGTGAAAACGATAAAACGCGGTGATCGTATTTCTATTGCAGCAGCCTGTTTTTCCATCTATGCCTATCAGGAATTAAAAAAGCAGTTGGAATCCTGCAAAGAACTACGCTTTATATTCACCTCTCCTACCTTCGTGGCGGAGAAAACACCAAAAGAACGTAGAGAATTTTATATCCCGCGTCTTCAGCGAGAAAAAAGTTTATATGGCACTGAATTTGAAGTACGCCTGCGAAATGAACTAAAACAAAAAGCCGTAGCCAAAGAATGTGCAGATTGGATGCGTCGTAAGGTATGCTTTAAAACTAACACTACTCGTGAAGGTATGAATAACTTTCTTCTGGTAGATGGCGATGAGGATACCTATACCTATATGCCAATGAATACGTTCACCACCGTCGACCTAGGTTGTGAGCGCGGCAATAATCTCACGAACATGATTACACGTATGGAGAATCCAGCAAGTAAAGAATTTCTTCATATGTTTGATTCCGTCTGGAATGATGAAGAAAAACTCACAAATGTTACCGAAGAAGTCATCGATATGATTTCTTCTGTATACCAGGAAAATTCACCAGAATTGATTTATTTCATGTCTCTGTACAATATCTTCAGTGAGTTCTTAGAAGATATTTCAGAAGACGTACTGCCAAACGAAGCTACCGGTTTTAAGGATAGCGTAATCTGGAATAAACTGTTCAACTTCCAGAAAGATGCTGCTCTCGCGATTATCAATAAATTGGAACAATACAACGGCTGCATCCTTGCAGACAGCGTTGGTCTTGGCAAAACGTTTACAGCTCTTGCCGTCATAAAATATTACGAAGGCCGCAACAAAAATGTTCTCGTGCTTTGTCCGAAAAAGCTCTCTGAGAACTGGATGACCTACCGTGGCAATCTGATTAATAACCCGCTAGCCGCAGACAGACTCCGTTATGACATTCTGTACCATACAGACCTCTCTCGTGACAGCGGAAACACTGTCATTGGACTGCCGATTGATCGAATTAACTGGGAAAATTATGACCTTGTCGTCATTGATGAAAGCCATAACTTCCGTAATGGCAATGGCACCAATAGTAAAGGTGGCGAAAAAGAGAATCGCTACATGCGACTGATGAACAGAGTCATCAAACCAGGTGTCAAGACAAAGGTACTTATGCTCTCCGCCACACCAGTAAATAACCGATTCTATGATCTTCGTAATCAGCTGGCCCTTGCCTATGAAGGCAATCCATCTGAATTTAACGAAAAGCTGAACATCAAATCGGATATCGATACGATTTTCCGACAGGCGCAGAAAGTATATAACGCGTGGTGCAAACTGCCTGAGAAAGAGCGCACTACAGCCACTCTTCTCTCTCAGCTTGATTTTGATTTCTTTGAAGTACTGGATAGTGTAACCATTGCACGTTCCAGAAAGCATATACAAACCTATTATGATGTTGCTGACATTGGAAACTTTCCAAAGAGAAATAAGCCAATCTCTCTTCGTCCGAAACTGACAACACGGCCAAATGCTATCAACTATAAAGAAGTATATGAACTGCTATCGAAGTTGCACCTGACCATTTATACGCCAACTGCATTCATTCAGCCAAGCAAGCTGCAGAAATATCTGAGTGAAGATGAAACTGAGAAATTCCGTAGTGGCCGTGAACTTGGTATCCAGCGGTTGATGAGCATCAATCTGTTAAAACGTATGGAAAGCTCTGTACATTCTTTCCTGCTGACTGTAAAGCGTATCTACGACTATTTAAATGATACCTCGCATGTAATTGATGATTTCATCGCTACTGGTGCTAACAACCTGAACGAAATGCCTGACCTGTCCGATGAAGCAGATGAATTCGACTACGATGATCAAAACACAGATTTCTTCAATGTTGGCAAAAAAGTCAAAATTGACCTGCGTGATATGGACTATATTTCATGGAAACGTGAAATAGATGAGGATATTGATAACCTGCTGCTACTGATTCTGATGATTGAAGACATCACCCCAGAATATGACTTCAAACTAAATGAGTTGATTCGCATTATCCGTGAAAAAGCTGCAGCGCCGATCAATACGGGCAATAAGAAGATATTGATTTTCACTGCCTTCTCAGATACCGCTGAATATCTCTACGAGAATATCAGTGGCATGGCGTTAAAGGAATTAGGACTGCACACTGCCCTTGTCACTGGATCGGTTGACGGTAAAACAACCATCCCGAAATTCAAACCTGATATGAATCATGTACTTGCTTGCTTCTCTCCGAAGTCAAAGGACAGAGATGTGCTGTATCCTAAGGATAAAACAGATATTGATATTCTCATTGCTACAGACTGTATTTCAGAAGGTCAGAACCTGCAGGACTGCGATTATTGCGTAAACTACGATATCCACTGGAACCCAGTGCGTATCATTCAGCGCTTCGGACGAATTGATCGTATCGGCAGTAAGAATGCTGTGATACAGCTTGTGAACTTCTGGCCTGATTTGGATCTCGACGAATACATCAACCTTAAATCCAGAGTTGAAACGCGAATGCGTATTTCCGTCATGACTTCTACTGGTGATGATGATCTTATCAACCAGGAAGAAAAAGGCGACCTTGAATATCGTCGCAGCCAGCTCAAGAAGCTGCAAGAAGAAGTCGTTGATCTGGAAGACATGACAAACGGTATCTCCATCATGGACCTGGGCCTGAATGAGTTCCGTATGGATCTGCTCTCCTACATGAAAACACACAAAGATATTGACCACACGCCTTTCGGCATTCATGCGGTCGTCAGGGGAGACAAACCTGGCGTTATCTTTGTCTTAAAGAATGTAAATGAGCACATCAACATTGAAAACCAGAATCGTCTTCACCCATTCTATCTGGTCTATGTCGGTATGGATGGTGAAGTGATTACCAATCATCTGCAGCCAAAGGATACACTGGATATGATGCGGCATCTGGCGCAAGGAAAAATGGTCCCCGATATGAATCTATGTGAACAGTTCAACAAGGCCACAGACAACGGAAAAGATATGGGGAAAATCTCACAGCTGCTAGAAGATGCCATCATGACCATCATTGATGCAAAAGATGAAAGTGATATCGATAGCTTCTTTGGTGGCGGACAGACCACTTTCCTGTCCGGCGGCTTTTCCGGCCTGGATGACTTTGAACTAATATGTTTTATGGTGGTGATAAAATGATTGAGTTCCCTGCTGCTACGGCAGTACACAGACGTTTGCCAAAGGAGGCTTTTTATAAGCACTTACCGCTGACAAAGATACTAAAAGAGAAATTTGTATCCGACGTAGACCGAATCGTGGTTGAAAACAGTTTTACTAAAGAAAACCTGAACCTAGCGTCGGATGCAGACATAAAAGAGATCATGCTACTATCTATTTCCTTGAAAAATCAGGAATTTGATGGTAAAGTCATTGAAGCAATCGCCCGGCAAAATCCACATAAGCTGGTATTTCTACTGAGCTTTGAAAGCCAACAACAGCTGGCTGTTTATTACAATAAGCTCTACCGCACCTTATGGATGGATCATGATGAAATAGCATTAAAATTACAAGGCTATTCTTTAGATGAAATATGGAATTCTTTCATAGAGCAGATTGCTCTGTACAAAGAACGCGCTGAACAGACGAATGATCTTTCCATAGAGGATCGACTTGCAATACAAGATCAGATACTAAAATTAGAAAAACAAATCAATAAAACAGAAAACGCGATGTGGAAGGAACAACAGCCAAAGAAGAAATTCGAACTACACACTCGCCTTCGTGAATATCAAAAAAAGCTGGAGGATTTGAAACATGGAAAATCTTAAAATGCATACGCCAGATTTGGCAGATGAAAACTTTAAGAAACTCGCTGCACTGTTTCCGAATGCAGTGACAGAAACCATAATCGGTTATAAAACAAATGGGGAGCCTATTATTGAACGCGCTATTGACGCAGATGTACTGCGTCAGGAAATCTCTGCCACTGTGGTAGAAGGTCCACAAGAACGTTACCAGTTTACATGGCCAGATAAGAAGAAGTCGGTTGTGTTGGCGAATCAGCCTATTGCAAAGACACTGCGCCTTGACCGTGAAAAGTCAGTTGGCAAAGATGGCACTCCGGGAAATATTGATACAGAAAATATCTATATCGAGGGCGATAACCTGGATGCACTGAAACTACTGCAGGAGACCTATCTCGGTAAGGTGAAAATGATCTATATCGATCCTCCTTATAACACAGGCAATGACTTCATTTATGAGGATGACTTCTCACAGGATACTGATGAGTATCTTGGAAATAGTGGTCAGTTTGATGAGGAAGGAAATCGTCTGGTCCAGAATACAGAAAGCAATGGGCGATTCCATACTGACTGGCTGAATATGATTTACCCAAGATTGAGATTGGCTAAAGATTTATTAGCAGATGATGGTGTTATTTTTATTAGTATTGATGATGGAGAAAATGGAAATTTACGTAAAGCTTGTAATGAAATTTTTGGTGAGCACAATTTTTTAGCTAACTTAATATGGGAAAAAAAATATACAGTTGCCAACGATGCATTGTTTTTTTCTGACAATCACGACCATATATTGTGCTATGTAAAAAATGTATCGTCATTTATTATTGGCAAATTACCACGCACAGATGAAATGAATGCTGCATATAAAAACCCCGATAATCACCCTAAAGGCCCATGGAAAGCAACACCTCTTCACGCTAAAAGCGGTTCAGCTAATAGTGCAACTTTTTCCTATACTTTTAAAAATGGTGTTGTATTTACTCCACCAGCAGGTACCTTTTCACGTTATTCGGCAGAAACGCTTCGCAAATTTGATGAAAATGATGAAATATGGTTTGGAAAAGATGGAACATCAATACCTTCCCGAAAAACTTTTTTGTGTGATTTAAAAAACAAAGGAATTGTGCCTAGAACAATAATACCATTTACAACCGGAGGACATAATCATGAGGCTGTCGAAGAAGTCAAAAATCTTCTTCAAGACAATGTTTTCACAAATCCAAAACCAGTAAAATTATTAAAATATCTTCTTACAGTTGGTAATTGTAAAGAAAACTCTATTATACTTGATTTTTTCTCTGGCTCCGCCACTACTGCCCATGCCATTATGCAGTTAAATGCAGAAGATAGTGGACATCGCAAGTTCATCATGGTTCAGCTGCCTGAACAGACCGATGCAAAGAGTGAAGCCTATAAAGCAGGCTACAAAACTATCTGTGAAATTGGTGAAGAGCGTATCCGTCGTGCAGGAAAGAAAATCAAGGAAGAAAGTCCGCTTACCACTACTGATCTTGATATCGGCTTCCGTGTTTTCAAAGTAGACAGCACCAATATGGAAGAAGTCTACTACCCCCCCGGAATACTGCCGATTACAACCAGGGACAGATGGAGCTGTTCGCTGACAATATCAAGCCTGACCGTACACCAGAAGATCTGCTTTTCCAGATAATGCTCGACCTTGGTATTCTGCTCTCCTCTGACATTCAGGAAACAGAAATTGCTGGCAAGAAGGTGTTCTCTGTAGCTGATGGCTATCTCATTGCCTGCTTTGATAAGGATGTTACAGAAGAAACAGTCAAGGCAATTGCACAGAAGCAGCCGGTCTATGCAGTATTCCGTGACAGCAGTATGGCAAGTGACAGCGTAGCCACAAACTTTGAGCAGATCTTTGAAACCTATAGTCCGAGAACGCAAAGGAAGGTACTGTAATGGCTGAGATGAAATTCAAATTTACTATACAGCCTTACCAGACCGAGGCTGTTGACAGCGTGGTGGGTGTATTTGCCAGTCAACCTTTCAACGACCACTTCACCTACCGCCGCGATGTTGAAATCAGGCGAGATGTGACAAATTGGATGCTTTCTGATGAAGAACTGTACATGGGCTTTGCCAATGCCAAGGTGCAGCTGGATTCCGGTCAGCTTTTGGAAAATATCCGTCGCATCCAAACACGCAATAACATCAAGCTCTCCGATTCTCTGAAATCCGGAGGACTTGGTGTATGCTCTCTTGATGTTGAAATGGAAACCGGAACTGGAAAAACCTATGTCTATATTAAGACTATATTTGAACTAAACAAACAATACGGCTGGAGCAAATTCATCGTTGTTGTTCCAAGCATTGCTATCCGCGAAGGTGTCAAAAAAAGTTTTGAAATGATGAAAGATCATTTTCGGGAATGCTACGGAAAACAAGCACGCCCATTTGTCTATGACTCCAAGAGTTTAGATAAAATTGATCAATTTAGCCAAAGCGTAGATATTAACGTCATGATCATCAATATTCAGGCATTCAATGCCCGTGGTAAAGATGCAAGACGTATCCGTACAGAACTGGATGATTTCGGAAGCCGCAGGCCAATCGACGTAATCAAGGCAAACCGCCCTATCGTTATCTTGGATGAGCCGCAGAAAATGGGCGGCACGGCCACACAGGAAAGCCTAAAAGAGTTTAACCCACTGTTCTGCCTGAACTACTCTGCCACCCACAAACAACACCACGACCTTGTCTATGTATTGGATGCTTTGGATGCGTACAATAACAAGCTGGTAAAGAAGATTGAAGTAAAAGGTTTTGATATCAAAAATCTGCGCGGTACGGACAGCTACCTCTTTTTGGAAAACATCGTCATAAGTCCAAAGAAACCGCCTATGGCACGCATTGAATTCGAGGTCGGTTACAACAAATCCATTAACCGTGAGACCAGAGTTCTCGGTGTGGATGATGACCTGTTCTCACTCTCCAAAAACATGGAGCAATATCGTGGGTATCGCATCAGTGAGATTGATCCGATTCGTGGCACTGTAACTTTCACCAATGGAGAAGTCATCCATGCTGGCGAAGTCATCGGTGATGTTTCGGAAGCAGACCTGAGACGCGTACAGATTCGTGAAACCATTCGCTCTCACTTTGAAAAGGAAAAGGAACTGTATTCTAAGGGTATTAAGACCTTGTCCCTATTCTTTATTGACGAGGTTGCGAAATACCGGAAATATGATGAAGACGGCAATGAAATCAACTCGGAATACGGTGATATCTTCGAGCAGGAATATACCGACATTCTGAATGAATACCTGACACTGTTTAACACGCCATATGAGCAATATCTACGCTCCATCGATGTTCATAGCACGCATGCCGGTTACTTCAGCATCGACAAAAAAGGACATAAGATAGATAGTTCTCTGAAACGTGGCAGTGATGAAAGTGACGATATTTCTGCATACGATTTGATTTTGAAGGACAAGGAGCGTCTTCTTTCCTTTGAGAATCCGGTACGCTTCATCTTCTCTCACTCCGCTCTTCGCGAAGGATGGGATAATCCAAATGTGTTCCAGATTTGTACCTTAAAGCATGGTGGCAGCTCGCCTACACAGAAGCGTCAGGAAGTTGGCCGTGGTCTTCGCCTTTGCGTAAATCAGAACGGCGAGCGCCAGGACTACGATACACTTGGCAGCCAGGTACAGAAAATTAATCAGCTCACAGTAATTGCTTCTGATGGGTATAAAGATTTTGTGGAAGATCTCCAGAAAGGAATCCGTGAAGACCTTTATGATCGCCCAACCAAAGCAACTGCAGAATACTTCATCGGTAAATCCATCAATATCGGTAGTAGCGATGTTACAGTATCCGATAAGCAGGGCCGCGATATTTATCGTTACCTGATCAAAAACGACTACATCGATGACGATGATCATGTAACCGACAAGTATCGTGCAGATCTCGCCAATGATGCTCTTGCCCCGGTTCCTGAAAGCTGTAAAGAAATTACAGATGGTGTACATGCCCTCATTCAGAGCATCTTCGATGAGCACGCACTTGATGATATGATTTCCAACGGTCATGAGACGAAGATTCAAGAAAACGCGCTGAATGATAACTTCTACAAGAAGGAGTTCCAGACGCTTTGGAATTATATTAATCACAAATATGCTTATACCGTAGAATTCGACAGTGATGAACTGATTCGAAAGGCCATTGCACATATTGATGATAAGATGTTCGTGGCAAAACTGCAGTATACCGTTACCACCGGTCAGCAGAAGGATGATATGAATTCCGATGCACTGAAAAACGGAGCCAGCTTCATAGCAGAAAAAAGTAAGACTTATACCTTGGAGCGTGCAGAAGGCAGTGCCGTAAAATATGACCTTGTCGGTAAAATTGCAGAAGGTGCAAAATTAACGCGTCGTTCTGCTGCAAAGATTCTGGCTGGTATCCGGCCATACACCTTTGCCATGTTTAAAAACAACCCAGAGGAATTTATTACAAAGGCCATCCGACTGATCAACGAACAGAAAGCAACCTTGATCGTAGAGCAAATCACCTACAATCAGACCGATGGAACCTATGACAGCTCCATCTTTACAGCTGAAAAGAACACGGATTTTTCCAAGGCATACCATGCAAAGAAAAACGTGCAGGATTATGTATTTACAGACGGATACGCGAAAAACGGCCAGAGTATTGAACGCCAATTCGCTGAAAGCATGGATTTAGCCGATGAGGTATGCGTCTACGCTAAACTACCGAAGGGATTCTCTATTCCAACCCCTGTCGGCAACTACTCTCCTGACTGGGCGATTGCTTTCAATAAAGGAACGGTTAAGCATATCTTCTTTGTTGCTGAAACCAAGGGTACAATGGATTCATTGAATCTAAAGCCTATTGAGCAGGCAAAAATTGCTTGTGCAAAAAAACTATTCAGTAATCTTTCTTCTGCTGATGTTGTTTATCATGAAGTAAATAGCTATCAGCACCTGCTGGATATTATGGACAAGCTCTAAAATCTCATAAAAAACAATGCACACCCGCATAACGAAATATCCCGTTCATCGTTACAGAATAGATAAATCGTTATGAAGGTGTGCATTTTTAACGTTCTGTGCTCACTCTCAGTTGCTACCACTCACTGCCTGTTCAACCTGCTGGCAAAAAAAGAGCTCTGCACACCCTTTGGTGTCAGAAATCCATTTGCTCTAAAGGATTTATTTACTGCTGCCCTTATGTATCGTTATGCAGTCCGTATCACTCACGCAACTATCTCCTCATAAACGGTCTTTGAAATGCCATCATCTGTAAATGCTGATTCATCACCAGCTACAATATTCTGTTTTCGTTCATCAAACTTTAAATCTGCCCCAAAAGACACGCATTATCAATGGTTTCTGTTAAACCATCTACGCTCTCTGGTAAAGCACGAGTCTGAGTTTGATCATTATCTACAAATGCTTTTATTGCACTTTCAACCGCTGCATTAAGAGAACATCCATCTTTAAATGCACGCAATGCCAGTTTTTTATGAAGTTCTGGAGAAATCCGAACGTTAAATGTTCCTTTATACTCCCGTTCTGGATCTTTCCCAACTTCTTTGCAAAACTCAAGGTAATCATCCACAGCTGCATGAAATTCTAATTCAATATTTAAAATATCACTTGCCTCAAAATCAATATAGTCATTGATTCCCTCAATTTTTCCCCTTAATGTCTTAGACTCTGCATCAAACTCAATTTTTGTATGATATCCTTTATATTCCATTATATTTCCCATCATAATTCACCTATTTCCTCCAAATGAGCTGCCAAATCTCTTATGGCGCCAGGACTCATAACATCGCCTGGATATAGAAAACCTCCTGTTGTAACTATTTTCTAGTTGCATTTTAACATATTAATCGTTTTTTTCAATAGTTTTCTCCAAAGAAGCGGCCCCTGCTCTCGCAGCTGCCGCTTCTTACTTTCTTATATTGCCTGCCTTATTTATTTCATCCTCCCTATTATCTGTCCTCCTTTCTCTTTTAGCCACTTCACCTGCTCTTTATAGTTAGGAATCACCTTCTCTACCTCTGCCCAAAATGCCTTAGAATGATTCATTTCTTTTCGATGACATAGCTCATGCACGACAACATAGTCAATCACCTCTAGCGGTGTCAGCATCAATAAACAGTTAAAGTTCAAATTTCCTTTGCTGCTACAGCTTCCCCATCTTGTCTTCTGATTTCGAATTGTTATTCTTCCGTATGTAACTCCAATCTGCTTTGCAAAATAGCTCACCCGCTTCGGAAGAAATTCCAAAGCTTTCTCTGCAAGCTTCTGAATTTCTTCCCTACTCAAATACTCATGTTCACCATTCTCTCCCTGCATCTCCTTCCTCTTTGCTTCCTGCTCTCTCATTTGTTCAATATGTTTTTGTATCCAGACTTCCTTCTCTTTTAAAATGCGCTCTATATCTCTTTGAGACGTATACATTGGTGCTCGCACCGTCACTGTTAAATCTGAATTGATCTGAATCGCTAATGTCTTTCTATTTGAGCGTATTACTAATATATTATCCATCGTATTCTCCGCTAATCCTCCATATATACACGCTTTATATTTTGTTAACTCCATTCTATCACCTCATTGGTCAATCGAAATATCTAAACTTTTTTTTCAAATGTATATATGTTTCATACGCCAGCGTTGTTCCTTCAATGACACCACTTTGATAAATCTCGCTCTTTTTAATATCATTACGAATTAAGATACCACTTAAATTTTCTACTGTAATTCCATTACAGTTTCTTACAAGGTATATCCCATCATTTCGATCATACTCATCTAACAACTCAGGATAATGTGTTGTAAAAATCAAGGTTCCCCCATTTTTATTAAAATGACTGTCCATAAAGAACCGAATTAAGGTTGTCACAATTTCTTTATTGAAATGATTTTCGATCTCATCCATCAGAAGATATCCACCTGATTGAAGTACTTCTTTTACCATTGAAAATACAATAATGCCTTTTATTGTACATAAAGATAAATATCGTTCAAGATCGACTGTATTATTTAAAATAATCTCCTCTTTCTCTTTAAATTTCAAATGAATAAAAGTCTTTCCCTCTATTTGCTCAAAGCATAATTTCTCAATTGTAGAATCAAGAACGGCAATCACTTCTAATGGAATATCCTCTATAAATGGAAGTGCACTTATATTCGTGTAAGAAAGCAAACCGAATACATCTTCTGATTGCGGATTGCTGTTGGTTTCACTCCTGTAAAATCCGTTAAATATTTCTTTGATCTGACACTAGCAATTGGCTTTTCCCACAGTTTTTCGGATAAAATTGAATAAATATATTCTCCTGTCCTTGTCTTCTCTGCTGTAATTTCAGTCTCCAAACAGCAAACATATTTACGTTTATCATAGAAGTATATACTAATTATAGTCCTTTTGGTTCCTCCTAGGATGCTCTTAGCCTCTATGTAGTTGATTGGTTCATTTTTTATAAGGCTTAATGCCAAGTTGATCACTTTAAGTACAGATGTCTTTCCAGATGCATTAATACCGATAAAAGCACATGCTGAGTGAAGATAATAATTTCCAATCATATTATATAGATTGTTCTTATCATCCTCACTCACACGTTGTTGTGCATAAAAGCAAATGTCCAAATCTTCTTTAAACAACGGAAGCCCTTGTGCAGTAATACGAAGTATTTTCATATATTCACTTCTCCCTTTAAAAACATGTTTCTCGTTTTTATATTTCTATAATATTAGCATATATTATAATAACGAAAATATCAACGTATTTTTTGTTTTATCTATCCTTATATTTTCATCATTCGTAGTTCCTCCAGATCTGCTTCATAACGTTTAATTGACGAGTTCATAAGATGTCTTCTATTTTCACTTGTCCACTTATCTAAATATTTTTTATTATAATACAATGAAAAATCATGTATTGTTCCTGTTAACTGAGTACATTTATTTGCCCATTCATGAACTTCCTTAGAAGGATGTGGCAAATCTCGTTGTTGGAAATATAACGCTTCTATTTCTTGATTAAGTGGATCAACACTATCAATTAAGTCATTTTCACTCAATACATCATTACAGTATTCTCGATATATTTTAATAAAATCCTGAGCGGCATTTATCATTTTTCGCATATTTGTATTAACCGCCTTAACAAAATCCTCTTTAGATACCATGCTATCATGCAATAACTTTTTTATCATTTCATAAGACGGATTTTTTTCTAAACAAATATTATTAATAATGCAAGCATTTCTGTTTACTTTATACCACCATTTTTTATCTTGAGTACTATCAACCCATATCGTATGACAAATATAATTTGTTTCTATAATATCATCTTCACTGTATCCAAAATAGCACCAGATAATATTTACTGCTTTCCCCTTATAGATTGATTCAAATACCTCATTTTGATAAACATCCACATATTTCAATTTGTCTTTTATCTCATCTGCAATATTAACTATTTCTTCAAAAGAACTTTTTTGCCGTAAAATTACATTGACCGAAAAACGCTTTGCTGATCCAGTGTGCACTGGTTCAACATTATAAATAATGTATCTTTCTGTTTCCTCAAATATTTTCTCAACATTGTATGGCTTATATTCTTTTACATCGAAGAAAATTGTTCCACCAATATTAGATCGGAATATTGGATTCTGTACTTGTTTTGGATTTTGAGCATTCCATATCTTTGCAAAATGAAAAATTGCTTCATTAACAGATTCCAGTGATTTTTTTCCTTTTCTCGTTAAAAAATCTAAGTTAAGAGCGTCAACAAAAAAGCTCGTATATATACTTAATTTTCGCTCTTCCCTAAAGCTAGATGTTTGATTTGCACCACATGAAGCTAAAACAGCATAACCATATCCAGCAAATGTTTCTATCGTATTCAATAAATCTATACCTGGTGTATCACTTATTGCAAAATTTCCTGAGTAGCAACTATCTAAAATAATTATCTTATTTTTAACAGGTATTTTTTCAATCTTGTCAATTAGTATTTGCAAATTTATGTTACCATCACTTAATGCTAAAACATTCTTTCCTCCATGCCCAGAAAAATAAAAGATAAATGTTTCTTCATTTGTAATTTGATCAGTCAGAAATTTAAATTCCGTGTTTACATCTTCTATAGTAACAATTCCATCATGTCCACAGATTATAATATCTGATTCCAATATATTTAATCCTACAATAAGGGCACTTTTTACAGCTTCTACGTCATAAGCGCAAAGAGGTAAATCACAGCATCTATTACTCGTATATTTGCAAACACCTATTAATAACGCTTTTACTTTACTCAAATCTAAATACCTCCTTATGAAATATTGTTTTTCTTGACTCAACTTTTTTATTAAATCACTGTTTTTATACTTTTTTTCTATTTCTCTTCTTATAATCCTCATCTATTCGTTTCTTCCAATCTGACTTTAACGGTGCACTGCATCTTACGGAACAAATTGCATCACTGACTACTTCATAATTTAATGCTGTTCCCTCGCTGTCGCAGTTATAGTTGACTGCACGGTCTGCTCCTATTCCAAAGTGACTTGCTGTTTCTACTGCGTCGATATTTGCTCCCAGGAAAAGAAATTCCCAACCATACTTTACCTTCTGGCGCTCGATCATCTTCTTGACTTTTTCGCTGCTGTAATACCGGCTGGCATTTTCCATTCCATCTGTCGTGATTACAAACATGGTGTGTTCTGGTACATCTTCTTTGCGTGCATACTTGTGAACATTTCCAATATGATGAATTGCTCCGCCAATTGCATCTAACAACGCTGTTGTTCCTCGTACCGTATAGTCATGTTCTGTCATTGGCTGAATATCCTTCACATTTACGCGATCATGCAAGACCTCGCTCACATTGTCAAACAAAACCGTCGAGATCAATGCTTCGCCCTCTGCCTGTTTCTGCTTTCTAATCATTGAATTAAATCCACCAATGGTATCGCTCTCTAATCCACTCATGGAACCGCTGCGGTCGATAATAAAAACAAGTTCTGTCAAATCCTTTCTCATGTGCCTATCCTCCCAATTATCTCGCCACTTGGGCGTATTTTAATTACCATCTAAAAATGGCTGCTTGGTTTTTCACCTCACAGCCACATGATAACATTTTCTTTTATTGGAATGGTCGCATGAGAAGCGACATTTTCAAATTTGATATTACTACTTAATGTATTTATTATCCTCCAATGAGGCTTTGGTCAAAGGCAAACAATGCCTCATTAATCTCATAGATATTATAATTGCCCTGTTCAACAAAATACTCTAAAATAATGTCAAATTTGCTTGAATGAGAAAGCGCAAAACCTGCTTTTTGAAGCATGTCCTGCATCTCTGAAAGCGGCAATTCCAGCGCTAATGCAAATGCTAGAACTGTTGTCTTGGATGGCTTATAAAACTTATCGGAGCGAATCTTAGAAAACAATTTTCGATCAATGTTTGCTTTCTTATAGCACTGAGCGTCTGTCATTCCACTCTCATCAATCTTTCGCAGAAGCATTTGCGAAAAGCTCTCATCAAGCTGCTTCAACGCTTCCTCTAATGTTTTCTTTTTTCTAGGATATACTGCCTTTAGAAAAACATCTTCCTCTCTAGTTATCTCTTCCTCAGTCGCAAGATACCGTGCCTCTTCCGCTGCCCGATCAACATGTTCTTCTACATAGCGATCATCTATATAAGACGCAATATCATCAAATAGTTCTTCGCTGATCTGATACGAATTGCGATCAAAAATGACAAGATATACTTTAAGCTCTTGTTCCAATAAGAAAGCTTGAATTGTGTCTACAGCCACTTTTAATGCCTGATCTTTGGGGTAGCCGTATATTCCAGACGAAATCAATGGAAACGCAACAGATTCGCACTCGTATTTTTTTGCAAGTTCCAGTGATGTGCGATAGCAGGATTCCAAAAGTTCCTTTTCATGATATTTTCCACCCTGCCAGCGCGGACCAACGGCATGAATCACATACTTGCAAGGAAGCTTATATCCTCTTGTGATTTTTGCACTTCCTGTTTCGCACCCGTGTAATGTTCTGCATTCTGCAAGAAGCTCTTGACCTGCTGCCCTATGAATGCAGCCATCTACACCACCTCCACCAAGCAGAGAACTGTTTGCAGCATTAACGATTGCATCTACTTTTAATTTTGTGATATCGTTGCGAATAATTTGTAATGGCATACTGCTCCCCCCTATCTATTACTTTTCTAATATTTCTTAATACAGCCCTTACAGCCTAATCACCCTACTCCAAGCCTTTCTTCCCTGTTCGTCTGTTACCTCTGCACGTATAAATTTCTCCCATGACTGTACATGGCATACTGCTTTTGTCAGTCCTGTTCCTCTATGACCACGCTCTGGCGCCCATACGGCATTGGAAAAGAAGGAAATGCGGCTGACTGGTGAGCATAGTACCGTTATCTCATCGCCATTTCTTCTAATATGAATCTCTGGTCCCTGCGTTGCGTAAAACTTTTCTTCTTTAATTGCCTGTAGTAGCGTCTCATCTGAATCTGTAATCTTGGCTTCAAGCATAATCCACGCCTTTGTCTCGTCGCAGTTATACATATGCGTATCGTCATCTGCAACCAACGGATAAAATAAGCCCTGGCATGCTGCTGTATCAACAAAATCACCAGAATATGGACGTGAGGACTCACCCTCATCAGATACAGAGTTGAAAATTTCAGTAGCGTCCACACCATTAAGTGCTGCTGCCTGCTGCGCCGTATTTAATGACCATGCCGGATGCGCCAATATGGCAATTCCGCTGCAGCGGTGAACCTCGTCAATAATCTTTTGTGGTCCTGCCTCCTGTGTCAGATTTGGCTTTTTGCTGCATCCTATGCCAAGAATATGGTATACACCAGTGCTGGCATCGCCTCCGCCAATATTATATTCAGCTCCTGATAAAATACGCAGACCGCCAATCTCTCCACTATCACGATGAATCCAATGATCTGTAATCGCAACTACATCATATCCTGCTTTTTTATAAATTTCTGCCGCTTCTTCTGGTGTTTTTGAGCCATCAGAAAGTGTCGTGTGCATATGTAGATTTACTTTAAGGCGGCTTACGCCGAACATGTCTTTTTCCATAGTCATTTTCTCCAATCTTGTTTTTCTTGTCCTATTTTACCACGTTTTTTGCGTTCTGTACAATCGTATTGCAAAATTCCTGGCAAAATAAAAAATAGCGCCAAGCTACCCAGCGCTATTTTTATATTTTATTCTGTAATTTTATTAAAGAAACATGAATATGATCCCGTATGACATGCTGCTCCTTTTTGCGCTACTTTTGCTAAAAGCGTATCCTTATCACAATCTGCATAAAGAGATTTCACATATTGAAAATGACCGCTTGTTTCGCCTTTTAGCCATCTACTTTTGCGGCTGCGGCTATAATAGCACATGGTTCCTGTTGCGGCTGTCTCAAGATATGCTGCTTCATTCATGTAGGCTAACATTAGTACCTGACCTGTTTTATAATCCTGTACTATGCACGGGACAAGTCCAGATGCATCCTTTTTTAGCTCGTCCCATGAAATCTCTGCCTGAAATGGAACTGCCACAAATTCATTCTCGTTTGTAACTTCACCTGCCATTTGCTTTACCATCCTTTCTTACAGACTTCCCTTTGTTGAAAGTACATCTGTAATGCGCGGATCTGCAATTGTTGCCTTGTCAAGTGCCTTTGCAAAGGCTTTGAACATGCCTTCTATGATATGGTGGCTGTTCTCGCCTGCCAATTGACGAATATGCAGATTCATTGATGCTGAATATGAAATAGCATAGAAAAATTCTTTTGCCATCTCTGTATCAAATCCTCCCACGCGCTCTGATGAAATTGATGCTTCATAGCCCAAATATGGTCTGCCTGATAAATCAATTGCGCAGAGAATAAGTGCTTCATCCATAGGAAGAATGCAGTCTCCATAGCGGCAAATAGACTTTTTGTCGCCTACTGCCTGTGCTATCGCCTGACCAAGCACAATGCCGACATCCTCTATCGTATGATGGCAATCGACCTCAAGATCACCAGTTGCCTTTACTGTCAAATCAAACAGACCATGACGTGCAAAGCTGTTTAGCATATGATCAAAGAAGCCAATTCCTGTAGAAATATCTGCCTTTCCGCTGCCATCCAAATTTATGGTCAGAGTAATTTGTGTTTCCTTTGTATTTCTTGTAATAGTACCGATTCGCTGCTGCATATTTTCATCTCCTTTTGATACCCGATTACTCTTTGTCGTCTTCAAAACGAACACGGATGGAATTAGCATGCGCTGTCAGATATTCGCTTTCTGCAAACTGAATAATATCCCTGCTGACTGGCTTTAATGCCTTCTTGGAGTAATAAATAATACTTGATTTCTTTACATAAGCATCTACGCCAAGCGGTGAGAAAAACTTTGCCGTTCCGTTTGTCGGAAGAACATGGTTTGGTCCTGCAAAGTAGTCGCCAAGCGGCTCACTACTGTACTCTCCCATAAAAATCGCACCGGCATTTCGTACCTGTGTCATCGTCTCAAATGGATTTATTGTCTGAATTTCAAGATGCTCTGGTGCAATTTCATTTACTACATCTACTGCATCGTCCATAGAATCTGCTACAAGAATATAACCATAATTATCAATGGACTTTTGCAGAATCTCTTTTCTGGATAATCCTGCGATAAATTCTTCTGTCAGCTTTGATACTTCCTCGGCAAGCTTCATGCTGGTTGTAACAAGAATAGCGCAGGCAAGCTC
>OGQH01001699.1_pt1 | contig 17971 bp, 10 predicted proteins | sample 1553181 | NCBI WGS metagenome assembly OGQH01 (sample SAMEA2579946, study PRJEB22360) | human gut metagenome | biome: human gut; feature: human-associated habitat; material: faeces | place: Denmark | collected 2008/2010 | reverse complement strand
CTGAAATCAAATATCCGATTCTACAAGGGGGTATTTTGCCTTTTTGGACACCCTCGTTTTGTTTATAACCGGAAACCGGTTCCGTAAACCGTTTTTATCCACAAAGCAAAAAGACGGTCTGTGAGAGAATACGTCTTATTGATTTCTGTGATAAAATCTTTATCCAGCAACTTCTTTATAGCCGATTGTACAGCGCTGGCCGAAGCCAGCCGATGACGTTTAATAAAAGCAGAAGAAGTGACTTGACGGGCTTCTCCGTCTTTTGCAATGGCGTACAACACTTCTTTCTGACGTTCCGGTATATGGGAAAGGATCTCCCGGAATATGGTGTCGTTGTCACTTAGTAGCCTATCGATACTTTGTTGAAGAATACTAATCGTACACTCCTTATTGTTTTCAGTATCTGCAAAACCTTCATTAAAAGTTTTTTGAATATAATAAGTATGCCCCTGAAACAAGGTGTATACCCGTTTGGCCGTGTCCCCGGAAATAGATTTTCCGAATTTATTGAAATTACCGACAATGAAGGGAATGTATTTTTCGTCGGGGATAGCACTTAGTTCGAGCATATCTGCACTATGGTAAAATGGACGTGAAGCAGATACGAACATATTTTGCATCATATGCCGTTCACTTCCTGCAAAAATGAAATGGCAATTATTTATTTTTTGAATATGTGTCCGCAACAAAGCCTCGATATTCTTTTCCGGATATTTAGCGATCTGCTGAAATTCGTCGATGGCAATAATACAGGGTTTATCGGCTTTGGCAAGATAAACGAAAATTTCATCCAACGTATATTCGGGTCGGTCGATATCCCCTAACTCCAAACTAAAAGTCGGGGTATTCGACAGCGGATCGAAACCGAATTTCCCGCTAATTGATTTCAGTGTCTGCATAAAAAGTTGAGTCATTCTTTTACTCCGGGGCAGCAACGTTTCATAAATCTCTTTCCCCAGCGTATAGGTAAACTCCCTCAGACTGGAAGTATGTAAGATGTCGATGAAAAAAGTGTAGTACGTTTTTTTCCATTCCGGTTTTTCATAACAAAACTGAATTAATCCCGTCTTTCCCATCCTTCTCGGGGAAATAATCACCAAATTATTCTCGTTATCCAACGACCGGATCAAACGGGCCGATTCTTCTTCCCGATCACAAAAATAGGCCGGATCGATTTTCCCCGTCACAATAAAAGGGTTCACTATTTTCCTCATAACTCCATTTTTATACAAATATAATTATATTATTTGAATTATGCAAATCGCATAATATTCCTTGGTGTCTGTATGTCGTGGAAATTGGTTTATTTGACGGTGTTCGTACAGGACTGGTGCGGGTGGTGACGGATAAGGGAATTTTTTGTCGATGATTTTCCAAACCTTATTGATAAAAAATGCGAATACTAGTGAAAAAACGAATCTTTCTAACCTGGAAAATTTATGAGACAAGAAATGGAGAAAACGGTTTTGAAAGGAAGACACGGAGGTTGGTCGATATGGCTATCTGTAGCTTTCGGAATGGTATGGCTTTTATTGCTCCCCGGACAGTCGGTGGCTAGGGTTCCGGGCAGTAGGGACAAACAACAAACTGCGGAAACGTTGCGGGTTGTTCACGGTAAGGTAACGGATGAAAACGGAGCTCCGATTGTGGGGGCGAATGTTTGGATAAAGGGGACTATGGTAGGAGTGGCTACCGATGTCAACGGAGATTATACCTTGCGGATAAACCCTGAGGCGAAGACGTTGAGTGCTTCATTTATCGGTTATTCAGAGGCGGAGAAGACGATTATGCCGGGAATCGGGGTTTATAATTTTACTTTAAAGCCGGAAGCCAGGAAGCTGGACGAGGTCGTGGTGGTCGGGTACGGTACTACCCGGCTCAGGGATTTAACCGGTTCGGTATCTTCTGTCGGGGCTGCTGATCTGGAAAAGGAACCGGTGATGAATGTCGCTTCTGCCTTGCAGGGGAAAGCGCCGGGGGTTCAGGTGTCTATGGCTTCGGCGAAACCCGGTGAACCGGTGAAGATCCGGGTGAGGGGATCCACTTCGTTGGAAGGTACCAATGAACCTTTGTATGTGATCGACGGTATTCCGGCCGAACAAGCCGATATGATCGCCATAAACCCGGACGATATTCAGTCGATCGATATATTGAAGGATGCTTCGGCAGCGGCTATTTATGGGTCGAGGGCCGCCAATGGCGTGGTATTGATTACAACCAAACGGGGGATACAGAATGAAAAGCCTCAGCTGAATCTGAAGTATTTTACCAATTTCGATACCCAGATAGAGAATTTCAGCATATTGAATGCGAATGAATTCCGGAATGTCATGATGGATGCTGCAATCAATACGTTAAAAGTGGATCCGACCAATGAAACGGCTTTGAGTATTAAAGAAGGGACTATCCTGAAGGATGCCGATACAGATTGGTATAAACTATTGTCACAGAAAGCTTCAACGAACAGTGTGGAGCTTTCGGTGAGGGGAGGAAGTTCAAGACTGAAATATTTTACTTCCTTCGGGATGAGTTTCCAAAATGGAGTATTGAAAGGGGATGACCTGAAACGGTATACCGGGCGGATCAACCTGGACTGGGATGTGACTTCGGTATTGAAATTCGGTACCAATGTAAGTTTGGCGTATACCGATCAATCCCAGGAAGGACAAGGGTTGTGGCAGATCAAACAGTTTCGTCCGGATGTCCCGGTTTATGCAGAGGACGGTAGTTATTATAAGATCGGTACGACAGATAATCCGGTGGCCAAAACGAAGATTACCAACCGGAACGATGTTTATCGGTTTAATGGGACGGTATTCGGGGAGGCCCAGATTATTCCGGGACTTCGTTTTCGTTCAACTTTCTCTGTAGCTAAGAACTTTAATTTCACCCACCAATATTATCCCAGTTTTTTACAGGAAGGTAATTATTATAACAATTATACCGGTAAAGCTGTACGGGGAAGTAACGAATCGGTACGTACCCTTTGGGATAATACATTGAAATATGAGGGGACATTTAAGGAAATACATGCTTTGGATGCTTTGTTCGGAGTCTCGTTCGAGCGTTACAAGGCTGGTGATTTCAGTGCTACCGGTGTCGATTTTCCGATGGACAAAATCTTGAATAACCTGAGTAGTGCTACAACTCCTTACGATGTAAGCGGAAATTCGTCCGGAAACGGACTGATTTCGGTCTTCGGACGGTTTAACTACCAATTGATGGAAAAATATCTTTTCACTTTTACGGCTCGTTTCGACGGTTCGTCGAAATTCGGTTCGCACAATAAATACGGTTTTTTCCCCTCGGGGGCTTTTGCCTGGAAAATCGATCAGGAACCTTTCATGAAGGATATTGAAGAAGTGAACGAATTGAAATTAAGGCTTTCGGCCGGAGTGACGGGAACACAGAATATCGGTAATTATAACAATAAGGATCTTTATGGCCCGAACGATTTTCTTGGAAAACCGGGAATTATCCCGACAACCCTGGGAAATAACGATCTGCGCTGGGAACGGACCAAGCAATTCGATATCGCTGTCGATTATGCTTTGCTGGATTACCGGTTGAGCGGATCTATCGGCTGGTATTATAAGAACACCAACGACCTGTTGTGGTATATCGATTTTCCGACTTCACTGCAACCCTTCAGCGGGATGTATAAAAATGTCGGACGGGTACAGAATAAGGGATTCGAGTGGATCGTCGATGCAAAAATTTTCAGGGAGACGGAGGTGAAATGGGACGTTACTTTTAATCTGGCCGTTAACCGCAATAAGGTGAAATCTTTGGTATCCGAAGGAGCACAGGATTGGGCCGGTAAAGGTGTGGTACAGGGAAGCGGTACCGAAGTACTGGCCGAAGGACATCCGGTGGGAGCTGTTCTGGGGTACCAGACCGACGGTATATTCCAGTCCTGGACACAGATCGAGGAATATAATAAAAAGGCACAGGAGCTGAGTAACGGGACTGCCACTTATTATTATAGCAGCGAGACCAAACCGGGACAGATTATTTACCGGGATGTGAATGGAGACGGGCATATCAGCGTGAAAGACCGGGTGATCATTGCTAATCCGGAACCGAAATTTCAGGGGGGATTTTCTTCCAATGTGTCCTGGAAAGATTTATCCCTGTATCTGATGTTCAATTATTCGGTAGGTGCAGAACGCTTGTATAACAATACTTTGCAAAATATTTCCGGTTCGTTGAACAACCTGATCGATTATAACCTTTACAACCGTTGGTCCGAACAGAATACGTCTTCCCGTTTACCGGCTTTGTATGTCGACGATCCGGTTCCGGCGACGAATAATCTGGAAGTACACAAAGCTTCTTATTTGAAGCTGTCGCATTTGCGGATCCAGTACAATTTGCCGGTATTGTGGGATGCCAGGTATTACAAAGGGGGACAGGTATATTTCGCTATCGCCAATCTTTTCACTATCACCCGCTATCCGGGAATCGATCCGGCAACGGTAGGTAGTGCTACGGCTAACTACGGAGGAAATTACGATAGTGATATTTATCCGGGTGTCCGTTCTTATACAATCGGGTTACGACTTAATTTTTAATTATTAGCACGAATGCTTATGAAAAAGATATTTATCCTTTTGATGGTCGGTAGTCTGCTGTTTTCCTGCCAGATTACGGACGTCCTGAACCAGGAGCCTCCGCATAATCTGACTCCTGATAATGCGATTACGGATGAAAAGTCGGCAGAAACCGCTTTGACCGGTATTTATGGTGAACAGATCGGGTATGAGTCTTATATGTCGATCGGAAATCATGCAATGACTGCCGGTATTTTGCAAAGAAACGACAATCCCGGCGTGGTTGTGAGTATCTATTATATCGAAAACCGTTTGCCGGAACTGAATCTGGTGGGGGCGGCATATACTCCTTTTTGGGATGCTTTTAATACGATTATCAATTCGTCGACGAAATTACTGGCTGTTTTGGAAGGAATGAGCGATAATCTGTTTACCGATGGACGGAAAACCACCATGATGGGAGAGATCCGGTTTCTGCGGGGGTGGTATATGTTCGATTTGTTGAGGATGTTCGGGGAATATGATAAATTGGACAGTAAATATGGGATGATCATCCGGGAGACTCCCCCTACTTCCGATGATGTCTATAAAGCCCGTTCGACGGTTCAGCAGACGTATGATTTTATCCTGAAGGATATCGAGTATGCTATATCGAACGCCCCGGATTTTACTTCTTCGGATTTTGCGTCGAAAATGGCTGCCAAGGCTCTTAAAGTGAAAGTACTTTTCTATATGGGGAAATACAGTGAGGCTTTAGAGGCTGCCAATACGTTTATCGGTGACGGAGAACGGGCATTGGTGGCCCCCTATTCGGCTGTTTTTACCGATTTTTCTAATCAGGAGCTGATCTATACCCGGGGATTTGCAGGGACAGATGAAGTGAAATATCAGGCCACGCGGGTACAGGCGTATTATAATGAGGGGAAATGGGGACCTACGGAGTCTTTTATGGAACTGGTCGGGGACGATCCCCGGAAAACGGTTATCCTGAAAAATGGAGTCGGGGATGTTTTCGGACCTCAGCAGACGATTCGGAAAGCTTCGAATGCAGAAGGAACAATGCCCACTTACCTGATGCGTTATTCAGAGATTTATATGATGAAAGCCGAATGTGAAGCCCGTACCGGGAAAGGAGATCCTTTGGCTACCCTGAATGCTTTACGTTCCGGTCATGGATTACCGGCTATTACGGGAGTGACCGATATATTACAGACGATCTATCAGGAATGGATACTGGAAATGGGGTTCGAGAATGGGCATGAATGGTACGCTACCTGGCGGATGGGAGTGGATCAACTTCTGGAAACCAATCGGGCTGTGGCTGAAAAAATGGCTACTGCCGCCGATCCCGAATTGTATAAAGCCAATTTGCCTTATAAACGGATTTATCCGATTCCTTCGAGCGAAATCAATGCCAATAAGTTGATGGAACAAAATCCGGGGAATAATTGATGGCCTGATTCAGGACTGAGTTTTTGTGGTTGAAGAGAGAATCGTGATAAAGTGGATTTTATTGCGATTCTCTTTTTTGTCGGAAAATAGCCCGGTACCCCCGTCTCCGTCCTTTATTGTTAAATATTATACAGTTGTTGGAAGGAAAGTTTACTCAAACGTTTCCCTTTAAAATTTTCACGTTTCTTTAACAAACCGGCCGGTTTTCGTATATTAATTCTTAATATTGTACCTGAAAATATGAAAGACAGAAACCTATGATGACTGTAATGATGAAGTTGACGGACAATAATTTTAAACGTAAAGTTACGTTGCGGGCTTCTGTTGGCATAGGGGAAAATATAATAGAATAAAGAAGCTCGCTGAAAGGCGGGCTTTTTTTTGCGATAAAAGTGAAGAGGTTCGAACTGACCGGTTTTGTCATGAAAAAAAGAGTAGAAATTAAAACCATACAATGAAAATCAAAGGAGAACCGAGGGCATTTCTGAGTAATGAGGCCCGACAATTACTGAATCTTTACGAATCGTTAGGGGAACGGGCAGAGATTTTTTTGCCGCGTCATATTTATGACAATCTGACCAGTTTTGTGAAGCTTTGTTTTGAAGAACCCGATGACCCGGCTGTCCAGCAGTCGGAGATCAACCGTTATTTGTTGAAGTTCCGGGAAGATATTCCGGGATATACGGATGTTGCTTTGATGCTTTGTCCGCATCATCCTTCCAAAGCTTTCGAATTGAGTGGAAGGCGGGGAGAGTTTATGAAGAAGATCGATGAGTTCCTGGATACCGAAGCAGTAAGTCCTGATTCCAGAGTTCTCTTGAAAAATATTAAAGACACTCATGATTTTTCGGTAGGAACTCCTCCTGTGCGCAGTAGCCATATCGAGTTTATCTCCCAGGTACAATTGGGCGGGCAGGTACGCGATTTACGGAAATACCGGGATGTGATCGGGGTAACCGGTGATCTGAACGAAGCGCATTGGAATTATTTGATGGATACTTTGGAGCAGATGATCGGCCAGAGTACCCATTATACAACCGGGGCTGAGAAGGCCGACTTTCTCAACCGGATGCGTTGGGCGGTGAATTTCAAGGGACTGAACGGTATGATTACGACGGTGGTTTCGGGAAATGCCGATAAAGCGGTCAGTCTGCTCCGGGGAGAAGTATTCGGTAAGAATAGTGTACAAGTGTTGGAGAATCCTTCTACCGAAGAATTGTTCGAACAGATGAGGGTGGATACAACCTCGGTCTTTGTGGTGAAAGCCCGGCATATGCGGGTGAATCCTTTCTCCGGTGAAAAATGGTTTCCTCTGCTGACCCGTCTGGTGATTGTCGACGATTCGCGGGAATCGAGGAGTTCCAATACCTCTCTGGTGTTCTGTTTTCATAACGGGATTATCCATACACTGAATAAGGTACATACCAAGAAATTGGGTTCTCCGGCCAATACGCAATTGAACTTGCGGTTGATTCTGGAAAATGTGAATCCCTCTTTCCTGTCAGAATTCCGGGAAAAAATCGAGCTGCAAATCAAAGCCTACGAGAAAGAGATCAATCAGATTCTGACCGAACAGATCGGGACTACCGGGGATGCGGTGAAACGGTTGAATGTGTTTAAACTGGATATGTTCTCCAGGAAGATCGTTCAGGATAAATATTCCCTGGAAAAATTACGGGATTTTATTTATTTTCTGGAGAATTGCCATAAAGAAGAAAAACGGCAGGCACAAACCCGTGAATTGATCGATGAATTCGAAAGCCGGATCCGGCAATACTTTTATTCGGATTGCCCCCAGATTCAGGTGTTGAGTGTATTGGAAGGCGGCGGACGCAACCAGATCCGTACTTATGGACGTTATCTGCTGCAAAAGCCTTTGCACCGACTGGAAGATAAGGTGTATAAAGCTTGCCGGTTGATCCTGAATATTATCCCCAGCAATTATGAACGTACCCTGAAGAATCACTTTCATAAGAATTTCGGCATCAACCTGTTTTTAGAGAAATATCAGGCTTATATCACGAAGATAGATAATGATGCTAACAATAAAGGCCGTTACGATAATTTCCTCAATGACCTGGGGATCCGGGAAAAATACCGGGCCTTGCCTGTGGAGGATCAGCAAATCGTGAAAGAATTCTTATCGGCTTTAGGCAATCTGGAACAGACTTCGGTTTCCGATTCGGTACAGATGATTATCCGGGATCTGTTGTTTCATCCCAACGGAAAGCCGAAACCTTATATTATTTACAATGCGATGCAGGCTTGGGAATATAAGGATTTACTGCCTGACGATACTTTCGATATCAATCCTTTCGATATCGAAATCGAGAATTTGCCTGACGGGCGTTTAGCTTATGAACGGCTGACGGATAAATTACTCCGTATCAAATCGACGCTGGCTTTATTCGACGATAGTGGCAGCCTTTGGGATTTGTTTTGTGAGAATACGACGATTCTGATCAACGATCCGAATAATCCGACCGGTTATACGGATTTCAATACCGAAGCTTTGAATTCGTTCCTGAAACTGATGAATACTTGTAAGATTACTCTTTTTCTCGACGAAGCTTATGCCGACAGTGTGAAGGTTACGGATAAACATATGCCGAAATGGCGTACGATCTCGCGGTATATCATCAATAATATCAATGCCCAGGCCAATATCCGGGCGGTATCATCGTTATCGACCACCAAGAATTTGTCGGCTACGGGCGATCGGTTAGGGGCTTTGGCGGTGACCCCTCAGGCTGCTGCGGTCGCTGCTTTTGTGCGTCAGCTGAATTCCTGTTCGCACGGCAATAACAACTCTTTACTGATGTTGAATAATTTGCTGGAGACGGCACAGGTAGCTAAAAAAATAAAAGATACGCTGGAAAGCGAGTTACCGAAAAATGCTTCCCGCTTTAAGATCAAAGAGACACTGATCCGGTTTATCAATGAACAGATCGGACGGATTGAAAAATCGAACGCCAATAGTGTTGCAAACCGTCAGTTGCATAAGACCGCCGGATTTGAAGGTAGCCCGTTGTACCTGTTCCTGCTGGATGAGCTGGTAGCTTTGGATAAACTGGATATATTGGCCCTGCCGGACGATTTTAAATACCATAACGAACCTTTCTTCGTTTATTACCAGAGACGGTTGGTGGAAAATCTGAACCGTTTCCGGGTGAATAAGAATTTCCGTTCAGAATCGATGTTACGGATGAGTTGGGCAAAAGAGGTGGCTCAACGGGTTGTAGCTGAATTCGAAGGGACGGAAGTCAGTTGGTTGCCTTCGGATGGTTCTTATTTGTTTAACTTCCGGGTGGGGGAAGGGTTTTCTTATGCCGATCTGCTTTGTTTCTGCCAATATCTGGCGTTACACCGGGGGATTGCTGCTGTGCCCTATCCTACCGGTTTGGTCCGCTTTGCTATCGGAGGTTTTCTTGCCGATACCGAGGAGAGTAAGCAAGTGTTTAAATATGAACTGGAAGACGGTTTTACCATTTTTATGAAATATTGGACACTGTTTGCGGCTAAGCGGTTGGATGCGGCTTATAAGGAGGTGGAAAGCCATACGATTTTGGATGAGATTTTCGCTTATACTAAAATTCAGGAATTGATCGATACGATTATCGGCGATTATCCTTTATCCGCTAAATACCGGAAAGACAAAGCGCCTTCTTTGCAGATCCGTGATATCCGGACCTTGTACCATGCCTCTCCCGAGCGTAGCGGGGTGAGCATTACGACGATCGACCGGTCGGTAAATTCGGTCATCGAATTACATGGCGACAAGATCGGTTCTTGCCGGGATGTATTCGAGTTTATCCGGAGTGCTGCTTTTACGAAGGTATATGAAAATTTACTGGCACAGATTTATAAGCAAGTGCCGGCCATTGCCGACCTGGATTTCAATACGGTAAGTTCGAAATACAGTAAGGCGGTGATCCTGAAATATATCACTAATAAGAAGACGTTCCAGCCCAACTATAATGTACTGGACGATCCGATGGAGAAAAATGTGATGCGGGAAATTCTGATTGAAATGGAGCATCTTCTGTTCTCGGATAGTAAAGTGAAGATTTTAGCTATCGATGCAACCGGAAATCCGGAGTTGGATAAATCGAAATTGGAAGGAATCAATGTGATTATCAAGAAATATATCCGGGAAATTTTATTGCATTTCAATCTGCCGTTTGAAAAAGACAGCCTCGAACCCAGCCGCAAGGAGATTGTCCGGGTAGCCGGAGAAACATTCGAGGAAATCACCGGTATTCGGTTGAGTGACCTGAACCTGCAAATCTGGGTAGATGAATTTATCAACCGTCTCCGCGCTCTGCCCGAATTTAAAGAGACGTTGCTGGCTCAGAAGTGTATGGGGTATATGATGGATTCGATCGCTTCGGGGATGAACAAAGAAAATTTGCCGGTAACCGATAAGATCCTGTTTCTGTATTTATTACATAACGATCATTCTTTCTATCGGCTGGTATCGGCCAAATTGAAGTATTTCAGCGATAAGATCGGAGCTTGTGCGGACAGGGAGGTGAAGATGTTTACAGAGGAGTTTATCACCGAGATATTACCCACCCAATTGAAGGAAATCAACGATTATATCATGCGGCGCCGGGATATTAAGGTGGCAGAGAAAGAGATCCACCGGGTGAGCCGGAAAGTGGTGTTGTTCTATATCAGCATGATCAAGCGGACAAAAGGAACCGATTATTACAAACGTTATACCCATACGATGGTCCGGCTGGTGGAGACGGCTTTTATGAAACAAAATTCCAGTGTCAACGAGATGGTACAGCACGGTATTTCTATTTATAAAGATTTTGAAATGGAGAATAAGGTGCTGGAGACTTTCGAAGATGGACGGATCGCCTGGATCAACGAACTGATGCAGAAATGCGGTGTCATTTCTTCCGAGCAGCCGGTGCAGGAGCATACCCGTATCGTTACGGATGCTAAGAAACGGGAATATCCGTTCCACAAAGTGGATCGTCCGGGGACTATTTCGAAAAAGCGGCTTGGGGAGGCAGGACCGAACGATTATTTGAAGCTATTGGATTTGCGGCCCGATTCGTCTTTTTTTATCGGTCGTTTGGCCCGGTTTATCGCCAATATGGATTCGGACGATTATCGCTGTAAGGTGGTGAAACATGGCATGGTGAAGGAGCTGGTGATTTTCCAGAAGGGATATATGAAATACCTGACCGATAACTACCGGCTGAATTATACCGAAGACATTCCGATCGAAGATATCACCCGGTTCGTCCCGGATGTGATCAGTTTCCTGGGGGCTCCCGAAAAGCTGATTTCTTTCCCGCAGATCGGGTATTTCGATATACCGGGGCCGAACGGGAACATCAAGACGATCGTTACGCCGTTGAAACAGAAGGTAGATTATTTCGGGGATGTCAAGAAACCACGTCTGACGGTGATCAATGAGAAAATTAAAGAGATCGGCGGTAATCCGCGTCACGGTTCTTTGTTTGCCGTGGAAGAAAACGACGGTAGTATCTTTGTTATCGAGATCAATGGGGATAGTGGGGTAGGGAAGTCGGAAATGATCGCCGCTTTTATCCTGAAATGGTTGCGGAATAACCTCGAGGGGGTCCGTTCGGTAAAACTGATTGCGGGCGATATGTTCCATGAGTTTCAGGATGCCGAAGGTAATCTGTATGGGATCGGTACAGAGGTCGGTGATTTCTCGCGGACGACGGATTTCGACCCGGATTATATCAAGTATTATAAGTATCTGTTCGAAAGTAGTGCCGACAGTAATGTCGAAGATCTCAATTCCCGGAGCACGGTGAGCGGTATGTGTGATATCACGATGCCTTATAAGATCGATATCATGCTGAGTGCCGGAAACTATTCGAAGGAGGAAGCAGGTATAACCCGGGTGGACAATCCTGAAAATTTCCTGTTGTATATGGATGCCCATGGGGAGAGGAAAGAGAAAGCGACCAGTCAGGATGGTCCTAATTTCCAGCGTACCTTGAAGCGTTATACGGCAGATAAGAATATTGTAGATGTGATTGCCCGTCATGGTAATTATCTGGATGATATTTTAGATTGGGATTATGTAGAAAATGAAAAGCAATATTATCTGGCTTCTTCGTTCAAATTATTGGATAAGATCGATATTACGGAAGTAGTCGGTCAGATTTTCGGCGGTAAGCAGTTTAAACGGGACGGGGTTGGGTATACCATCCAAACGGTCTCTTTCGATATGATACAGAACCGGTTTATTGCTACCGTATCGTATGGGGAAAGAGAAAGCCGGGAAATGATGATCGACCGGAAGATGTTCAGTGCGATTTTCGATTCTCTGGCCAGTACTCCGGGAGGGCAACCGTTTATTGCTGAGGAAGGACAGTTGGAATCGGTGATGAACCTGGTGAAAATCATGCGCGGAGGGAGCGACGGTAAGGGGAAAGCCCGGAATATTCAATGTGGTATGCTTTCAACGGAGATCGGCAAGAAAGGCCGGGAGATTACCGGACCTCAGAAAGCCGCTATGGAGCTGAAACGGATGATTCAAGAGGTACGGATTACCCGCCCGGAAATCAATGAAGGGAAAATTTGCGTGAAACGCCTGCTGAACGAGAAATATCGTCCTATTTTCAAAGGAGAAATGAATAGTTCGGAATTGTGGCGATATAATTTCTTTATCTATCAGCTGGAGAACATGAAGAAAGCCGACTATCGCCGGATGGACGATATCGACCGTAAGGTAGATATGAGTAATCTGGTGGATTTTGTACCTGTAGACCCGAAGAAAGAATTCAGTCCTTTGTTGGTGAATCCCAATCTGAATATCGAACTGAGTAGTTTCAGCGAGACGTTCGAGGAATTGATGAGTTTGCCGAATTATCCGGAATTTGCGTGTGAATTCGCCGAACATATGGAACAGTTGTATGTCGCAGAGGGATATAGTGAAGAAACGAATATCAATAATATGATCGTACAGTTATTGCTTCTGGAGGGATATTGTACGACCGAGGACGTGGCTCGTGGTAGTGTCATTGAAAAAGTGAACCGGGAGACGATTGCCGCTGCCAAGTATGCGGTGGTTCGGTATTTGGAAGGCGAACGGGTGAAACGCGCTTCATCCGGTAAACCTGTCGAAAAGATCGCGGCTACCGGTACAGGTAAAAAGGTTGCTACGAAGGGGATACGTAAAAAGTAAAGTATCGGGATTTTGATTTGGGAAGCCGCTTCTTTCCGGGGAGCGGCTTTTTTTTGTTGTTATTTGTTGAAACCTGAAAACATTTTTTATCTTTGTATTATAATGAAGAATGTTTTGTTTTGTATATTAATGATTTATGTGGTTTGTGGCTGGCGGGCCCAGCAAACGCCAGAGATTTTTCGATACGCGTACACAGCAACCGCAAGAGATTGTTCGGCTTGCTGTGAAAAGCTTGGATGAACTACAGTCTGTGTCGGCTGTCCTGGTCAGTAATGCTGCTTTTGACGGTGCGGAGTTGTCGGATGAGCTGGCCAGTCGGATACCTTTTCTCTTTAAACAGGTAGTACGGGATTCGGGTACTTATTTTTTTACCTTCGAACAAATCGATAACCGGGTTTTCTACCGGAACGATCAGCCTTATATGGCTTGTGTATATCTGGATATGTTACTTGGTACGCGTATTCCTGTTGAACCCGGTGCGAAAAGGTATGATTATTTTGCCCGGATCCAGGAGGAGCTCGATTTGATGCAGCAAATCCTGGATGGTAAGAAACTGCGTGAAGTTGCTTCCGATTCTTCCCGGATCGTCGATGTATGGGTGGAGCGGGCGCCGGATACGCTTTTTAACGGGCAGGATTGTTATGTACTCAAACGGCATAATGATGTCACGCTTATTCCCTCGAAAAGTAATAATGAGTCATGGAAAGCCAATGTAAGATATAAAGTGATGCATAGTTATAATACGTATGCTTTATTTATAGAAAAACATACAGGTTTGCCTGTTTACTGGTCTTATACCAATTCGGGAGATCAGGACGGCAGGAAAATTCCGGGAAACCGGAATACGGAATTTTTGGAAAATATGGAGCTGAAGGATATTCCGGACAGTTGTTTTTATCCTGCTCAGGCAGATAAAATTCGCTATGTCGCTTCTTTCGACGAGTTCGTGCAGGAGGTGAAGGTGGGTGATGAGGCTCCTGCTTATGAATTGACGGATGTCATGACCGGGAAAGTGTATTCCAACGCATCGCTGCAAGGCAAGATCGTGGTGATGCAATTTACTTCTACCGGGTGTGTCGGATGTGTATTGGCCCAGCCGTGGATGAATAAATTATATGATCGCTGGAAAGAGCAGCCGGAGCTGGTTTTTCTGTGTGCCGGTCTGCTCAGTGAAAAGGATGCTAAGATTCAGGTTGAAAAATATGAGTTCGCTTATCCGATGACCACTTGTAATCAGGCTTTTTTCTGGTCGTTCGGAGTGCAGGCCATACCTTCTTATTATGTGATCGGAAAAGATAATCAGGTGCTTGCCAGACCACAATCACACATCGGTTTGAAGAATTTTTTAGACAGTTATTTTAATAAATAATTGCGGGGAGCCGGGTTTGTTATCAGGAAGAATGGTAGGCCACAGGAAATAGAACGGAAATTTTTGGTCAAGGGAGATTTCAAGTCACAGGCTTTTCAATCGGTACGGCTTATGATTTTGAAATGAAGAATAGGGTACTGGAGATTTTTAAAGATGGACAGGTCGCCTGGATTAACGAACTGATGCAGAAATGCGGTGTCATTTCCTCCGAACAGCCGGTGCAGGAACATACCTGTATCGTTACGGATGCTAAGAAACGGGAATATCCGGATCGTCCGGGAACTATTCCGGAAAAGCTGCTTGAAGAGACTGTTTCTGGAGGGATATGGCACAACCGAGGATGTGGCCTGTGGTAGTGTCATTGAAAAAGTGAATATCGTCATTATTTCGTCATATTTTTTTGATGTCGGCGTAACATTGGGTTCATAGCTTTGTCACAGTTAAAGACAAGACTATGAATTTTTCTTTTATCCGGGATCGTAGATCATTTTCAGATTTTATTTTTATTCTGTGGGCAGGAGGGGCGGCCCTGCTTTCTTATTCGTTAGTATATGCATTGCGTAAACCTTTTACGGCTGCTACATTTGATGGGCTGAGTATTTGGGGAATGGATTATAAGGTTGTAGTGACTATTACTCAGATTTTAGGTTATTTGTTGGCCAAGTTTATCGGCATTAAATTGATTTCTGAGTTAAAGGGACAACATCGTTTAAAATTTATTTTGGGGGCGATTGTTTTAGCTGAGTTGGCTTTAGTCGGTTTTGCTATCCTGCCGTCTCCGGGTATTGTTCCACAAAGGATTCCGTGCCGTCTCCGGGTAATATCTTTGCTATGTTTTTTAATGGGCTGGCTTTGGGATGTATGTGGGGAGTGATTTTCAGTTTTATAGAAGGGCGGCGGGTAACGGATATGCTAGCCAGTTTATTGGGGATTAGCATGGTGATTAGTTCAGGTGCAGCGAAATCCCTGGGATTGTTTGTGATGGACCATTGGCAGATCAGTGAATTTTGGATGCCTGCCCTGATCGGTGGTTGTGCTTTGCCATGCCTGGCTTTATTGGGATATGTGTTGCAATCTCTGCCAAAACCTTCCGAAGAAGACAGGGCTTTGAAAGCAGAGCGGATGACTTTGGATGGAAGGCAACGCTGGGCTTTATTCAAAAATTATATGCCTTTTCTCTCCATCATTTTAGTGGCTAATTTTTTGTTGGTGGCTTTACGGGATATAAAGGAAGATTTTCTGGTGAAAATATTTGATGTTGCGGGGAGTGGTTATTCTTCATGGATATTCGCTCAATTGGACAGTATCGTTACTTTGATTATCCTGATCATCTTCGGATTAATGGTTTTTGTCCGTAATAATATGCGGGTTTTATTGATTTTGTTGAGTTTGGTGATTTTGGGCATGCTGACCATGTCTTTTATTTCGTTGAGATATGAGGCATTGCAACTAAGTCCGGTAGTTTGGTTATTTATTCAAAGTCTCTGTTTGTATCTGGCTTATTTGTGTTTTCAGACTATTTTCTTTGATCGTTTTATAGCTTGTTTCCGTATCCGGGGGAATGTCGGTTTTTTTATTGTATTGATTGATTTCATCGGTTATTTAGGAACGGTGATTGTCTTAGCCGTAAAGGAATTTTTAAATCCGGATATCAATTGGTTATCGTTTTATAACCAATTGGCGGGTTATGTGGGTTTGGGATGCAGTGTATTATTTGTCGGTGCTTGGGTTTATCTGTACCGGCAGGCAAAACGAAGAGCGTCTGAAAAGGTGATGCCTCTGGAAACTGCTCATGCTTATTGATCGATTTTATTCTAATTACAGTAATATTTGATTTAAGGACATGAAAAAAGTTAATTGTGTCATTATGGATTGGGCCGGAACGGCTGTCGATTTTGGGTGTTTTGCTCCATTGAATGCTTTTTTAAGGGTGTTTCAGGAGCAGGGAGTGACGATCACTTACCGGCAAGCCCGTGAACCGATGGGATTATTAAAGATTGAACATATAAAGGCTATTTTGAAAATGCCTGAAGTGAGTGAAAGGTTTCGTATAGCACATGGACGGGAATGGAATCAGAATGATGTCGCAATCATGTATCAGAGTTTTGAGAAACATTTGTTTGCTTCACTTCAGGATTTTACGACTCCTATTCCGGGAGTTGTAGAGACAATGGAACAATTACGTCGTGAAGGGATCCGTATTGGTTCAACGACTGGGTATACCGACGCTATGATGAAAATTGTACAACCCGGAGCTGCTGCTCAGGGATATACTGTAGATTGTCTGGTAACTCCGGATCATTTGCCTGCCGGACGCCCGGCTCCTTATATGATTTACCGGAACATGACAGAGCTGGCGATTCCTTCTGTTGACGAGGTGGTTAAAGTTGGAGATACTATCGCCGATATCCGGGAAGGATTGAATGCAAAAGTATGTTCTGTCGGAGTAATTACAGGTAGTAATGAGTTGGGGTTGACCGAGGAGGAATACAAAACTATGCCTGAACCGGAGTTATATACTTTGAAACAAGAGGTCAGAGAGCGGATGATGGCAGCCGGTGCACATTATGTGCTGGATAATATCCGTGAATTGCCGGACCTGGTACATAATTTAATGAATAAAAAATAATAGGTGTATGAGAAATTATTTACTGTTGACCCCTGGACCGTTGAGTACTTCTGAGACGGTGAAAGAAGCCATGTTACAGGATTGGTGTACCTGGGATAAAGATTACAATGAAGGAATAGTTACTGTGATCCGGAAAGAATTGCTGGAGGTGGCAGGACTGGATGAGAAGGAATATACAACTGTGTTGCTACAAGGAAGTGGGACTTATGGCGTAGAGGCAACTTTGGGAGCTGTCGTGAAACCTACCGACAGGTTACTGATTATAGCGAATGGTGCTTATGGCAAACGGATGGCGGCCATTGCTGATTATTATAAACTGGATTATGTCATGGTGGCTTTGAAAGAAACGGAGCTGATTACCCCCGCAATCGTGGAGGAGGCTTTGAAAAATCATCCTGGAATCAGCCATTTGTCTTTGGTCCATAGTGAAACAACGACGGGTTTATTGAATCCGATTGAAGAAATTGCAGAGGTGTTGCGTGGACGCGGGATCACCTGGATCGTTGATGCCATGAGTAGTTTTGGAGGGATTCCTATCGATATGAAAAAACTGGGTATTGATTTTCTGGTTAGTAGTGCCAATAAGTGTATACAGGGAGTTCCGGGCTTTACCTTTGTTCTCGCTTCACGGGAAAAATTGCTGAAATGCAAAGGAGTTGCCCGTTCTTTGTCCCTGGATATTTATGCCCAATGGGAAGAAATGGAAAAAGGGCATGGAAAATGGCGGTTTACCTCACCGACTCACGTTGTACGGGCATTTTTTCAAGCTTTGAAAGAGTTGAAAG
>OGQH01001673.1_pt1 | contig 18069 bp, 8 predicted proteins | sample 1553181 | NCBI WGS metagenome assembly OGQH01 (sample SAMEA2579946, study PRJEB22360) | human gut metagenome | biome: human gut; feature: human-associated habitat; material: faeces | place: Denmark | collected 2008/2010 | reverse complement strand
GAATCCGGAAGGATACTACTTATTATTTATATAGTCCGGCGGATCGGAGGCTTTTCCGGCCCTCGAAGTACAGGATAAGTTTGGGATTCGTCCCTTCCGGACGAAGCGGGAGGGACGGAACGACGCAATGGAGACGGGGCGGCGGGCGGCGTTTATTCGATCAGTGCCCGAAGCGGTACGTCGAGTGCGTTGCAGATGATGCAAAGTGTTTTGACCGTGGGATTTGAACGGCCCGTTTCGATACGGCTCAGGTTCGAACGTTCGATGTCGCAGCGGTAGGCTAATTCCTGTACCGTGAGCTTTCGAGCCTTTCTTAGTGTTCTGATTTTTAGAGCGATAAGTTTTATCTGTTCTGTATAGTCGATTGGCATCCCGAAAAATTTTACGAAAAGTTTTGTATTGCAAAGATTTTCATATATCTTTGCATCATGCGTATCATATATGATACCAACAGTCCGGCGGCGGGTGGCATGAAATCCTGCCGATAAGGGATGACAACTATGTAGGAATCAGTAAGTAAATACCGAAAAGACACGAAGTTCAAACCATTTCAAAACATCTTTAATTTCTTCATTATGAAAAGACAATTCTTAGGTAGACTCCTATCGCTGTTCCTTGTCGGAACGGTGGTAGCCGGAGTCGGTTGCAAGGACTACGATGACGACATCACGAGTCTGAACAACCGGATCGACGAGCTGACGACGGGGCAGATCGCCTCCGTGGAGAAGCAGATGCAGTCTCTGCAAAATGCGGTCGACCGGTTGGACGGGGTTGATTCGGGCTTGAAGGACGAAATCGAGGCGTTGCAGGGCAAAGCCGAGACGCAGGCCGGAGAGATCGGAAAGTTGCAGGAGGAGTTGGGAAAGGCGGCCTCCGCATCGGAAGTCGAAGCGCTGAAAAAACAGATCGAGACGCTCGAAAGCGATAAGGGCAAGCTGGAGAAGCGGATCGAGGCGCTCGAAAGCGCCCGCACGAGTTTGCAGGATGAAATCGACGCCGTGAAGGGTTCGCTGGCGAACTACCTGACCAAGAGCGACGCCGAGGCGACCTACGCCACCAAAACGACGGTCGAGAGTCTGTCGCAGCTGCTCAACCAGATCAAGGCCAACTACGTTTCGGCCGAAGGGCTGGCTTCGACGCTCGAAGGTTACGTGACCGACGCCGAACTGGCCGATTATCCGACGCTGACCGTCTTACAGGAGGCGATCCGCCAGAGCGAGACGGCGATGAAGAACTCGCTGGGCGAAGCGATGGAGCCGATCCTGGCGAAATATAACTTCGTTCAAAAGGATGTGCTCGATCTCGAAATCCAGGATTTGCAGAAGCAGATCGATGCCCTCAACGGCAAGCCCGACGCCGACGGTTCGCTGGCCAACATCAAGAGCCGGCTCGAAGCGCTCGAAAATGCCGAGATCAAATACGACGAGTCGAACGCCGCCTTCACGAAGGGCGTGGAGGACTGCATCGGCAAGGCGCTCGCCAACGACGGCAAGATCAATGAGGCTATTGCCAATGCGATTAACGGTGTCGCCGGTGAGTACGAGGGGACGATGCAGGATCTGAAAAACCTCATCGACGGCCTGCGCATGGACGTGGATCAGCTCCTGAGCCGTATCCAGAGCCTCGTCTATGTTCCGGCTTACGACGATCACAAGGCGTCGGTCAACGCGCTCTACTATGCCCCCGAGGGCGAGGAGCCCGTTCTGCTGGCGAACGGTACGGTGGAGATGACCTTCCGCGTTACGCCCGTCGAGGCTGCCGGACAGCTCGTGGCCGCCTATGCCGCCGAACCCGAGATGTTCTCGCTGGAAATGGAACAGGTGAAGACGCGCGCTACGGTGCCTGCGCTGAATATTCAGAAGGTCGAGGCCGACGAGACGGGCAACGGCCGCTTCATCGTGACGGCGCTTCCCGCCGATTTCACCCCCGACTTCTTCACGGGTAAGGTTTCGTACAGCATTGCGCTGCGCGTACAGAAAGCCTACGACGCGGAGGCCGGGAACGACTATTCGGCCAATGTGGTTTCGGATTACGTGAACCTCGTGCCGGCGCGCGCCGACGTGAAGGCCGTCGTGCTGGCTCCCGCCAAGGAGGACGGTTCGATCGACGCCGACCGGATCGTCGCTGCGGACGGCGAAGTGGCCTACGAGATTCCCTACGACGATACCGACATGGTCGTCGAACTGATGAAGGGCTACAAACTCTGGGCTACCGACGGCGAAGCCTACTACGATCTGGCTCAGCTCGCCGACATGGGTTATTCGCTCGAAGCGCCCGTCGTGGCCTGCACGAGCAAGGCATTCAAGGCCGACGGCACGGAGTTGGAGTCGGCTGACAAGGGCAACTTCGAGGTTGCGAACGGCGGGGAGGAAGTCTGCGACGAGACGGTCAAGCTGATCGCCGCCGACAAGTCGACGCGCAACAACTACCTGCTCACCGAGCACGCCTATACGGTCGCTGCCGCCTACGATGCGCTGAACCCGACCTTCAACAGCCGTGTGACGATCGTCAAGACCAAGCGCGGCGTAACGCTCGACCTGTTGAAGTACGTCTGGAACTACTCCGATTTCCGGACGGTCTACGAAGCCGGCGGCGAGTACGAAGGTTCCGAGCGCGAATTCACGCTCAAAGTAACCGAGTCGACGCTTCCTCAGGACATCACGCCCGAGAACATCGTGACCTACTGGAACCAGGGCGGCAGCGCCGTGGTGAAGGCCGTCGAGCTCGACGCGGAGGGCAAGCCGACCGAGACCGTCGACGACAATGTGAAGGTGGTTCCCGTGGCTTACGATGCCGACGAGGGCTATACGCTGCGCGTTTCGGGATACACCTTCGGCAAGCGCTATGCCGTCGAAGCGTCGAGCGAGTTCGAGAACGTACAGGTGACGATCGCCTTCGAGACCGAGTTCGTTGCACTGCCCGAGAAGATCGAGGTTACGCTTCCCGCCGCTACGCTCGCATACGATGCCACCGAGGAGCTGTTCGTAGCCGAGGATACCTCCGTTGTCGGCGAACTCTTCGAGCAGGTGAAGGATCACTTCACGGATGCCGCCGAACTGGCTACGTCGCTTACCCGTCCTTACTATGGAGGCTCGCCCAACAGTGCGAACGCATTCTATACGGCTGTCTGCGGCGACCGGACGTTGGAGAAGAATTACTGGTTCCTCGACGGTTCGAATCCTGCGACGATCACCCGCATCGCCGTGGCCAACGACGGCAAGATGACCTCCCACATGCAGGTCAATCGTGCCGATGTGGAGACAGACGCCGACGTATTCGCCTTCGAGACGAAGCTCGTTCCCAACTACGGCCTGCCGATCTATGTCAAGGGCGAGGCCAGGGTCGAGATTCCCGCCTATGCCGCGCAGCACGTCGACGCATGGGTCTACAACGCGGACGGCAAGTGGCAGTCGGATGTGAAGGGGCTCTGGTCGCCGAGTTTCGGATCGAGTGCGCTCACGGGCTTCTCGGTAGCCGACATCGATCTGGAATCCGCCTTCACGATCGTCAAGAAGGATGCGCAGGGCGTATGGGTACCGGTATCGGACGATGAGATCGCTGCACAGAAACTCGTCTTCGCTTACGAGATTCCCGCGACGGCTCCCGCTCACGACGGCATCGAGATCGCCGGTAACAAACTCTCGTATTACGGCCGCAACGAATCCGTGCCCGTCGTCGGTACGCTTTCGATCGACGGCATCGTCATCGGCAACGCCTTCACGGCCGTGAACGACTATACGTCGTATGAGGTCAACAAGTTCGACCCGATCCGCTCGTTCACGCAGTCGGAGACCGTCGAAATCCCGACCCGCACGGCCGAAGCGACCTATACGAAAAATATCTGCGAGGTACTTTCGCTGCGCGATATGCGCGACGCCGACGATATGAAGGGCTTCGAGCTGATCGATCACGATGCGACGCTGGCCGATCCGTGGATCACGGGCGACGACACCAACGGTTTCGCTGAGGGTGTCCGTCCCAACAGCGACGAAGTCTTCGGACTGGAAGCGATCCGCATCGTCAGCTTCTCGGTGACCTATGCCGACAACGGATTCGACGCTTCGGCGGCACTCGGCGACCGTGTAACTGTCGACGAGACGACCGGTCGGATCACCTTCTCGAATCTCAACAACCTCTCGTTGCAGAAGGATGTCGACGTGACGGTCAACGTCGAGGTGGCTTATTCCTGGGCCGTAAAGAGCGGTAAGGTGACCTACAAGATTCTCAAATAGCGGGGATCGTCTCTCCTCCGTTGCGACGGAGGACGATTCGGGGCAGAGTTTTCACAACTCTGCCCCTTTTCGTTCCCTTGCGGCGGTGTATTCGGAGCAGGGGGCGCCTTGCCGTCGCAATCCCGATTCGGCGCATGCATCGGCATACATGCGCTTTTATCCCGTCGCCGTGCGCTATGTCAGCATGTGTCTCAGTGCGGAGGCATAATATCCGATAGGGTGGAGACGGCGTTCTGCCCTCGCCGTCCTTCGTCGGGCCGTCTTCCGCGGACGTTCTCACTGTGCGACGGCAGGAACGCACGCAGGCAAAGCTTATTTCGTGGTATTTCGCGCACCTTTTCCGGAAAAACCGTTGCAGGGATACGCTCCTTCGGGGAAAAAGCGCGCGTTTTGCGTCGGAAAACAGACATTCCTCCTGTGTCCGAATGCCGTCAGTGCCGTTCATGCAGATCGGTGCCCGCAGGCCGCTGGAACGCCTGCAAGCCGAACTCCGGCAGAAGGGTGAGCACACGGTCGGTAAGTTCGCTCTGGAACGCTTCGTAGGGAATCCATTCGAAGTGGCGCGTGAAGCAGTAGAACTCCAAAGGCACGCCTTCGGACGTGGGTTGGAGCGTGCGTACCATCAACATCAGGTCGCTGCGCACGTCGGGGCAGTTGCGCAGGTAATTCGCGAGATACTCCCGCAGCGCTTGCAGGTTGACGATTTCCTGCGATGTATCGGCCGCAAGATACCCCTTTTCGCGGAGCCGCGCTGTCTCTTCCGGCGTGCACCGGCGAATCGTGCGGGCGTCGATGAAGACCGAGCGCTTGATGCGCCGTCCGCCGCATTCGCGCATGCCCCGCCAGTTCTGGAACGAGTCGCTGACCAGCGCATAGGGCGGAATCGTCGTAATCGTCTTGTCGAAATTCTGCACCTTGACCGTCGTCAGCGTCACCTCGATTACATACCCGTCGGCACCGTATTTACTCATCGTTATCCAGTCTCCCGGTCTCAGCATGTCGTTGGCCGAGAGTTGAACGCCGGCGACGAGCCCCAGTATGCTGTCCTTGAAAATCAGCATCAGCACGGCGGCCGATGCACCCAGTCCGGCCAGAATGCTCGTGGCGTTCCGGTCGATGAGAATCCCGATGATCAACACGATGCCGACGCTGACGGTCACGAGTTTGAGCATCTGGTAGATGCCTTTCAACGGCCGGTCGCGCAGCGTTTCGTGTTTGTTCGAAATGTCGTAGAGCGCGTTGAGAAAGGTGTTTAGCAGGGCGATCGTCACGACGATGAGGTAAATCGAGCAGCCTTTGTGCAGCAATTTCAGCAGCGAGGGGTCGTCGCCGAAGGCCAGCGGCAGCAGCAGATATAGGAGGACGGGCGGAATCAGGCGGCAGGCGGCGTGCAGGACTTTGTCGTCGAACAGATGGTCGTCCCACATCGTCCGGGTCTGGGCGCTGATGCGTTGCAGGGCAGGTGTCACCAGATGCCGGAACAATTTCACCGCGAGGTAGCAGACGAGGACGATGCCTGCGACGAGCAGGATGCGCGAGCCCCACTCTCCGCCGGAGTTGTCCAGCCCCGCGCGGCGGAGCAGCGATGTCAGGTCTTGGTTCAGATTGTCCATGCCGGGTCACAGTTTTGAGGGCGGCCGCATGGTGCGGAACCGGTCGTTCCTGTCCGGCCGCCGAAAGCGAGGTCGTTTTCACCGCCAAAGATAGGAAATAAAAACGAGAACGGGAGCGGTTCGTGCGGAGAGTTCGCGCCGGAGGGTTCGGCAGGCGGTTTTCGCAAGAAGGTGCGGATTCATGTCTTCCCGTGTCGCAATTTGTCCCGCTTGTGAAGCAGGACTGTCTCTGACGGCTCGCGGTGCCTCCTTCCGGTCCGCCGGAACGAAACAGGGATTGCGATACGTGACTGCGCGATTCCGAAACCTTATTTTTCCTGCCGCAGCGTTTCGGGCGATGCGATGACCGTGCGCTCCGTGATCGCAAACGTCCCCCTGCCTTCCGCGGCCGAAAGCGGGCGAGGCACGATACCGATGTCGGCGCGCGCGACGGCGAGATACGGCAATGCTGTCAGAAATAGCGTGATTTTCAGCTTTATCGTTTCGGATGTATTCGAAAAGAGGGCCGACAAGCCCGGACGTTCCGTTGCTTGCCGGCCCTCGGCCGGTTATCGGATACAGCGGTTATTTGTTGTAACGAATCGCGAAATACTCGAGGCTGCTTGCATGCTGGGCGGCCAAAGCCGCTCCGGCTGCGCTTCCGTTCAGGCGGGCGTTGGCATAGTCGCCGCCGTCGCTGCAAAGGTCGCTCGTCGGACGCAGACGGATGTAGACGTCCGGGTGGCCGAGGATTTCCTGCGGCAGTTCGAAGTCGATGTACTTGTAGGCCACGATCGACGAGTAGAGCGTATTCGACCAGACGGAGACGTCGGGCACCGTGTATTCGCCGATGAGATTCCATTGCGAGTCGTCTTCGGGCGCCTGCGAGTCGGTGAGCGCCCACTCGGCGCACCAGTAGCGGGGCGAATAGAAGGTCTGCTGCGTGTTCATCACGGAGATTTGCATCGAGATGTGCGAGGTCGAAATGCCCTCGGTCGAGAAGTTGATCAGCCATGCGTAGAAACGTCCCGTGTCGTCGTCCCACCAGTAGTGGTTGGAGAAGGCGGTGTAACAGTTGCCGCTTACGTTGGCCTTGCCGCGCATCGACGTACTGCCGTTGTAGTTGATTTGCTGGGAGCTCGTCGGGATTGCGTCGTTTCCGGGCCAGCCTCCCGAACCGCTGGCTGCGTATTGGTCGGAGGCATACGGGCCGCACCACTCGATCGTTCCGTCGGGATTGCGGCTGATGAAGGCGTCCATCTTCGGATTCCAGCTCTCCTTCGAGGGGTCGATTACGATGCCGATACCGTTCTTGTTGCCGTAGTTGGCGCCGAAGAGGTTGTTCGCGCTGTTGCCGACGGGCCCTAAGTATTCGTACGTGCCGCCGCCCACCATGTGCTGCTTGTAGGTGGCTTGCAGGTACTCCTTGGAGGCCGAACCCGAATACTTTTCCTGATAGGTGTGCGTCAGCCAGCCGTTCGTGCCGTAGGTGGGTTTCTGCACCTCGTTCTCCGTGTCGGGGTTCCAATAACGATATTCGGTCAGCAGTGCCGAGAAGCTGTCTTCCACGCTGTTCTGCATCTTGCCCCAGATGTCCTCCTTGTTCTGGTGGCGGATTTGATAGCGGCCGATGTAGCCGAGCGTCGGGTCATCCGTCATTTCGGCAGGGTCGGCTCCGTTGCGCCATTCGAAACGCGAGAAACGTTCGTGGACGATTACGCCCGAAATGTCGCCCGAACCGTAGGGCAGCCGTGTGCCGTCGCTGCGGTATGCGCAGTTGGTATTGGTCATCATGTACATGGCGTCGCCGTTGATGTCGCGCACGAGCAGCGGGTATTTGCTGATACGGTGTGCGTTCGTGCCGATTGCGTACCCTTCGTTGACCGGCGTGATCGAACCTTTGCGTACGGGGAACTCGATCTCTTTGAGTGTCACGTAGGTGTAGATGTCGTCGTCGGTCAGCTCGTTCATGTGTTTCTCCTTGACGGGAACGTCGGAGGCCGAACCGGCGGTGCGCGAAATGACCATCGACTTGGTGACGCCCTCCAATTCGTAGCGGTCGGGATTCTCGACTAGGTTGCCGGTGGCGCCTTGAATGAGGAGCTGCACGTGGTCGTACTGGTCGAAGATGTTGTCCTCGACCTCGTTGGTGAGAATCGCGATGCCGTAGCGGCCGTCCTTCGATTCGAGGTAGAGGGTCCGTTCCGAAACGGTGTAGTCGATTGTCGAGGTGGTAAGTTGGGTGTTCTCGCCCGCATTGCGGTTGTCGGGGTTGCTCACGACGATGCCTTCGATGATGACGTAGTCTTCGATCTTCTTGTTGAGGGCGTAGTTTTGGCGGAACTCCTCGAAAGTGATGTTGCGGCCGAGCGTCTCTTTGGCCGTGCGTTGCAGCAGATTGAACTCGACGGAGACGGTCTCGTCCCATCCGTCGGTGAATGAGAGCGACACGGCGGCCGAGCGCGGAACCTCTTCGGCGGGGTTGGCGTCGAGCGTGATGACCAGCTCGCGCTCCTCGCTCTCGGCGTCGACGATCTCGATCTCCTGGATCCAGTCCGTATTCTCGGGATCGGAGTATTCGGTCTCCACCGTAATGTCGGAGAAGGGAACGTTGGTCTCGATGACCGACTTGTTCTCGCCGCCGGCCCCGGGGACGATGATCGACGAATTTGCGAATGCGATGCGCGCGTCGATGAGCGCCTTCTGCTTGATGTAGAGCGTGTCGCGCCGCGAATCCACGTCGGAACAGAGGACGATGCCCGCCTTGCGTTTGAAATCCTCGTTGAATTCGCATTCGGCCGTGATTGTGGCCTTGCCGTCCGTCGTCTCGCCGCACGCGAGGCTCAGCCAGTCGGATTCGTTTATCCGTTCGATATGGTATGCGCCGTTGGTGTAGATGTCGATGTCGAACGAGTTCGCATCGGCCTCGACGATGAACTCTTTTTCCAATGCGCCCAGTTTGACGAGGTCGATGTCCTCGGCGTCGACATTGGTGCAGGCAGCTGCGATTCCGACCGCAGCGGCGATGCTCCAAAACTTGAATATCGATTTGCGAAAGTTCATGTTGTTTCGGTTTTGTCGTTGTTGTTTATCCGGTCAGGCGGCCGGCTGTCGTCCGCCGCCCGACCGAAATGCGTTTAGTTGTAACGTATCGTGAGCGTACCGATTCGAACCTGACAGTTGGCGGCCGTGATCTCCGGCGTGAGCGTGCCTTTTTCGATGCCCAGATTCGTCGGATAGGTCGAAGCGCTGCTGCTCGGGGCGATGTCGGTCACCTTGTCGGCTACTTGCAGGCGCAACACCACCTTCTCCTTGCCGAAGCAATCGGCCGGCAGCCGGCGCAGATGCTCGGTGTAGCCCGGCGTCGAGTCCTGCGATGTCCCGCTCCACCATACGATCGAACGCTTCTTGATGATCGGGCAGTCGGGAACGGGCCGGAACGTCGTGCCTCCGTCGACGGAGTAGAGCAGATTCCAGTGCGCAGGGCCGGTCAACGAGGTGTTGTTCATGTTTCCGTGTCCCCAAACGATGCCGAAAATCAGGTTCGATCCGGTGATGCTCTGCGTCGAGAACGAGATGTCGAAATATTTGCCTTCGTCCTTGTCGAAATCCCACCACTGGCGCGAGAGCACGACGCTGCCATTGGGCACCAGTCCCTTCTGTTCGGAAGTTCCGCCGCCGTTGCCCGAGCAGACGACATTGTTGAAGTCCGGTGACCCGGCCTGCGTGGCGTCGTACTTGTCGATCTCGCCCTCGCCGATTTCCGGTGTGAGGTCGTTCTGGCGGTCGTTCCAGTTCCATTCGACGATGGTCTTCGAGAACGGCTCTTCGGTCAGGGCGATCTCTCCCTGCGTCATGGCGCGCAGCTGGTAGCGGCCGAGGTCGCCGAAACGGACGGGCGCCACGTCGTCGGCCACGACGATACCCCGGAACGTGCCCGAACCTTGGGCTACGACCGAATAGAATTCCAGATCGCGTCCCGAGCTGAAACGGCGCCAGGGTACGGCCGCATTGGTCAGCATGTGGATTACTTCGCCCGTCTTGTCGTAGCACATCAGCGGTGCGACGTCCCAGCGCGGCGCGGTGGCACCGATTGGGTTCACGTCGTCTTTGAGCGAGTAACCGTCGGTGCAGTTGGTGTAGGCGCCGTCCTTGCACATGATTTCCAGGTCGGGTACCGAGACCAGCGTGAAGATGTCGTCGTCGGTGAGTTCGGCGATGCGTTTGGTCTTGACGGGAATCTTGAATTCGTCGGGTGTCGATGTATCCAGAATGTTGGCCGCCGTCAGTCCCGTGATGGTGTAGCATTCGGGGACGGCCTTCTTTTCGAGGATGGCGCCGTCGAGCGAGAGCCGCACCTTCGAGAAACGTTCCAGCGTGTTGTCGTCTTCGGTTGCGAATTTCAGGCAGAAACCGTAGCGGCCGTCCGTCGATTCGAGGTAGACCGTGCGGTCGTTCTCGGTACGGTCGAACGCATACTGTCCGGTCTGGGGACTCGAAACGATGTTCTTGCTGGCCGGGTCGCTGACCACGAATCCCTCGATATAGCCCGCCAGCGAGATTTCGCCCGGGGTCATTCCGCGTACGGTCGCGAAGTCGACGGCGGTGGGATAGGCTTTCTGGGTGATTTTGCAGACTGCCGAAACGGAGGCGCCCAATGCGTCGGCGTAACTGAGGTTGAGCGTGGCGGAACGGGCTTCCGAGCTGTCGTTCTGAGTCAGCGAGAAGGTCAGCCCCTCGTCCGTGAGCATGGGTTCCGACAGCCACTCGTTGCCCTCCTCGACGGGGGTATCGTAGGTGATATCGTAGACGATTTGGTCGGCGTAGGGTACGAGGTTATTTGTCGTGGCCGGAATCGTGCACTGTTGTGCATAACCCTCGTAGGTCTCGACGGAGCTGTCCAGTTTGAGCGAAGGCTCGGCGATTCCCTGCGAGATGCTCAGCACCGAGGTGGTGGCTGTGCCCTCGGCGTCTTCGATGAAGAGGGTCAGGTCGGCCAGGCGCGTGGAGCCGGCCTCGTTGTCCTCGACGGCGAACGACACGCCCTCGTGCGTGATGGCGACCTCGGAAATCCAGGGCGTAACGGGTTGCGCCTGCGGTTTGTCGTCGCCCTCTTCGCTTTCGGCGCGCGTCACGACGGGTACGGGTTCACCGGGCACTCCGTCCGCATCGTAGTAGGTGACGGAAGCCTCCACGTCGTCGATGCAGTACCGCAGGTTGGTGTCGATGGGTGCGAAGATTCGCGATGGCGCCTTCAACAGCGCTACGGCGGGTTTGGCGAACGGGAGCGACGGTTCGGTGACGGTACCCGCTTGGGTGAACGTCACGGTGTCGGCCAGTTCGCCTTTCTGGAAGACGACCCCGACTTTGCGCGAAATACCGTAGTTGGCCGCGTAGGTGAAGACGATTTCGTGGTTGCCGTAACCTTCGAGCTTGTTGAGCGACGCCCACTTCACGTTGCGCGTGAAGCGTGCCGTCCACTCTCCGTTCGAATAGACCAGCACGTGTGTCGAGCCGGCCTCTTTGCTCAGCGACAGTTCCCGTGCCGCCACCGCCAGCGGCAGGTCCATCTCGAAATCCTTCTGACAGCCGGTCAGGGCGGCCGCGAATGCCGCGACGGCGATCAGCAGGCCGGCGGCCGATCTTTTGTGTTTATTGAGTGATGTTTTCATAGTCTGAGAGTTTCTGGTCGTTACAACCCGTAGGCCTTGTATTCGTTGTTGTCGAGGTTATTCTTCGAGTAGGTTACCTCCGTGTCGGGAATGGGGTAGTAGCGGTGGCACGGTTTGATGAGGCTGGACGTCGTATTGAGTTGCAGAGGGCCATAGTCGCTGTTGCTCGTCACTGCATCGTACCAGATGCCCCAGCGCACCAGATCGTACTTGCGCTGGAATTCGCCGAAGAGCTCCCGCGCCCGTTCGTTGCGAATCTCCTCTTCCAGGCGTGCGGGCGTACGGTAGATGTAGTTGCCCAGTCCGGCGCGCGTGCGGGTCATGTCGAGGTACTCGATCGACTTCTCGTAGTTTTCTTTGTAGAAGTAGCACTCGGCCATCATCAGCAGCGCGTCGGCGTAGCGGAATACCTTGTAATTGTTGCCGTCGGCCGATGCCTGCATGTTCGGGCACCAGAATTTCGGACCGCACCAGGGACGGGTGTTGGTGCTGTTGAAGGTCTTGTCTTCATAGCCCCACGCCATGTTGTATTTGGCGCGGATATCCTTGCCCATCTTGGATTGGAGTCCCTGACAGAAGTAGACGTTCGGCCGCATGGCCGTCCATACGGTCGCCTGATCGCCGAGTTCGGGAATGTCGACGCCGTCGTAGATGGACGAGTTGGCCGAACGCGGATAGGGCTGGCAGATGCAGGCCACGTTGGAGGTATAGGTGAGACCGCCCTGCGTGTAGGTGTGCTGAATCTCCATGATGGATTCGGGAGTGTTCTTGTTGCGGAAGAGGATGTTCTGGGCGTAGTCGTACTGCGACAGGGGGCCGTAGATGGTCTCGATCTGTTGCAGCGCTTCGAGGGCCGTGTCCCACTCCTTGTTCCACATGGCCATTTTGGCGATGAGCATGTAGGCGCAGGAGGCTCCCAGCCGGTTGGCCTCGTTGTCGTAGGTGCGAGTCTGGTCGACGAGCGGCGCGATCGACTGCAAGTCTTTGATTACTGTCGCGCGCGTTTCGTCGGCATCCATGCGCGGCAGCACCTGAATGCGGTTGAGCACCTCGTTGTCGGTGACGTCGTCGAAGTAGAAGGGAACGTTGCCGAAGAAGCAGGTCAGCGTCCAGTAGTAGAACGCGCGCAGAGTCTTGGCCTCGCAGAGCAGTTGCAGGTATTGCTCTTCGGAGAGTACTTCGTTCTGATAGGCGCGTTCGATGCCGTTGACAGCGAAATTGCAACGTTGTACGCCGAGGTAGCCCTGCGTCCAGACGGTCGAGCCGAAACGCGGCACGGCGGGCGAGATGTCCAGACTGGCGTCGCGCGTACCCGACGGGCAGTATGCGATGTCGGTGACGCATTCGGTGGCGAGCATGTAGGTGTAGGTGTAAATCGATTTGATGGGGATGTAGCAGCTGTTCACGACCGACTGGCACTCCGAGTATTTGCGGAAGAAATTGTCGGGACTCGAAATTCCCGACGTGTCCTCGTCGAGCGAACACGACTGGAACAAGAGGGAAGCCGAGAAGAGCGTCGCATACAATATGTTCTTGATTTTCATAGTTCTTATGATCTTATTGGTTTAGTATCTCAACTGGATGCTGAATATGATGGTTCGGGGTTTGGGGTAGGCGCCCAAGTCCATGCGGCGCAGCGTCGACGAGGTGCCTTCGCTCGATACGTCGGGGTCGAATCCGTTGTATTTCTTCCACAGATAGAGGTTTTCGCCCGATACGCTCAGCGTGAGGTCGCGCAGCCACGAGCATTTCTTCCGCAAGTCGAACGTGTAGGCGAGCGTGACGTTTTTCAGTCGCAGATACGAAGCGTCGTGAATCATGAAGTCGCTCGGTAGCGCGGCGTCGCTCTTGGCTCCGGCGCGCGGGATGTCGGAGTTGGGGTTGCGCACGGGATGCCAGGCGTCGAGCATGTAGCGGTACTGGTTCGCGAACTGGGAACCGGCCATGTAGATCTCCGAATAGTTGTAGATCTTGCCGCCGAGCGAGTAGGCGAAATAGACACCCAGTTTGAAGCCGTGAATGTAGAACGTGTTTTGCAGACCGCCGTACAGATAGGGGTCGGCGTTGCCCTGATAAATCAGGTCTTCGCGCGACATCACGCCGTCGTGGTTGACGTCGTAGTAGCGTGCGCCGCCGTCGGTGTTGGAGACGCTCACGTAGGTCTTCGTAATTTCGTTCTCCTTGCGTTCGTCGGCGTTTTTCCACGTGCCGCCGTACTTGAATCCCCACAGCGAGTTGAGCGGGTATCCCTTGACGTATCCGTACATCATGTAGCTGTTGTTGCCCGGCGAGTCGTAAGCCGAAATGAAGTCTTCCGAGCCGATATCGTCGACCATCTGGTCGTTATGCGACATCGTGAGCGTCGTCGTCCAGTGGAAGTTCGGCCGCACGATGTTCTGGCTCTCGATCGAAAGCTCGATGCCCTTGTTCGACGTCGAGCCGATATTGGTCCAGCGCGAGGTGTAACCCGTCTGGGCGGCTACGGCCAGCGACATGAGCAGATCGGTTGTCTTGGATTTGTAGGCTTCGGCCGTGATGTTCAGGCGTCCTTTGAACATCGACCAGTCGATGGCCACGTTGTAGGCGGCCGTCTTCTCCCATGTCAGGTCGGGCGAATCCAGACGGCTGCGGTAGAAGGCGACAGGCTGCGAGCCGTCGAACAGATAGCCGCCTGTGGTGGACGAGAGCACGGCCAGCGAACGGTAGGTGCTGATCGCGTCGTTGCCGGTCAGACCGGCGCTCACGCGAATCGACAGGTCGTCTATCCAGTCGCAGTCTTTCAGGAAGTTCTCGTTGGCCAGATTCCACTTGACGGCCGCCGACGGGAAGAATGCCCACTTGTTGTTGGCCGCGAAGTTCGAGGCGCCGTCGTAACGGCCGGTCACCGTGAGGTAGTAGCGCGATTTCCAGTTGTAGTTCAGACGGGCGTAGACCGACATTTTGGTCTTTTTCGAGTAGGCCGTACCTGCCGAGTAGGTCTCCTTGTCCAGGACGGCGTTCATGTTGTTCCACATGATGGCGTCGTCCATGTAGCCTTTGCCCGAGAGATTGAAGTCGTGCGACACGAACCGGTAGGCCGAGAAGCCGCCGAGGACGTCCAGCGCATGGCCGTTCTTCTCGAACTTGTAGCCGGCCGTCGTCTCCCACGAGAACGAATTCTCGTCCCAGTCGGCGCGGTATGCCTCGCCGCCTTCGTTTTCGCTCTTCATGGGCAGCGTGCCCGGATAGTAACGGTACGTATGACGCTGGTAGAGGTAGTAGGAGAAGGTGCTGTTGATCGTGAAGTTCTTGATCGGTTCCAGTTTGAGCGAGAAGTTGTGGTTGCTCGAATGACGTTCGAGGTAATGGGTGTTCTGGTCGATCAACGCACGCGGCGTATTGATTTTCTGTCCGTTGTAGTACAGCGGGTTGTATGTGTCCGTCGGTTTGAGCAGCGGTGACAGGTATTGGGCGCCGCTCCACCAGTTGGTGCCGCCTATCGTGGCCTTGTTCTGGTCGTTGTGCCTCCATGTATAAGACCCCGTGTAACCGACTTTCAGCCATTTGAACAGCTGGCGTTCGAGGTTGATACGCCCCGTGAAGCGCTTCTGGCCGCTGTCGTCGATGATGCCCTGCGTATCGTTGTAGGAGAACGAAGAGTAGTACGAGGCTTTCTCGTTGGTGCCCGAGAGCGAGAGCGCGTAATTCGAGTAGATGGCCGTGCGGGTGATCTCCTTGATCCAGTCGGTTCCCTCGCCCAGCGAGAGCGGGTCGGGGTACACCGAGCCGGAGAGCGGCGTATCGGCGCCGATGTCGGGATGGTTGGCGTCGGAGCCGAACGAGGCGTAGTCGTTGCGGTATTGTGCGAATTCCGCCGCGTTCATGATGTCGAGGTGGCGGGGCAGCTGCGAGAAGCCGATGTCGGTCTTGAACGTGATGTTCGGCTTGCCCGTCGTGCCGAGTCCCCGTTTGGTGGTGATGAGGATGACGCCGTTGGCGCCGCGTGAACCGTAGATGGCCGTCGACGAGGCGTCTTTCAGCACGGAGATGGAAGCGATGTCGTCGGAGTTGATGTCGTTCAGGTCGTGGATGGCGTCCATCACGCCGTCGACGACGATCAGCGGTTCGTTCGAGGCGTTGATCGAACGCGTGCCGCGGATACGGATGGTCGTGGTGGCGCCCGGTTCGCCGGTGGTCGACATGAAGTCGGCGCCGGCGATACGTCCCTGCAATGCGTTGTCGACCGAGAGCGTGGGCAGGTCCTTGATGTCGTTCATCTTGACCGTAGAGACCGAACCGGTCAGGTCTTTCTTGGCCACTTGGCCGTAGCCGATGACCACCACTTCTTCGATGTCGGTGGAGGCGTCCTTTTCCAGCCGGATGTTGAATTTCGTGCGGCTGCCCACCTTCGTCGTCTGTGACGTGTAGCCGAGGTAGGAGAATGTCAGCGAATCGGAGGGTTTGACTTTGAGTGTGAATTTACCTTTGGTGTCGGTCGTCGTGCCCTGCACTCCGCCAGCGACGACCACTGTGGCTCCGACCAGCGGATTGCCTTCGGAGTCGAAGATGATGCCGTGAACCGCCTGCGGCTGTTCCTGAGCCTTCGCCGGTGCCGTGTATGCTGCGAGCATTATCAGAATCGCCCCCAGCGACATCGCACGGGCGAAAACGCTCATTGTGTGAAGAAATTTGTTCATTTCAGGTTGTTTTAGGTGATACGACTTGTTCCGGCCTGCTTACTCCTGACCCTCCTCGAGAGGCGCTCCGAGGATTATGTCCTTGCCGCTGCCGTTGTTTTCGGTAAAGTAATTCTCTTCGTCCGCTTCGAGGCGGCGGATGTAGAAATTGTCGAGGAAGATGCGGTTGTTGACCGGCGACGTCTGTGTGAACGAGCCGCAGCTGATGCGGATGCGCGTGTTGACCGTAATCGGATTGAGTTGCGTTCCGACCACGAAGACCAGCAGGTCGCTTCCCTCCCACATGTTCTCGGGGAACTCGTCGCTCCGGGGGTCGTAGTAGGCGGCTTCGAGCTCGATCGAGGTCTTGCCCGTGTCGGCGAAATCGGCGATTACGCCCCCGTCGAGTACCTCGACCTTGATTTTGTTGTCGTCCTTGGCTCCGGTGTAGAAGTCGGTATACGCCACAGCGCGGAACGAGACCATGAGCATCGAGTCGCTGCGCAGCGTGTTGGTGTAGGGCGAAATCAGGTCGGCGCCGTGTCCTTCGTCGTCGCCCAATTTCAGATAGCCGTTCTTGCCGTAGCAGTGGGCGTGCTCCTCGCCGTCGATTGTCGTGGAGGAGAAGCCGTAATCCTTTTGGGCGGTCGTCCAGTCGTCGATGGGCGTCTCGTCGTCCGTGAAGCGGGGATCGGTTTTGCCGTACTTCATGGAGGAGAAATCGTTGCTCACGCGAGCTGTCGAACCTTGGTGTACGGGCACTATGCGGTTGTAGTTCAGCGTCCCGTCGGTCGCTGCCAGAATCAGCATACCCGTGCGCCGCGTGTAGTAACAGCCCGTTTCGACACGCCGCTGGACGTCGAGGGTCACTATGCGGCACCCCGTCAGCGGGTCGACCGCAGTGTCGTCCAGGACTGCCGCCCAGGGCATGTCGGCGTCGTCCTCCCACGAGGCGACGAAGTCGACGTTCGCCTCCGCATAGATTTTCGCCTGCCCGCCCTGCACGCCGACGTATACGGCGTCGACCGGCTTCTTTTCGATCGGGTCCGCGTAGACCGCGATCGACTCGCTGCGGTCGGAGTTCGAGTGCGTTTCGCACGACACGCAGGCCGCCGCCAGGCACGCGATTCCGATCGCTCCCCGCAGCAAGCGGGCGAGACTTTCCGTCAGAAATGTTTTTCTCATAAGTCGATAAGGTTAACAGTAGTAGTATTGGTTTCAGGTCGGAGATTCGTTCCCAACGGTCATTTCAACTCGAAATCCACCAAAATCGGACGATGGTCCGAGGGGTCGTAGAAGTTGGACACGTAGGGACTCTTGGTTGCCGTCGTCCACTTGTCGATGACGATCAGCGCGTTCGCGACACGTCCGTACATCGAGGGCGAGGCGTACATGAAGTCGATGCGGGCATTGCCGTAGGTCGACGAGATGAAGCGTCCCGGGTTGCGCTCGGCGATGATGTCCACCAAATCGGTATTGTTGCGGATGTGATCGTGAACCAGCAGACGGGTGTCGTTCTCGGGATAGTTGTAGAACCAGTTGTCGACGCGGGAACGGGCGTTGAAGTCGCCCATCATCAGCCAATCCTCCTGTGCGGCGTAGGCCGGATCGTTGACCGTCTTGTCGCAGATGTACCCGATTTCGAACGCACGGTACTTGTCGCCTTCGTTGTTGGCGGCGCTCGCCGCCTGATTTGCCGAGCCGGTGACGCCGAAGGCGTAGGCCTGCGGCCACGTGTGGAGCGTCACGACATTGATTTTATGGCCCTTCACGGTGACCTGCTGGATGGCGGCGCCGTGCGAAACGGGTTTTCCCGCCTGCTCCGTATCCGTGATTTTGAGCAGCGTCTCGATCGGATATTTCGAGGTGATGGTCTGCGGATAATTGTCGCGCCAGCCGCCGACGGCCGTATACGAGT
>OGQH01001672.1_pt1 | contig 18076 bp, 30 predicted proteins | sample 1553181 | NCBI WGS metagenome assembly OGQH01 (sample SAMEA2579946, study PRJEB22360) | human gut metagenome | biome: human gut; feature: human-associated habitat; material: faeces | place: Denmark | collected 2008/2010 | reverse complement strand
TACAGACGGACTTTTTTCTTTGTCTGGCCACATTAGCCATTTTCTTTGTTCTCGCCATTTTATTTCTCCTCTAAAATTTCCCTGTGTGTAAATCGGCGCTGGCGGCCGGGGTCGCCTCCCCTCGTTGGCGGGGGACCCTCCCCACCCTCTACCACTTGCCGTCTGATATGTTCATTTTTGACGGTACTTGTGGTTTTCCCAACTCATGCGGCGTTCTGTTGCTTTTCATTGCGTTGCAGCAGTAATGAGCAGCTTGAAGGTTGTTCCAGTCCTGCGCCGCCGCTTCCCTTGATGCATAACCAAATTCTCTCCACCTTGATACCGGTCTTATCTCATCTATTACAAATGACAGCGGATGATTGCTGTCACTCGGTTCATCGTAATGTATTGGTCCAAGTCTTCCTCTGCATATTCCACACTCTCCGCCTATTGCTTTCAATCGGGCTCTGTGCTTTCTTCGGAGATTCCCGTTCGCACTTCTTGGATTCGTCAACCTTTTCATCTCCTTCGATTCTGGTTTTATGATAAAAGGGCAGCCTCAGTCTTTAACTGCTGCCGCCCTTAGGGTGAGTATGTCCTTTTCAAATTTTGGACGCTACCACTATAACACACTTTTATGTGCCGTGAGTGGTGATGTTTTATAGATTTTATATTTTTTTTGACATCAGCCAGTAAAATTTCCTCCTTGCTCTGTAATATTTCTGATCGCCGCACGGGAGTCCTTTGGCGTCCCGGAGATATATATATGTCGCATAATCTGTGGTAACCCCTTCTAATAGCCACTGATAAATGTCCGCATCTGCTTCTATCGCCGTCTGCTCAATTCGTTCACATTTTTCCAACAGCTCCGCACGTTTGATAGCCAGGCGTTCTGTTGCTGACGCCTGGCTCGGACTCCCCTTTCCTTCTTGGCCATATTGTATTGCTTTCACAGTATCTGTCATATTTTCAAGTTCTTCCCGCCATTCCGGATATTGCAGGCAATGATGGATAACTTCCAGATACCTGTGTTTGCTGATTCCATATTTGTCTTTATTAATCGGCCTTCTCTTCAACTCTATACTTCCTCCCCGTCCGTCTGTCCTTGATTGTTATAATATCAAATCCGAACAGGCTTGCTATGTCCTGCAGATCGGTCAGCGCCCTGCGCATATGTAGGGCATCTGGTTGTACCTGCGCACTGCTTTTTCCGCCGTCGGATCCTGGTAGCCTTCATGGTTCATAGTTTTCCTTTCTGTGCGATGTCGCACAATGAATTTTCTTAAGTGCTTTATTGTTTTCTCGGTTTGTCCGTTATGTATGTCCTTTGTTGTCATTAATACTGCCTGCACAAATTCCGGATCTTGTTCAAGCCATGTGTCCGGTGATACTATAATCGCCGGTGTTTCTCCGGCTCTTCCATCATTCGCTATGTAAAAAATGTCTCCATGATATGTATTCATTACTGTTGCCCCCCCCACATTCATAATTGCTTTATATGCTGTCGGATCACTATAACCAGATCCGTTTTTCTTCAGTTCGTTTTTGCCTGTTATCTGTCCTACCATAATGCTTTCCTCTTTCTTCCTTTCACATATACTGTGCATTCTGCTGCCGGCATACCTCTGCTATGCCCCTCTATTTCAATATAGCTACAGTTCCCAACCTGATCATGTCTTCCACGATATACACAGGTCTTACACAGGTGTCTGTCCGCATTTGGACCTGCCTTTCCTTTGTTGTAGCCATCTTTCTTTCGTCTTCCCGGCTTTCTTCCGAACATCTCTTCTCTGATTCCGGCCAGTCCGATATATTGAATATAATCTCGTACTTCCCAGTACTTTAATCCGGTAGTTTCTGCTATTTCTTTATTCGTTTTTTTGTCTAGGACCATCTTTTTGATGATCTTCGCCTGTTCTGTGCTTACGTCTTTCAACGATGCTCCTTTCTCCGCCGACTGCTGCCGGCGGGAATTCTATATCGTCCGGTTGCGTGTGATACAATACCCGGTTGGTGCTATTCTTTATATTTTTCTTCTATCTTCCGGAGCTGCTCTACGTGCCACAGTACTCTCTTCTTGTCCCACCATTTTTCTATCTCCTTTGCCGTGTGTAGGACGCATGGGAAAATTACAGGGTACAGGAATGCTGTTAGCCATATCCCAGTGATCATGTTTCGTGTCATCTGCCTGCTCCTTTCATGAATTGGTTGTACATCCGTTTCTTCCAGCCTGTTTCTGGTGGTGCTGGTCCACGGTTATGTTCGGCCAGGGTTCTTATCAAATCTTCAAATTCTGCTGCCGCCTGTTCCGAAAGTTCTTCCTTCAGGTTGACATTGCTCATCCAGCTGAATCCGTATTTTTTAAGAATATCTTTTCTTGTCATTTTCCGCCTCTTTCTTACTTTTCATCATCAAACAGTATTCTGTCATCGTCATGATTTCTTTCTCCTCTCCTCTGTTTCCCATTTACACATATCCCACCACTCGCAGAATAAGCAGCATCCCAGGCATTTGTTTGTCCGTACCATATGGAACCAGTGTTTTAATTTTTCTTTTATCTCCATGTCATTCACCTCTTCTTATGCATCTCAACAGATCTTCTATGCCTTGTTCATAGCCCTCTTTATACTTCTGTGCTTTTTCAAGCTCTCTACTGCATTTGACGCTTGCTTCATGCTGCAGTCTGTTGGCTGCTTCTTCTATCTGGTCATATTCTCGTTTGTCCATCTCTGTTCCTCTCCTCTTATGTGTGCAAAAACGTATCAAAATCCAATTCATGTTCTCTAATTCTTTCTTTTTCGAACGGATAGCTTCCGTTCATCATTGCTTTTACATCTTGCAATTCCGCTATTAACGCATCTATGCTTTCTGTTCTTGTAAATGTCATGATAACTTCTGCCTGATCTGTATTCCAACCATCCTCAACTGGAACTCTTTCACCTATTTCATGTGGTTTTTGCGTGATACAACACAATGCTCCTATGTCACTGCTTAATGCTCCCGTCATTCTGATGTCGCCTGTTCCAAATTCCATCTTTGCTTTTCCTTTTATCATTTTTTCAAACCCCATTCCGATTTATAATCTCAATCGCTCTATCTAATGTGTCTCCAACGTTTTTGTAGATAGCATCTAGTCTCTCATCTCCTGTATTGGCTATTGTTAAGTAATATGCCAGTTTCAGGTCTTTCAGCTCTTCTGCGGCTTTTTCAGTATCGCGTACTGTAGGCTGGCGATCTATCAATTCGTGTACAGCGTTCACCATGCTTGGTGGATAATCACCCAGCACAGTCATTCCGGCAATCTGCACTTTGAATTCGTCTGCATCAATCAATCTCATTCTTGCCACACCTTTCATCATCAAATATGTTCTTAATCACTTCAAACCTGTAAAACTTTGTATCGCCTTCCCTTAATATTCTTGGGCATTTGCAACGTCCCTCTTCCATAGCTCCCAATGGATATCGGACGCAGTGCCAGCCTGTAACTTCTTCAATAACGGGGCAAAAGAGCGGGCGTGTAACAAGATTGAATTTTCCGAATACAACTTCCATCAGTTCTCCTGGATTTCCATCGCACATGAGAATGTCGTGTTCCCATATTTTCTTGCCTTTCCAGTCTTCTATACCCGTCCAGATACATACCGTAATTGGATCCACCTCATGTATCTCAAGGCCATCTGGTGACGGACTTGCAATGTATGATCCAACCGGTATAATATCTTTTCTCCAACTTTCTTCGTAGTGACGGGTTTTATTCGGCATGTTGAAATAGAATCCTTCTACCCACATGTCTTTATCTTTACATTTTGCTTTGAATAGAATATCTGTAACTATCATTCCTCTTTTTCAACTCCTTGTATAAAATTCCTTTCATAGCGTGCCATCCTTAGGTTTAGTTCAAATGTAGGGCTGTGTCGCAGTCCTAAAAGCACCATGATCTTGTATACCCTTCCGTCTAAGCATCTTTTATACCAATCTTTCCAGACATTGAATCGTAATTTCAAAATATCAGCTCCTTTCCAGATAATTTCTTCCGATTAGTGCTTCGAATTCTTCCCTTGTGTGGGTTTCTTCGTACTTCCTCTGGAAGATCCGGCATAACAGCTCTCTGGTCTCTCTGCAGTTATGTACGGCTCTTGGTCCGTCTTTGTGGTGTTCTCTACATAAGTAGACTTTAAAGCCATTCTCTTCGCTTATCCGCCTTAATCCTCCGCCGTAGAATACATGATGTTCTTCTGTGTACTGCTGCCGGCGGATGCCCTCCAATCGACACAGGAAGCATTCGCCTTTTACGGTATCCACGATTGGAGCTGGATGATGCTTTCTTTTTTTCTTCCTGGTTGGCTTCGGAAACATTAATTCACACATTCAATCTCAGCTCCATTCCGATCAACCTCAGTTTCGAAGAATTCTTTCCAGAATGATTCCTTCGTCAATACCCCAAAGCTTACTCCCGGCATATTACGAATTGCCTTTTCCATGGCTTTTCCCATGTATTCTGCTGCCGTATCGGCATCCACAGAGGATATATATAATCTTCTTGTTGCATATGCCGGCTTTACTTCTTCTGATTGGTCCTGTTGTTCCGGAGCATTCATATCCGGCGGGCAATATTGTGGGAAATCTTTGACTAATTCTGTCTGTCCCGGAATCTGAGTTTCATCAGTATTTTCCTGTTGAAACTCAGATTTTACTTCCGGAGTTTCTTCTGTCTTTTCCGGTTCTTTTTCTTCTGTTTCTGCAGGTACTGTAGTGGTGTCAGGTGTCTCAGTTTGTTTTTCTTCATTTTCTGTAGGTATTTCCTCACTTTTTGTCGGTGGATCCGGCTGTTTTGTTTGTGGTTCTGCCGGTTTTGTTTCCAATCGTTCCGTTTTTGGTGCTTGGCGTTCCGTTTTTGCCGGATTCCGTTCCGGTCTCTCTTCATAATACGGTTTCCCGTATACGCTCTGATATGCTTCATTGATCGGTGTACTCATTCCGGCCGGATAGAACAGTGTCTCGAAAGCTCTTCCAAAATCTATGTATGTGTATTCCTGCTGTTCCCCTTGGTTCCGGTATGGCATTACCTTGATCTTGTCTACTGTCAGCATGACGTTGGCGCGCTCCAGCCGGATCATTTTGAACTTTGTCGGGTTGATGATTAGTAGGATACTGACTGTTATGTCCTTTTCCGGTTCATCTTTTCTGAGCCAATCCGTCATTTTCTGAAATGCGTCTCTGTCTTCTTTCGAAAAATAGTGCTTTGCAAATTCTTGCAGCCAGTTTGTTTCGGCCGGATCCGGCTGTGCGATGTCGCACAGCTCCATCTGATCCGAATAGTTGTGTTCGGTTTCCCGGATGATTCCTTTTGCCTCCCGGATATCTCTTACTGTAGCATCCACCGGGATTGCTTCCTGTACATCTTCCGGAAGTCCCAGCATTTCTGTGAGTTTACTGCTGCCGTATCCAGACCATTTCAGATCGATCTCTGGAGAATACCCATCCTTGCTGTATTTTTGATTGATCTCCATGAATCTACTGGCTGTTGATCTGCCGATTCCGAATGTATCTTTGGCGTATTCGTAGATTGTTTTGTACCCTTTCTGCTTGTAGAGCATGGTCTCATCCGTCTTTCTCAGGTAATAACCGACGCTTACAAATCCTTCTGCAATATCATTTAACTGGTTTTTGATGATATCTGTCATGTCATCAATATTGTCTATCACTGTCTTTACTTCAAAATCCATTTAGCTCGCCTTCCTTTCTGCTTTTCTTATGTTTTTCTTGAATACCTTCATGAATTCTTCTACGTCTTCTGATGGAGCTACGTTATACTTTCCACGGACCTGTATTACTTCATTGTCCCTTACTTCTACGGTGTAGTAGCTTTTGTCTTGTTCTTCTTTTTTTCTGATGAACAGGATACAAGTTTCTCCTGCTACCATCCGATCCATGTAGGTTGCTACACAGTGGTGCTGTGCATTTCCTTCTTCTCTTATTTCGTGCACATACTTAGGAAGCCTGATCAACAGATCTTCTGTCTCCATTTCGTACCGGTTCCAATCATATTCTTTTATGGTGGTTCTAAGGCTTTCATCTTTTTCATCATCTTTTTGCTTTTCCAGCTGTTCTTCTTTCTCTTTCTGCTCTTTTATCAATTGGTCATGCCGTTCTTTCAGATTTTTCGGATATAATACCCATTCATCTTTCATGTTGTAACCGAGGCCTGCTGCCATCTGCAGATAATCGTGATAGTCATAGCATTGATATTCTTTTAAGATGTCTTCTTTATCTGCCTGTATTGTTCTTATGTATTTGATCATCTTGTATGGAGTCGTATATTTCATGTATGCAACAAAATTTCTTTGAATTCTTGACATTTCCTGTATCTGTTCCCATGTCATTCTTACTCCAGCTTCCTGACACCAATAAACCGTTCTGTATTCATTCCATGATGGATCTTTACCTTTGATCTGGTTATAGTATTCTCCGTTTAACCGGAGCACCTTCTTGACTCTTTTTTCTTTCAAATTAATCGGTGGAAGTTCCACGTAGTCCATGCAGTCTTGTGCTAGTCTTAAGAATCCTACCTTGATCAATTTTTCCAATCCGACAAATCTCCTTGCAGTATCGATAAAGTTCTGTTGATAGAACTCTATGCCTGTACGAGCAAATTCCTGCAGACCTGAATACTCCAACTCAGTTCCTTTTAATATCCTTTTCAGGTTTCTCGGATACAATGCTGATTTTTCCTCTTCTTTATAGCCGCTCCAATAACCGCCCTGGTAGCCGTTACACCATCGGATTATATTTGTCTGTTTATATCGGTGGTATGAATATGTTGATTGTTTCTGCCAGTGTTTATCATATGTGATGCGGATCTGTTCCCATATGCTAACGTCCTTTCTCTTGCCTTTTTTTATGTCCTGCCACAGGCAGAAATGACGTAGTACATACCCATCTGGTGTTTTCTGTATAAGTGATGCGTATGCGCGTTCCTGAAATCTCGGGCATTTTTTATATGTTTTATATTGCACTTTCCGCTTACATCCCGGACAAATCCCTGTTTCTCCATATTTGGGTGGTTCTTTTAATTCATGGTATTTCCCACAGCTGGTGCATAATCCTATTTTTCTTCCGGATTCGTAATACATATATTGTGGTAGCGCATCTGTCTCTACCCATTTAGCAAAACTTTTCGGGATTTCCGGAACCAGCGACATCGCTGCGTCTATGATTTCTGTTTCTCCTCTATTCTTTTCGTACTGCTGCCACTCCAGTACTGCTGAAGGTATGTCCTGATGTTTGCTTTTCGTGAATTTCACTATCAGTTGCCTGTCCCGTTCTTTATACCAATACGTCCCATGTGCAGCGCGTTCTGCCCTCGTTTGATATTCCGAATCATATAAATGTTCTATTGACGCCGTTCTCCATTTTTGCTTATACGCATCCCATGTATTGTATTTTCCATCATGTAAGAATATCCGGAATATCGGTTCATCGTCACCAGACTGTATCCTTCCCCACTCAAACACTGCTATTTCCAAGACATTCCCCGTCTTCCTCGCCCGAAAATATTTCTGATACTTTGGTCCTACGATATCTGGCATTCTCCATCTTTCATATTTTGTGGTTTCTCCTGCTGCCTGGCGCATTTCTTCCGTTACCTTCATAAGTGGAAGTGCCAACAGGTCTTTCTTTCGCATCACTTTATGCCTCCTTGAAGTAATCTTTCGCCCAGTTGAATACCACCATGTCTGCTGCATAATGTTTCCCTGTATCTTCCTGGATTTTCTTGCAGTTGTCTTCAATTTTCTTCATGCATTCCTGTACAGATTTTGTGCGATGTCGCACACGCACCGCAAAATCTTCATTCGTGCATTCCGCTTTCAGGAAGTCGATGATCGGCTCGACCGGAATCTGGTTGTTTTTGTACTCTGCTGCCTCTATATCCAGTTTTCCCATAGCTGCAGTCATTGGATCTGTAAACTCTTCTCCGGTTTCTATGTACATATCAGCAAAAAACTCCGGAATCCCATTTTCCTTTGCCAATAATCTGATGCGATCGTTATCGCCTTCTTCTCTCAATCCCTTTGCACACGCATTTAATTCTTCCGTGTCCATCTGTCCAAATACTTTATACATCTATGTTTCCTCCATCATTTTTCTAATTTCATCACTGTATGTGTGCCGCCCTCTCTCTGTTTTGATCAGATGCCCTTGCATCTTTTTCCAGAGTATCTGCCAGCCCTCTGCTACAGGTTTCTCTTTTGCGGTCTTGAATCCATTCCCGGCCCATCCCGGTAAGAAAATATCGATAATGTTCACTATATAGGTATCTTCGCAGTGAATGTGGACCTCGCAGGACTGATTTAAGCGGCTCAGAGCTTCTGTGATTGCTTTTACTTCTGTCTCATGCCGTGTGCCTTTTAGATGTCCGGTATCTTGGATTTTTCCAATTCCCCCGGACTTCTTGGCGCACGTACATACGAATCCGTATTTTCCCATGGTTTTACTATTGGAACTGGATTTTACAGCTGTGTAAATATCTACTCTAAACATGTTCTTTCATTGCCTCTTTGATATTCTGCAGTGTTTTGTTCGACTCTTTCATCTCCAGTGTTGCTCTCTTCACGGATCCAATCAGCAGTTCCGGAATAGTGGCTGGTAGAAGCTCTTCTCCATAGAGTTCTTCCATTAACTGGTTGTACTGATCGTATTCTTTCTTTAACTCGCTGCAGGCTCTCCGGAGCACTATCTGTTCTGCTCCATTTTTTGTGTTTAGTATCTTGTCGATCTGACCCTGTCTCTTGGCTATCTCGTCATCAATCGCGCACCACAGCAGGGCGGCGCGGTCCGGTTCAATCTTATGTACTCCCGGATAGTTTTCTCTCAGTACCCCGTTGAGTTTTCGAGATACTAATACCAGTTCTTCCAGCTTGTTTTCGCTGGCTCTATCCAAAATCAGCATTTTAGATCCTCCTGTTCAATCGAATCATCGTGCACCTCCGGTACTTATATCCCGTTTTTGGATTTATCCCTTCCCAAACGCGGGCTATGTAGTAGCCTTTCTTCGGTTTCACCTCTTTTTTCCATCTCTGGAGCTTGTCCTCATGTGGATCCGGCAGAGGCATATTCTTAGATGTGTTATAGCTAGATTCTTTTATTCTTGGTTTTCCTTCTGTTCCATCTTTTTTCTGTTCGGTTGTGTTCTTGTCCTTGGTCATATAGCAGGCGAGTTTCATAAAATCCTCGTCATAAAATTTACTTCTCTTGATTTCTGTAATCCATGTACCTCCATGGTCCCAGGCTTTCTGAACGATACTGGCCGAATCTCCGATTTCATTTACTATCAGATGTATATGCCATGCCCCTTTGGTTCCCTGTTCTATATTCCGAATCCAGAATAGTTCGTATCCTCTTTTTCTGTACGCCCTTCGGACTTTTGCTATCGACCGTCTGAAATCTTTCAAGGCTGTCTGCATATCTGGAGGACGTTCTTCTATACTGTAGGTCCATGTTAGGAACAGATCTGTTTCTTTAAAATACTGCAACAACCTTTGTCTGCATCTTTTCTCTTTGTTCCATTTGTTCACTCGGAGCATATCTTCTTTTGTGGCTTTTCTTCTTTTCATCCTCTTTAAGCCTGGCGCTCCATACCTTCCATCGTGATACTCCTCTATGTCCAGAATATCTCCACCTCGAAAGCTATATGTCTTTCTTTTTATCATGTTATAATCCTGAATTTAATATCTTTATCGAGTTTTAAAACGGACGAAAATGCCCGTATTTCTTGACTTTTCCGCCCGCCGATGGTATTATAATTTTGACTTATATTTTCGGTAGGCGAAGAAGTCTTGAGGTACATCATCCGCATAATGATGTGCCTTATTTTTTATTCACTTGTATCACTATCCCCATCTCCATTCCGGGCATCCACAGGATCTGTAGTCTTCTGATTCCTGGTATTCTTCCATGACCGTTATGGATGGGTCTTTCCCGCATATGCATTCACCGTCACCCAGATCTCTCATGTACGCACAGTTCCTACATTCCTGCTTAGCAGATGGTGTCTGCCACATTCTCTGTCCCATCGCTATCACCTCCTTCACCTTACAAGCAACCAGATAAATAACATTGCATCAAATGCAAGTCCGATTGCGGCGCCGATCAGGATCTCTAACACCGTTTCTCTGATGATTCTCTGCCATTTTGTTCTTGGTCCTCTTCTTTTCATGCTTGTCCTCCCTTCTACCGCCTAAGCGGTTTTCTACTTCTGGTATCCTAAATATCCAACAGAATTCCCGTTTAACTCATTCACGGCTTCATCCTTATCTTTTTCCGCCATAGTATCCATATCTCTTTCAGAAATAAGACTTCCATCTTCTTTTCGTATAAGTCTTAAAATAAATATATGTTTCAAACTGCATCACCTCTTTATAGGTTATGTATCACTGTTTGTACTTGTTGCGGTTCTCTGTTATAATTTTCCTATCAAATGATGAAAGGAAAATTGACATGCTTTCGTTTGTATCAAACATTAATTTAGGAAAAATTATAAATATTTTATTAGAACCATCTGTCACGCTCACGCTTGGCATCTTTACTTTACTAATTAGTCGAAACTCTAATCTCTCTACTGTAGCTCGTGAAAGACTCGATAAGGTCTATCACCCACTCTTTTTAGAAATTGAACCTTTTCTTTACAAAGAAGTATCTCTCGATGATATATCCCCCTTTCTTTCTAAATACTATGAATTAGAAAATTCACACTCTCTTCTTATTGACCCCGTTTTACGTCAAGAGATTCGTTGGCTTGAAAAACCATCTGCTCTGCAGGAGAATAAATATGGCTATAATCAATGGTTTCGAATTTGTGATCAAATTTCAAAAACATATGACAATTTATGTAAGCAAGCACATATTCCTGTCCGCAGCATTTCTTATCGGATCAACTACGAACAATATCATTCAAAAATCCGCATGATATTCGCTTGTATATGGATTGAATTACCAGCAATTGCCTTTTTCAGTCTAATACTAGGTTTCTTGTCCACACGTCTTTTGATTGTTGCGTATATGTTGTTCTTACTATTTCTGTTGAAAATATTTTTGGACAACTTGTAATAGCACCATTATGTAAAGGAATATAATAGCTATCGTTTCTCTGGGATATTTGTTTATCAGATATCCCATTATTAAAGTAATTCCAACAATATACAGGCCAACCGCGATTTCCAATTTATTTCCTCCCTTCTTCTGAACCTGTTTCATCTGTTGCTGAAATTAATTCATCCACAGTACATTTCAGAATATCGGCTACTTTCTTAATGTTTTTAACTGTTGGACTCACACTATTTCCCCATTTGCAAATACTGCCCGTCGATACATTTGCTTTTTCCTCTAACTTGTTAATCGAAATCCCACGTTCTTTTGCAAGTTTACAAATATTTTCGTAAATCAAATTTACACCTCCTTTTTCAATATAAGTTCTGAAAAAATCACTAAATATTATTGACTAACTTCTGAAAATATCCTATAATTTGAATTACCACAAACAAATAAATAGCATATTTGCCATTCTGATTATTTTTGCGATTTTTTTCAGAACTTGTAATTTTATTATACGCGATATATTCAGAATGTCAAGAAGTTTTTGCGATTTTTTTCAGAAAGGGCCCAAAAATATGAAAGAACGTATTAAAAGCTTGTGCAAAGACTATGGAATATCAATGAACAAGCTCGAAGAAACTCTTGGATTCGGAAAGGGGTATATCAGTAAATTAGGAAACAGTACACCTAATGCTACGAAAATAAAGAAAATTGCTGATTACTTCAATGTATCTGTCGACTATTTAATGACAGGAAATGAATCAGATACAGAAAAGTATTATTTAAATGATGAAACTGCGCAGGTAGCACAAGAGATATTTGAAAACAAAGAACTGAAAGCGCTGTTCGATGTCCAGAAAGATATGGATCCGGACGACTTAAAAGCTCTGCATAGCATGGCTCTCGCGCTTAAACGAAAGGAACGTGGTGATATTGACGACACCGGATGTTAATGTCGTTCTTATGGACTTTCCTAGTAAAAAAGGAAATGAAATGGTTGTTCCGAACGAAGACGGAAGCTACACAATACTGATCAATGCCGGATTGAATTATGAATCTCAGCTTAAGGCATATGAGCATGCCATGAGTCATATAACAAAAGATGACTTTTTAAAAGGTAATGTACAAGAAATTGAATACTATGCTCATCATCCACACAAAGATCCAGAACCGGCTCAAATCTATCTTGATCGCATCAAACAACTGCAAGTGGAACGAAGACGATTAAAGAAGCGGATTGCTCGTGATCAGAAACGTGTTGAATTTATTCAGGAGCATTGTGATATGTTCCAACGAGCTGAGCATCACTATTTGTATGGTGATGACTTATAATGGTCAATTCAGTATCTCTAACCATAAATATATTGCCCTCTTGATACGAAAGTATTTGTATGGCGGAGATATCTGATTGAATAAATACATAAGAAAGGAATGATAACAGCATGGGGCTACGATTTAGAAAAAGTATTAAAATCGCTCCCGGTGTAAAAATCAATCTAAACAAAAAAAGCACCAGTGTCACTTTTGGTGGCAAAGGAGTTCATTACACAGCTAGTTCGACTGGGAAGAAAACTGCTTCTGTTGGTATTCCTGGTACGGGAATCTCTTATACCCAAACAACTGGCCAATCAAATAAGCAAAAGAAAACTAACAAAGGAGGATCTCAACCTATGCCTACAGCACCTCAAACAAATTTTCAGGATCCTGATCACAAAAAATGGTATCAAAAAACTGGTTGGATTATTGCATTATTAATTTTGTTCTTTCCTGTAGGATTATTCCTTATGTGGAAATATACAAACTGGAAAAAACCGGTAAAGGGAATTATCACTGCTTTAATTCTCATAATCGCACTTTCGGGCATTGTTTCTCCCGATAAATTAGAACAAATTACTCTCAATGCAGACACAGAACAAACATACGATATTAATCAAAAGATTTCTATAGAAGCGACTACAACACCTAGTGATTATGAGTTAAGTTCAAGTGACTTTAAATGCTCTGGTGGAACCGGACAGAGAACAGCACCAATCGTATCAAAGATAAGGACGAATGGATTGTTACAGAAGGACAACAGCCGGCTATCATATCAAAGGAATTGTTTGAATCGGCACAGGAACGATTTAAAGCCACCTACAAGCCGGTTGGCAAACGCCCCTCTTCCACTTATAAGCACTGGCTTTCCGGACTACTGAAATGCCCGGATTGCGGACGCACCTTAACCTCAACCACTATGAAACGAGTCAATGGGGAAAAATATTCTTACTTCTCCTGCTACGGATACAGCAAAGGAAAATGCAAAAAACCGAACGGCATCAGCTCACTGGTCCTTGAAAAGGAAATTCTGGCCAGTATCAAAGAAGTATTGGATACCAAAGATATTGTCTATGAATTGCGTGAATATCAGCCGACAGAGCAGTTTGATGAGCGCAAGGCTATAACAGAACAATTGGAAAGTTTAACCGGCAAAGAGGAACGAATAAAAGCCTCCTACCGGGAAGGGATTGATACACTGGAAGAATATAAAGCGAATAAAGCTATCATTCAGAAAGAACGTGAATCCTTAGAACAACAATTAAAGGATTTGAAAAAGGCAGCGCATAAATCTGATCAGAATCCGGCGGATGCTATGCTGCAGAAGGTACGGAGTGTGTATGATATTCTCATCTCCAACAATTATACATACGTGCAAAAGAACGAAGCCCTGAAGCAGATCATCGACAAGATTATCTACGATCGCAAGAACGATTCTCTTAAAATCTACTTTTTCTTATACAGGTAAAATACCCGCAAGCCAAGTAAAATCAAGGGTTTGCGGGTACTTTATAGGTTATAACAATTTGGTTGACCTTTTTGCTATAACCTATAAAGTGGATTTTTACCTATTTATAATGATTCTACGTATATTTTACCACCATATCGTGCAGCAATCCAGCCGGATGGAATCTGCATCCAGATATCGTTTCCGATCATCTTACATCCCCAGTAAGATTCTCCATGTATTCTGTCCAACAATGCCATCAATTGTACGTCCATACACTTTCTGCAATGTTTTCACCGCATTCTCTGTTCCAGCGCCAAAGATTCCATCTACTTTGCCACAGTTAAATCCAAGACTGTTCAGCCTCTCCTGAATCAGTCTTGTGATATTTCCTCTTGCTCCTCTTCTGCAGGTCGGGCAACCGGCAAGAGTATTCTTCCCTGGAATGCCATCAACAACCTGCTTGGAAAACCCCTGAGCATTGCATTCTTTCTGCAGTCTGCGTACCCAGTCATTTCCAGAAGGCGTTGCCGGTTTTGCTGCAGAACTTGTTGCTGTGGTGGAATTAACTGGTACACTTGCTGCAGCTGCTCCTGCGATCTGATTGAACGGGAAGTTCTTTCCTGGACAGCTAGTCGAACATACATCTCTGTGTGCCTGCACCTTTCTGATACCGTATTTATTTTTCAAGTACGCTACTAACTCCTTGCCGGCATTGATCTGCGCCTGTGGCATGGTTTCTGTCATATATGCCCCCTCGAAGCAGATTCCAATGCTGTCGGAGTTGGCTCCCTGTGCATGCGCTCCTACTTTATTCTCCGGCCGGAGTCTGTAGATGGATCCATCTTTCCTTACCAGGAAGTGATATCCGGCACCCGCCCATCCGTTGTTTAAGTGCCAGCGATGGATGTCTTCTGCTGTGCATTTAGATGCTTCTGCATGGTGCAGGATAAATCTTTTTGTAGTGGATCTGTTGGTCATGCTGTTTTTGAATTTAAGATTTGTTTCGATGATATTCATAGTAATCTCCTTCCTGTGCGACGTCGCACATAAATAATAAGAGGACGATTATTCGCCCTCCGAATCTTTTTCTTCTATTTTTTCTGTATTAATCTGTTCCTCTACTTGTGATCGGATGTGCTTAACCAATGGCTGTAAGAACGCCGGAATCTTCACACCCATGTCCTGAATGTTTTCCAAAATTGAAATAATCTCATTACAGATTAACCACATTGCTACTACACATGCAATCAGGAATGCTACCGGCGACTTCCATCCGATCGTTGTGGACGCATACAATAACATTTCATCAATAATTGCTCCGACAACTACCAACAGCCACATAGAAACTTTTTTAAAAATACCTCTTATGCTCTTATAGGAATTAATATCCTGCGACCTGTATTTGCTCGCCATCAAACCCGTAGCGTAGTCTATCAGGTTACATGTGACCAATAATATTACCGGCACCGCCAGAACACCCAGGAGAGCCGATATAAAGGCGAATACCGCCGTGAAAATTGCTTTGATATAATTTGCCTGTTCCATTTTCATATACCTCACTTCTTTCTTATTATATTTTTATGTATAAAAATAAGACCTTACGGTCTTGCTCTGATTTCCATGTGCTTTCCTTGCATTATCCCTCCTTTAATGTTCCTGTTCCGGCATTATAGATGTATTTCTTGCGCACCTTATCGTATAAGCATAATGTACCGTCAGACTTTTTAACCGGAATCATATCCGCCACAAGGTTGCTTCCGGAATAGATTTTCGCATAATAGATTTTTCCCTTCAGACCAGCTCCGGCAGCTTCACCATTTTTGCTCATACATCCAATGTAATATGGACTTGTCAATGTAAAATTACCAGCATTATCCAGAGTTACAGAATTGTTTCCAAATGTAGCAGTTGCTCCATTCTGTTTGATAGTCCATGCATCTTCCCAAAATGCCGTATTTTTCGCTGCGCTTGAAACTGATCCTCGAACAGCGTAGAAATTGTCTGTCATCGAGTAACCATACTTGTATTTATCATCCCTTGCGCCACAAATATATGTCGTTCCAGATTTGACATATAATTTAGCCTCTGTGTTCGTATTCTGATCCGGTAAAATCTCTGTGTCGAAATAGCAATTACCATCAACGCTGAGTGATTCCAGTTTTGTATGACTTTCGCTCGGATCAACTGTATTCTCAGCAACATTAACTGTACACTGAGCTGTATATCCACCATCATCCGTTGTTACTGTAACTACAGATGTACCGACAGCTTTTCCTGTAACTTCCCCATTGCTGACAGTTACGTTTGAGTTATTTGTACTCCACTTAACCGATTGATTCGTTGCATTTGATGGCTTTACTGTTGCTGTCAGTATTGCACTTTCTCCTTTTTTGATACTTAATGTATTCTTACCAAGAGACACACTTGTAACCGCTATAACGGTCGGTGCTACAGACGCTGTAGTATATCCTATTCCAAGATTTCTTAGTTTCTGGTCAATAACTGGGCTGTAAAATGTGCGATACCATGATTCTACTGGATGCACTCCATCACCAACACCGCTATTTGCATTACGTGTATATTTGCTCTTATTCTTAGATGTCATAGCAATTTGAGAACATTTTCTCATATCAAGGTATGGCATATTCCATTTATCACAGATTTCAATTGCTTTTGAATAGATACTGTCCACGCAAGAGTTGTCTTTTGCGAAGCTGTGTGGAATAATATACAGTTTGAGAGCTAGAGGATATGTATCCATGATATACTGCAATGCACTTTCTAACGCTCCACAAAATGTTCCCATATTGTATGAAGCATCATATCCGGATTCGATAGAGCCGACCGGGATGCTGCTATTGATATCATTAACTCCACCGTCGAAAATTATTGCATCCGCTGCACCAGTGTAATTTTTAATCTGCGTTACGATTGGCGTATGTGACGGATTGGATGTCACTGCCATATTAGCACCAGACTCTGCCTTATTAATCCACACAGCATCCGTATACTTTTCTTTTAATGGCTGGATGATTCCTGTTCCCTCTTTCCATCCCCATCCTGCTAATATACTGTCGCCAAATGCTACAATTGTCTTGCCTTTATACGGATTGGTGAGTGTCTCATCAATCTCAACTGGATGCTCTGTAAGATATGTGTTTACATACTCCTGCATTGCTTCCTTTGTTGCAATCTTTTCAGCCTCGCGCATACGATTCAACAACTGCGCAATGATATCCGGATTCCGTTCCACCACCTCGTCTGTGGCTTCCAGACCTTCCAGTACGGTACCTTCTGTAAGGGTGGTATTCCATTCCGGAATTGTTCCATCTCCCTTGGCGCACACAATGAACTTAATCTGTCCCTTATATGCAACCACATCCGGACCGATCAGCCACGAAAATGTAATATAGTCGCCATCTGTCCGTATGTCCTCTACCAAGTACGGATATTTATCTCCGTTGGCATTTTGATAGTTAATGTACAAATGCATGGTAGACAGATCTATGTTATCCCCTACGACTTTCGGACACCGGAAATGTTTTCTTTCAGTGTTTCCGTCATGTGATACACCAAAGATTTTTTCCGTCTCTGGCACCGTGATTGTACGGGTTTCCGGATTGATCAGAAATATGTCATTCACCGGTTCGGCTCCGGATGCTTCTAATGCTTCTTCTAATGTCATGACTGCTTCACCTCCACTTCATTTGTCGTAATCTTGTATCCGTCTTTCACGCCGACCAGATACACCTTCCAACGTTTATATTCCGTGATTTCATCCGGTACTTTGCATTTTCCATTCATGATCGGGACAGGATATTCTTTATCGTACCGGACGAAAACGGCTGCTTTCTTGCAACCGTCCCATTCCGAATCGAAATTATATTCTGTCTGCAGGTATCCCTTTGTTCCGGCGACAAGTCCGGAGAAATCTCCGTCCTTGCTGAGATTTTGGCCGGATACTGCAAAATGTAATGTGCGCATATCTATACCTCCTCGAAATACTGTCCGACCAGAGCATTCGGGGCGAAGTACAAGATAACGCTGTCTCCATCTGCCATGCCCTGCCGGTTCATCAGATACGCTTTACCGTTCCAGTTGTAGTACTTGCCTTTCGCATATTCCATCCCAGCTGTCGTCACTGTCTCAGGTACCGTGATTGGATTATCCTTAGTACCCGCATTGTCATTGGCTTCAATCGCAGTCCAGAGGCTCCGGGCGTCTTCCCGGGGGGTGGAATCC
>OGQH01001656.1_pt1 | contig 18296 bp, 10 predicted proteins | sample 1553181 | NCBI WGS metagenome assembly OGQH01 (sample SAMEA2579946, study PRJEB22360) | human gut metagenome | biome: human gut; feature: human-associated habitat; material: faeces | place: Denmark | collected 2008/2010 | reverse complement strand
TTTATCTACACTTCCATCAAATGCTTTTTCAGAACAATATTGACTCTTATAAATACTAGATGAATATGAAGGTTTATTTAATGCAATGTTTTGATTTTCATTAACTACTGATGATTTATCACCATATACTGCTACTTCATTAATACCAATACCATAATTCTTATTATTTACACGGCGTGTTTTATAAGAATGAATTTTAAGATATCGACCATAAATATATGAATCATATGTATGAATATCTCTTAATGATGTATTTGTTTTTGTTTCAGTAACTACCTGCCAAGTTTTCTTATCATTAGATACTTCTATTGTATAATCATCTGAGCACGCATTTTCCCAATCAATTTGAATCTTATTAATTTTTGAATACTGTTCTAAACCAATAATAATCCAATTATCGTCACTGTTTCTAATTGATCCCCAACGTGTTTTTATATCACCGTCAACAGCATTTTCTTTTTTTAATTCATTATTATATTGTGAACTTGTTTCTACTGATTTATTTAATGCGATATTACTATAATTCGTATCTTCTTGTTCTTCATTACCATACGCAACAAGTTCATATATACTGATTCCATAATTTTTACCATTAACAATTCTAGTTTTTGTAGAATGTATCTTTAAATAACGACCATAAACATTATCATCAAATAAATATTGATCATATAATGATTGATTTGATTTTAATTTTTCTTTTATAGTAGTCCAGTTTTTCTTATCTAAAGAAATCTCAATACTATATTCATCTGAGCATGCGGCTTCCCATAAAATATTTAAAGCCTTAATTGAACAATTCTTCTGTAAATCTACAATAATCCAGTTATCATTACTATCTCTCTTTGAACCCCATCGTGTATTTGTATTGCCATCAACAGCATTCTCTTTCTTTAATTCATCATTATATTGAGAACTTACTTCAACAGGTTTCTTATATGTTAATGCATCCTGACTTTTACAGCTTATTTCTTTAATTTGATAATAAGAACCCTTAGTTTTCTTCATTACTATCTTTATATAAGGGTATATGCCACCGATGCTGACAGTAGAATCAGTTACATTTTGATTCACTGATTTTAAATAAGTATATGTTTTACCATCTTTAGATGTGTATATATCAAAATCTGAAGCATAATGATCTCCCCATTTGATATTTAATTCTGAAATATAACTATTACCAGCATAAAAGCTGATCCATTCTTCATCATTAGACTTACTCTGCCAATAAGTACTCATATCATTATCAAAAGCTGATTTGACATCATGTGGTGATAAAGATGAACTAGAATTATACAAATTACTATCATTTTCATTCAAAGTCATAGATGAACCAGTATACGGTGCTGATGGCGTAATAAAATCAGTTTTTGTAGTAGTTTGACCATAATCAAGTTTAACTTGAATAGTAATATTACTTTGGTTTTCTGATGTTGCAAGAGTGATTTTTCTTTGATTTTCAGATTCATCAATAATTAAACTACAAGGCTGATCAACCGTTACTTTATATCCTGTTTTATATTCTAATGTCCCTGCTTTGTAAAAATTGATTTGTGTCTGTTTAAGATTTTCATTTCTAACCGCTTGAATATTTTCATTATTCGCAACAATAGTTATAGGATTACTATCAGCATATTCTGATACCTTTTTACTTGTTTTGTTTGGCAGAATAATATAAGAATATGACTGATTACTAGGCTTTATTCCATGATTAATATATGCTTTAAATGTTCTTGGAGTAGAAGCCTTCTTTTCTTCTGCCCATAAAGAAGGATTATCTTTCTGATATGCATTAGATACAGTCACTGATGTTTCATCAGGGAAAACATATCCAACTTTATTATTGTAAATCCACTTACTATTTTTAATAGTTTTAGTAGTATCTTGAGAGATAACATCTCCATCCACTAAAACATTATCAGCTTTTGCCTGATTAAGTGTTGAATGGATTTCAACTGATTCACTAGATGTAATGCCTGAACCTAATGCTACAATTTCATCATCAAAGAAGAAATATCCTTTCTTTACTTGAGTTCCCTTTTTATCCATTGCATAAGCACAAGCACCATACTGTCCATTCGATACACCGATAGTATGACTTGTTCCGTTAGTAAAACGTCCTGAATTAGAATAATCCTGTACTAATCTTGCAGCAGTTGTTGTTCCAGGACAATGTGCCCAATCATAAGTTGGATAAACAGTAGTATATTCATCACCATCAACACTAATAGTAGATGATGCTGATGAAGTCCAATAAATGAGTTGACCTTTATTTCCATTAGGCCAGCTTCCTCTCCATTCCCCTCCAATGATTTCATTGGAATCCATTTTTATATTAACACCATAATCATTTCTCATGTGAGATGCATAGCCTGATCTCCACATATAGTAATTTCCATTTTTACCATTTGTGATCTGTGGGTTTTCAATATTATTCAAAATGTCCTGATACTCTTTAGCATGTATTTTATCAGAAGCAATCATTCTTTTTAATGGCTCAATATACTCAGCTGCATAATTCTTATAACCAACTGAATATTTATATTCACGATAACCTAAATATAGTTCTTGAATATCTCCCCTAATTGTCCAGCTTGTTCCATTAATCATATAATCAGCCATACGATTAATAACATCTTTTCCTAATGAAAATGAAGTATCTCTCAACATATAAATCCAGAAACTCATATCTCTAAACATAGACATTCCATAGCCATTTGAATAAAACTGTTTACCATGCATATAAAAACTGTTGTCTACTTGTACAGCTTCAGATGTTTTATCATCCTTCTGTGTAACTAAACAATAACTCAGATAATTATTGATCATATCATGTAAATGTTCAGAATCTTCTGTCAACAAATAATAATAAAGATAGTTTTGAGCAAACCATAGATTATTTTGACCTGTTCCATATTTAACTGGTACTTTTTCTAAAAGCTTCTTTAGCATGATATTTTCTGTATCTTCATCTACAACATCTTCTAGAAATAGAGCCATTCTAGAAAAACGAAGCTGTACACCTACTTGATTTTCCCACCAGTTTGTTGAACGAGGATTTTGTTCAGCCCAATACTTAATAGCTTTCTCTAGTTTATTTACTACTTCCTGCTTTTTATATAAAGCATTACCTACTTTACTATAAGCTATAGAAATAGCTTGAAGACGATCTAATGCTAGATAAGGAGACCATGCTGCTCCATTTGCAGCATTATTATTTGCCTTATAATTAACATCATCAAAAGAACCATCTTCTTTTATAAGTTTTAGATAATCGACTGCTTTAGAAACATAACATGTTTCAACTTTAGAACCATCATCAATCGTATCTAAAGATAAGAAATGTTCCTTTAGCCTTCCCTTGATAATACTTATTTCTTCGTTAGATGTTAATCCGAATGTCACTTGCACACTTGATAGTGACATTGTAAATACAACAAACAAAGAAATTATTATTTTTACTACTTTATTCATCATTAACCCTCCTTTTGTAATCACTTTCTAATTATAGAATGCCATTCATATACTTTAATTTCAATTTGGATTAACTTGAATAATTATTATTTCACTGAATCTCTTTCAATTATTTTAGTAGATAATAATTGAGTCATTTGAACATCGTTTTCACGATGAATACGATCTATAAGTTTATTGACTGCAATTTCTCCCATTAATTCTTTTTGTACTTGAACAGTAGTGAGTTTAGGAATTGTTTTATCACATAGAGGTGTATCATCAAAGCCAGTAATAGCTATTTGATCTGGTACTTTTATATTCATTAAGGTCAAAGCATTCAACAATATAAATGCATTTGAATCATTAGCACATACAAAAACTTGAGGTAATTCACTTTTTTTAAGTAATGATACAATGCTATTAACATCGTTTTCTAATACATATTTCTCTGTTTCATGTAAGATGGAGTATTGATTTATATATGATTCTATATCAGATATAGTATTTCTATTTACTAAAGCTTGTTTATATCCTACAAAACGATCAGAAAAGCTTAAAGAGTATTCTAAATCTCCAAAAAATCCAACTCTTTTATATCCTTTATCAAGAACATATTGAGTGATTAAATACCCTCCCTGTTTATTGTGAGTTAAAACACAATCACATGTATCCCCTAGTGATGTATAATCCACAAGAACTACAGGAATACCTGTATTTTTCAACTGATTTAAATTCTGATCTGATATTTTACCAACCACTAGAATACCAGCTACTTTTCTATCTATAATACAATCCGGAAATTCAAATTGATTATCTTCAAAATAATTCAAAATAGATATATAACCTAATTCTTTAGCACGTTCAACTATTGAACGTAAGACAATAGAATAAAAATGTCCTGTATTTGCATAATAGCTCTGCATAAGAATACAAATATTAGATTTAGAAAAGACTGAAAGATAATGATGTTTTTCATTGATATATCCCATTTTATCAGCTGTTCTTAATATTTTTAGACGCATTGATTCACTTACACCTGGCTTATCATTTAATGCAATCGATACAGCATTAATAGAAATATCCAATTCTTTCGCAATATCTTTCATAGTCACTTTCATGCTATCACCTCTTTGTTTACAACACTTCCCCATTACTACTTATTACATTCTTATACCATTCAAATGACTTCTTCTTAATTCTTCTCATATCCTTTAAGTCATCATTATCTCTATTTACATAGACAAAACCATATCTCTTCTTCATCTGTGCACGACTGCTTAAGATATCAATAGGACCCCAAGATAAGTATCCTCTACAATCTACACCTTCTTCTACAGCTTTTTTCATCTCTTCTAAATGTTTTCTCATATAATCAATACGATAATCATCATTAATAACATCATCTACTAATTGATCATCATATCCATAACCATTCTCTACAATATAGATAGGCATTTCATATCTATCATAAAGTTGTCTTAAAGTAATACGTAATCCAATAGGATCTATTGTCCAACCAAATTTAGACATTTCTAAGTAAGGATTCTTCTTAACGACTACATCTTCTACATTAGTCAAACTATCTTCACCATAATGACTAATAGTAGACATATAATAGCTTATCGCAAGAGCATCTGTTTTACCCTTCTTAAGTATTTCAAAGTCTCCTTCTTCTATGACTGGCATAGTCCCTTCTAGTTTCATATTAGCTAGGAAGTAATTGTTATAGTGTCCTCTCGCAAAGACATCTAGGAATACAAATGCTTCGCTTTGGGCTTTCATAGATTCTAATGTATCTAATGGGCAACATGTTTCAGGATAGCTTTGTACAATAGTGGCCATACCTAAAACATAGCCTCCTTTTTGATGAATGTATTCGTTAATCAAACTATGCGCTATTAATGTATTATGCATAATTTGATGATCTAGAATAATAGGGGGTTCTCCTTCAGGACATACAGCACCAAAGAACATCTTCGGACCTTTCTGTAGTATTCCATTCTGTTCATTGAAGATAATCCAGTATTTCACTTTATGACAATAACGGTCTACAATCTTCTTGCATAATTCTACAAATAGATCAACAACCTTTCTACTCGCAAAACCATTGTATTTCTCATATAAAAATACAGGCATTTCAAAGTGATAGAATGTAGGAATAGGTTCTATACCTCTCTCTAGTAATTCATCAATAAATTCATCATAGAAAGCAAAACCTTCTTCATTATACGTATTCTCATCACTCATAAGTCTAGACCAGTCTAAAGAGAAACGGTATGCATTAAAGCCTAACTCTTTATATAAATCAAAGTCTTCTTTGTATCTATGATAAGCATCAATACCATTTTTAAAGTCTGAGAACTTACCAGTGACTGTTAAGTCACATACTGCAGGAACTTTTCCTCCTTCATTATATCCACCTTCACTTTGATGAGCAGTGACAGCACCACCCCATAAGAAATCTTTTCTTAACATTTTTATTTACTCCTTTATGTATATTCTTATTTAAGTCTATTAAGGATGTACTTGAATTTCAAGGAAGTAACACTTGAAAAGAAATAGTATATATTATTCTAACGCTCATTTAATACGTTTTAACGCTCACTATTATATTGAGTTTATGGCTTAGTTATGCGGTTTTTAAACTTTCTAACGCTCATCTAACGCTCATTTAATACATTTTAACGCTCACTATTGCATTGAGCATTTAACTTGTCTATGCGATTTTTTAAACTTTCTAACGCATTTTAACGCTCATCTAACACTCATTATTAATCTTTAGTATTTTATTGGTTTTATGTTGTTGTATTCTCTTTCAACTTTCTTCTCAATGCTCACTAAAATGAATCCAATGCTTTTAACACTAATTATTAATTATTAGAAATTTACGGCATTACTTCATGTTTTTTTACAGTTTATAGCACTCATTTGACATTCATCTATCTCTTTTCTCTTTTATATATACTTATAGATAAGTATAATTCCTCGTATGGCACTTTTTGACACTTTTCGGCACTTTCTAACACTTTTTAACGCTTATTTAACGCTCACGAGCGTTAGAATCATTGTTTTTAACACTCATGAGTGTTAAAATAGCATTGGAGGTGAAATCAATGTTACCTAAAAAAGAAACTTTAACAATCGAATTCAAAAGTGATAAGAAAAAACTATCTAACTCTGATATTTTTGATGCAGTTGTTGCGTTTGCAAACACTGAAGGAGGAGATCTATATCTTGGGATTGAGGATAACGGAACAGTTACAGGTGTCCATAAAGATCATATTAATCCTTGTACGCTTAGTGCTTTTATTGCAAACAATACACTGCCACCTGTCCCTATCAGAGCAGAAATAATTGAAGACGAATACCCTGTATTAAAAATATCTGTGCCTAAATCTCAAAACGGAATTGTCGCAACTATATCTGGAAAAGTTCAACGTCGTCAAATAAAAGCTGACGGAACTCCAGAAAACATTCCAATGTATCCCGTAGAATTTGCTACACGCCTTTCTGATTTACGAATGCTGGATTATTCTGCAATGACACTTCCTGACTGTACTCTAGACGATTTTGATTCGTTTGAAATAGAACATTTACGTAATCTAATTCTATCTCAAAACGGAGAACAACCTCTTTTAGAATTAACAAACGAAGATTTATTGAAGGCATTGGGATTAGTTCGAAATATAAACAATCAACTAGTTCCTACAATCACCGGTTTACTTATGATTGGAAAAGTAGACTCCATAAAAAAATACATACCTACTCATTCCACTTCATTTCAAGTGTTATCTGGAACAGATATCAAACTAAATGATGATATTTATCTACCACTCCTATCAACCATTGATAAAATCAATACATATATGAACGCTTGGAATCCTGAGCAAGAAATTGAAGATGGTTTATTTCGTATTTCAATTCCAGATTTTAACAAGAGAGCATTTCGTGAAGCTTTAATAAATGCATTTAGTCATAGAGATTATTCAAAAATGGGACGTGTGAGAATCTCAATCAATGACGAAGGACTTACTATTGCTAATCCTGGTGGTTTTATTGAAGGGGTATCAATTAATAACCTATTAACCGCAGAACCACACGGTAGAAATCCTCAACTCGCTGATACATTAAAACGAATCGGATTAGCAGAAAAAACTGGAAGAGGTATTGATAGAATCTATGAAGGCTCATTAACTTATGGGAATCCTCTTCCAGACTATAGTAATTCTACTCAGGTTACCGTATCCCTATTTATCCCCCGCAGCAAGCCAGATCCTCAGATTACAAAAATAGTATCTGAAGAACAACAAAGATTAGGACGACCTCTAACATTAAACACTTTATTGCTACTCAATATTCTTAAAGACATTCCACGATCAACTGTTGAAGAATTATCAGAAGCTGCAAATCTATCGAAAATCACCACAAAGAGTGTATTAGATACATCAATTGAAAATGGCTTAGTAAGTACATATGGAAGCGGTCGTAATAGAACATATATTCTTTCACCAAAAATATATAATACAAAATCCAAGAAAATGGGTTATGTACGCCAGGTGGACATTGATGAAACACGCTACTTGGAATTAATCACGAATATGGCAAAAACAAACGACTTTATTTCTCGTGCAGATGTAATAGAATTACTACATATTGACAGCAATAAAGCATATCGTCTTTTAAAAATCTTAACAGAAAAGAACATTCTCGAATCAATTAATAAAGGACGTTATGCAAAATATCGCTACAAAGCAAAATAGTCAATCCTATATTTATCTTCTCAACATCATATAATTAACTAAAAAACCCATTAATCTAACACTCATTCCAAGTACTAAATAGGTGTTAGATTTTTTTATTGCTTGAAAAGAAATAGTTTATATTATTCTAACGCTCATTTAATACATTGTAACGCTCACTATTATATTGATTTTTTGGCTTAGTTATGCGGTTTTTAACTTTCTAACGCTCATCTAACGCTCACCTAACACTCACGAGCGTTAGAATAGAATATTATCATCCGTTGAATCTGGTATTTCAATTTCTAGAGTCTCTTCTCGAATTCTATAATATTCATCAACAACAGAATCAATAGATTCTCTATCTCCAGCTTTTTCATAAAATCCTATAAGTTTAGCCAACAGATTAAATGTCATAGGCTCATCAACACCATATTCCCTTAAACTCGCTTCATAATTTCTTTTGGCATATTCCGATGCCTTATCATATTGTTTTCTTTCACAATATGTATCGCAAATTGAACTTGCTATCATAATACTGGTAAAATCAGCATCACCAAATATTTCTTTACACTCATTATAATCTTGTATAAGTTCTTCTAATGTTTTCTTTTCTTTCATTGGTATATCTCCTTATTCTTTTTTATTTTCTCTTATTGGCAACATTCTGTAAACAGGAATCAAACATAAGGTGTTCTCAAATTTGAACACTAATGTAACTCTGTGAATTTGTATTCATAAATCAAACCTAAGAAAATATTATGATATAATTCAAACAGAATAGAGGTGAATATCATGATGGAAAGAAGAGCATATTTAAATCAATTAGTATCGTGGAAAGATAAAGATATAATAAAATTGGTAAGTGGAGTTAGACATTGTGGAAAAACTACGATATTAAAAATGTATCAAGAGTATTTATTAAATAGCGGTGTTGATCAATCACAAATCATTTCTATTAACTTTGATGACCTAGAGTATGAAGAGTTGCTAGATTATCATAAACTCTACCAATATATCAAAGATAGATTAGTAGAAAACAAGATGATTTATGTTTTCTTAGATGAAATACAGAATGTTCCTTCTTATGGAAAAGTTGTAGATAGCCTTTATGTAAAAGAGAATATTGATATCTATATTGTAAGATCCACCAAGCATCCAATCACACATTTAAACAGTCAATATATAGAAATACATGTTCTTCCTTTATCATTTAAAGAAATATATAAACCTGGAACTGATAAAGAAGAAGCTTTTCAGAAATATATGAAAACTGGTGGTTTCCCCTATATTAATCAAATACAACTGGATAAAGAACAAATTGATATGTATCTAGAAGGAATAAATAATACTGTGATTGTGAAAGATATGGAAGCATTGTGTGAGTCATACCTTTATTATCCTGTTGAAGTGATGGATATATCAGGCAAGGAAGTATTAAAGTCCAATAAGAAGTATTATATTGTAGATTCAGGAATTCGTAATTATATTCTTCCAAAGCAATCTTATGATTTAGGATTCACGATTGAAAACATTGTTTATCTAGAACTTCTAAGAAGAAGATATATTGTAAATATTGGACGAAGTGGACTTGCAGAGGTTGATTTCATTGCGAAAAGAAATGATGTCTATACTTATATACAGGTTACTGCATCACTTGTGAATGAGAATACTTTTAACAGAGAGATTCGTCCTCTAAAACTAATAGAAGATGATTATGAGAAAATATTCCTTACTTTAGATAGATATACACTTGGAAATTATGATGGTATTAAGGTAATTAATCTCATAGATTGGTTGTTAGAAGAATAGGCTGCAGCGATTAGATTTGCTACAGCCTTTTGTTTTATATACAACGAATAAAAAAATATTTTATTATGGTTCATAAAAAAGTACAGTGCAAAGGCACCCCCTATAAACTGTACTGCTTTATCATAAATTAATTTTGAGCTCGTCCATTAATCCTCTTGATGGCACAGACGCTTTTTTAAATGCATTCTTGATTTTCTTTGATTCACTCTCACCTTTATTCGCTATATGCCCAATAATATCTTTCGCATTCTTAATATTATCAGTAGGAATAACCATACGTATAGCTGTACCTTCAAATAAAGTTTCTCCAATAGCAGTCTTGTTATCTTTTACCAGAATATAATTACCATAGCTCATAAGTAAAAAGCTACCATGTAAATATTTACATATTTCACTGGCCATATATAATCCATATCCTGAATTTGCCCATCTGTCATCACCACCATCTTTTTTTGATGGTCTGAATGATTCTGAAATTCCTGCTTTTAAAGCCCATTGTAATGCTGTTTTATTATCAGTGATATATTTTATATGTGCTAGGTTCTGCGTTAAGCTTTCAAATATCCCTATTCCTTCATCTATGATTCCAATTTCTGCTTTATCATATGAAGGCCAATATTGACCACAGATCCATGATCTATCAGCTTCAGCATGTTCATATGTGTTACGAAGTATTTCTCTAATCAAATAAGTGAGCAGCTTATGTAATTCTGTATTCTCTCTACTTATAACTTTTGCAAGACGTCCAGATTCTTTTTCTATCAAATCACCTACAACAGTATAGTTATCATCCCTTAATTCATTAAATACAATTGGCGTTATAGGTATGTAATTGATACTTCCTTTTGCTTCTCCAGGTAATTTACCAATATCTGATTTGGGTGATAAATACTTAAATAACCCCATTGTACATGCGTAAGATTTATTTTCTGTTCCTGTAAAATCAAATGTGACATCAGGATATTTTTCAATATATTTATGTATCATAGATCCTATAGCTAGCATTCCTAAAGGTTCTATGCGTCCCATATGAGAAAAATTGAACACTACATCATCATTTGAATTTAATGCCTCTAACTTTTTAGGAAAGTCAAAGACATCTTCAATTTTCATACATTCAATATAATATTTCACTTATTATCCCTCCCGCTGTATATCTATAAATATTATAAGCTCATTTTGTACAAATAACACCCGATATATATAAAAAGAGATAGCTTTCGCTATCTCTCAGACCAATTAAGTATTATGATCTTTTCTTTCTCTTCAGTAACATAGCACCTGCTACTGTCATCATAGAAATCCAGCTTGCAATTGATGTTGCATCACCTGTCTTAGCTGGTTTCTTATCCTGAGTAGGATCTTTAGGTGTGTCTTTTCCTGTTTCAGGATCTTTTGGAGTTTCCTTATCTACTTCATTAAGTCCAATTACTTTTACAGTAAAGTCATGACTTGCAGTCTTTCCTTCTGCATCAGTTACAGTGATAGTAACAATCACATCTGTATCCTTCTTAGGAGTAGTTACTTTACCATCTAATGAGATAATACCTTCAGGACTTACCTTAGTAATAGTAATACCATAGCCTTCTGGTACTTCAGGAAGTACAAATTGTGTCTGTCCTTTAGAAACAACTGACTGTACCTTATTTCCTGCAAGTAAATCGTCTAGGATATCCTGTGATGATGGTTTAGCTGGAGTAACTTCAACTTTCTTGAAGTTTGCTTTTAGAGTAGTGTTTGTAGTTGCTTCAAATGTATATGGGTTAGAAGTACTTACTTCTCTTCCATTTTCATCAGTCCAGTTCACAAATTCATAACCTTTATTTGCCTTAGCTGTTACAGTCACATTTGAACCTTCTTCATAAATACCATCTTCTTTATTCATTTTGACAGTACCCATGTTCTGATCACTATCTACTGCAACTGTATACTTCTTATTTTCAACAGTTACTTTTACAACTACTTTTAAGCCATCTGGATTTACAACACCTTCTGGTAATGTAAGAGTACCTTCTAATACATATGTACCACATTCATTAGCCTTATAAGATGCTTTATTCCATGTTACGTCTGCTTCTTCTGTTTCATTGTTTTCTAATGTAATAGATACTTTGTTTGGTAGATTTAATTCATCTAGTGTTGTACCTTTTACTACAGTGAGATCATCTAGCTTCTGGATATTTGTAATCTTAACATCTGCTTCAGAAGACTTTTCAAACTTCGCAATTAAAGCTGTATTACCCTTAACGTTGAATGTATATTCTGCTTTATCAGATACTTTTTCACCATTAGGACGATACCATCCTTTAAATACATAACCTCTATTAGGTGTTGCAGTAATAGTTACAGATTTACCTGCTTTAACTTCCTTACCACCACTTACTTTACCACCTTTTTCTGCTTCTACATAAACAGTATAAGTGTTATTAGTTACATCTTTATTCGCAATGTTGAATTCAGAGATAGCTACCCATCCATCATTTGATTCAGATGCTACAAACTTGAATCCATATACATTCTGTGTATCAAAAGTAAATGTTTTTTCTGACTTGTTAGCATCAAATGTCTGATCTTTCGCAACTTCTACCCATTCACCATTCTTTTCAGTCTGGATATAAAGTGAAGCTTTAGTCACCTGACCACTGTTAGAATCCTGACGTGGTGTGAATGATACCTGGTTGATTTCATAAGCTTTATCAAATGAAATTTCTGTCCAAATGCTTCCATCAGCACCCTTACCTGTACCTGAAGCACCTGATGTAGTAGGAACCTTATCTTTTGTAGCCTGTGACCAGTCTGAATGCCAGATTGTAGAAGCTTTATTATCAAATGCCATACCGATAATACCTTCATTCTGACCACCGTGAGCTGTTGGTGTTTCTGATTCTGCTTTACCAGTCCAAGATGCTTTATTATAAAGATCTACTTCTGGTGCTTTTTCAGTGACTACTACGTTGTCAATTACTGCAGAAACTGTTTCTGTCTTAGAACCAATTCTTTCTAATGGTAAGGCGAATGTTGAATGAGTGATATTGTCTTTCTTCACCATATCATTGTGAATAAACTTACCTTTTGCATCACATACATATTCACCATTAACATAAAGACTTGTCTTCTGCTGAGCTGTAGTGATTGCGATATTGACTTTCTTACCTACTGGTAATTCATAGTCAAAATAATAGTTATAAAGTTCTCTTGTGAATCCTAACTTACCATCTTCCATGATTCTGATATCATGTGTTCCATAATCGCTATCAGCTTCAAATAGGATATCTCCTGGTTTTGCTGGTTTGTTTAGTTTAATATCAAATGATAGCTTATTACCATTACCTAGTTCTTTAATTGGAGAAGTAACATAACTTACACCATCTTTTAATACTAATGCATTATTCTTGATTTCAGTATTCTTTCCTTCTTTAAGATCACGTTTGTTTTCAGAACTATCCTTTAAACCGTTATTGAAATCATAGCTTTCATAGTTTTCACCCTTTTTATTTTCTTTGTAATAAGGGTTTGTATTAGGTCCTGTTCCCTTATCCTGAGCGAGTTTTGCGAGAGCATCAGCACTGCCTTTTTCCTTACCAGTCGCAGCCCATGTCTTTTCTGCATAGAATGGTAATGCATCAAAGAAACGCCAGTATAGATCAGATTCACTTAAACCTGATGCACTCTTATCGATGTTATCACTCCATAATGCGAATGCAGCACCTAACATCTGATCATCACCAGCAGGAACATACTTATAAGCGCCACCTTTGACTCTTACTTTATTTGCTTCAAACTGATTGAAGATTCTATTTACGTTTAATAAGTCACCATAAGCATTGGCACGTCCTTTGTTTCCATTTGGAACCATATAACCAAAGTCATCAATTGTATTAATAAGCTTATAGCCCATATCATACATTTCAATACCATCTGCCCAGTCAGCTGACCAAAGGTTCATTTCTACATTATCAATAGCTTCTCTCTTAATCTGAGTCACTGGATTATCTTTGATCCAAGTTAAACCACCCCACATACGTACTGTATTTGTTTCTTTTAAGTGAGGAACTAAATCATTAACGAATCCACGATATGCTGTATAGTTTGATAAGAATTCATCTGCACCAATATGTACAGTTGTTTCTCCATCAAATACTGGATTAGCACCTTTTGTATAATCATCAAAGATTTCTTTGATTTTATCTTTTGTTTCTTTCTTAGAGACATCAAGATGGTCAATAAGTGGTCTATTTCTATTTAATGGTGATACCTTGTTCTGAACCATTAATTCTGGCCATACTTTAGTAAATGAAGTTGCATGAGCAGGAACATCAATTTCAGGTACTACCTTCATACCAAGGGCTCTTTCACCCTGAATGAATTCTCTGAAGTCATTCTTAGAAATAGAATAGTCTTTTGCAGTAGGTGTTTCACCTTTCGCATTAGATAATCCTGATTCTAGACGGAAGGCTTCATAGGCTTTAAATGCTTCATTTTCCTTATCACCTTTACCATACTGTTCTAAGAAGATATAGTTATCAGATAAATGAGTCTGTAAGTCATTCATCTTATAGTAACGCATTGTTCTTGCAACTTCCTTCATCATATCTAATGAAACTGGTTTACGTGCTACATCGAATAAGAATCCACGTGTCTTGAAACGAGGATAGTCACGCATTTTACCAATCTTATAGCCTTCATTGTCTTCTTTATACATCTGAAGGATTGTCTGCATACCATACATGTTACCTGTTGTATGAACAGAAGCAACATTGATACGGTCTTTCTGGATATCCATTGTATATCCTTCATCACCTAGAAGAGCATCTGGTGCTTTTAATTCAAAGTTGAATGCATTAGCCTGAGAAGCACCTTTTTTCACTGTAAGGTTAATACCTGTGAAATCTTTATAATCACGTACAAATTCATCTACAACAGCTTTTAACTTATCATCTGTATAAGTCACTGTCTTTAATGAGTTAACAGAAATCTGTTCTGTTGAGTTTGAATGCCATTCCTGGATTTCTGGAATAACAGTAGGTTTAGTATTCTTATTTGCAGACTGTTCATTTATACCTTTTACAACATAGTCAACATCTGCAGTCTTCTTTTCTTTTCCTGTAGAAGTTTCTGTAACTACATAAGAGACCTTTACATTCTTATCAACTAATGGATGGACAATCTTACCATCAGCACCAATGATTTGTTCAAGGTCTGCACCATTGATTCTTACAGTAAATCCTGCTGGTACAGCTGGCATATCTAATGTATTCACATTTGCTTCAATTGTCTTACTCTGAGATTCAATAGAAGAAACAACAGAGTTTAGAGTTGCTTTCTGTGTTGTTTGTTCATTAGAATAAACTTCCATTTCCGCAATACTTACGTTATTCCAAGACGTAGCTTCAGCAACAAAGTTACAAAGCTTTAATTCTTTTGCTTCAATAGGTTCATCGAACTTAACAACAACTTCGTTATTATAACCGTCACCTTTTTTTGTGTTAGTAAAGCTCTTTGCAAGTTTTTCTACACCATCTTTATCTTTGTATTTAATATCAAAGCTCTTTACGTTAGATGGCATTGGAGCAACATCTCTTTCAAAGAAATGAATCTTAAGTTCCTTAACGAGAGTCAATCCAGCAAATTTAGTATTTAACCAGATATTAGTAGTTGGAGTTTCATAATCACTTGCCCAGCGGTTCGCTTTTTCTGTGCTTCCATCTTTTACTTTATCTGGACTAAGTGTATTAGCTTCACTACTTGATGCAGTGACTGTAGCGTTTGCCATATGGTTCTTATTAGGCGTAGCATCTGCTTTTTCTACAATCTTACTATAGACTTCAATTTCATTGATTCCGACATTTTTCCAGTTGATTGTACCTCCATCTGCAGAAAGTACAGTTACCTTTACTTTAGTGGCTTGATGATCTTTATCTAACTGAATGATTTCATTCTGTTTTGCCTTAGTAGTCTTTCTATATACTTCTTTATATTGTCCGTTTTCTTCTAATTCTACTTTATAGCCTAGAATATTCTGTGCATCATCCGTTCTTTCGAAATTGATATTAATCTGACGTACTGTCTTTTCTCCACCTAGATTAATTTCAATCCATTCATTGTCTGCCTTATTCTGTGCTGTTCCCCAGCGAGTCTTAATATCACCATCTACTGCTTTGTCTGGTGATGTGCTGTTTACTTCATAACTACTTGCATTAACAGTACATCCTTTAGCAAGATTTAAGTTTTCTACAGCATAGACTGGTTTTACATCAACAAATGCAGCATTCGCAATCATAACAGTAGCAACTAATCCAATAACACCTTGTTTTTTGTTCATTATCCCTTTTCCTTTCTTTTCTATATAGGACCAACAAAAAAGACCAAAGTACCCCTCTAAAAAAGAAGGTTTACTTTGGTCTTGCCTAATTCAATAGTAACAATCCTATACGTTTTTCATCATGTGAAATGATAGCACTTTCAATATACTTATTCAAGTATTTTTTTATAAAATTATCTTGTGTCTGATAAATTACTATTAAAATACTGTATTGGTAGAATATGCACTTTATTGAGGAGTATAATTATATATATAAATTATACATACAAGGAGGATTGATTTGTTATGGAATTAGGTTTAAAAGATCGAGTCGTTATCGTAACAGGAGCCGCTTCTGGTATTGGTAAAGCTATTGCTGAAGCCTATGCAAAAGAAGGAGCAAAACTTGCATTAGCTGATTTAAATCTAAAAGGGTTGAATGCTTTAAAGACAGAACTAAAAGATAATGAAGTGTATGTTGAAAAAGTAGATGTTACAGACGAAAAAAACTGCAAAGATTTTATTGAAAATGTTGCTGAACATTTTGGAAAGATTGATGTTCTATGTAATAATGCAGGAACAGCTTTAATGGGTGATATTGCAACATTCCCTGAAGAAACATTCAGAAAACATGCAGAACTTATGATGTATGCACCAGTGAGATTAACTAATTTATGTATTCCTTATTTTAAGAAAAATGGCTGGGGAAGTGTTGTAAATACAGCTTCTATTTTTGGTAAACAGCCTGGAGGATTAATTAGTTATGATACTATTAAGGCTGCTGATATTATGATTACTAAAGATTATTCAAATTATTGTGCAGCATTTAATGTGAATGTAAATGCTGTGTGTCCTGGACCTGTAGATACACCGTTATGGCATGCAGAAGGACAGTTAGGTGATCAATTAGCAGGCGCTACTGGTATGAGTCGTGATGAATCTATTGATTGGTTTGCTAAGACAAATATTCCAATGGGCAGATATGCTAAACCTGAAGAAATTGCATCAGCTGCTGTATTCTTATCTAGTGAACCAGCACATTATATTACTGGTGTTGCTTTAAATGTTGATGGTGGCATGGTAAAGTGCATATAGTCAACTAATAATCTATAATAACTATTGGTGTTTAAACATATGGTGAAAGAATATGTCTTTTTGATAATCTGAATTGATTTTTTATTAACTTTCACATAGGATGACATATGTAAATGGCACTCGGTGCGGAAGAAAATTCACGATTTATTGTCGTGAGTTTTTTCTTTGAATATGATCCTATTCATTTAAGTATTCATAGAGCACTTTGAAATATTGCTCATAATCTTGATGCTCTGCTAAGCCTGAGACTTGACCATCACCTGCTTCAATAATTTTCCATGAACCATCTTCTAATTCAGCATAGTCAACAGTATAATATCCACTTTCCAGATGACTATACTTTTCTAATAATTGTTGAGGTGGTAATAATGCATTTATAGATTGTCCTGAATTTCTAGTAATAGTTGCTATTTTATTGTTTACATAAAAGACTCTGTATTCATTGGTGTGGTCACCATAATGCTTTAGGTTAAGATATTCCTTAATACATATTCCACCAGTTAACAGATTACCACGATACTTATAAAAGACTTCCATCCATTGATCAAATTCTTCCTGTGTAATATCTTTGTCAAAATATTTAGGAAACTCTGTACCCTTTACAGATTTAACATAGTCTTTAACCATAAATCTACCAAAAGTATGTTTAATACTATTAACATTAATCTGGGTATGAAGAGGATATATTTTCATTTTTGCAGTATCCTCTTTTAATAATTCATATACATTAGGAAAAATATGCATTAATTCATATTCTTCTGGAGTTGTAATTAAACGGATATTGTTTTCTAGAAGGCGTTGATAAAACTTTTCATACTTTTCTGGATTCATCATATATCCTCTCGTATAATATGTACGTAATCAGTTAATGAATTTTATTATTCATTATTGATTGT
>OGQH01001641.1_pt1 | contig 18434 bp, 8 predicted proteins | sample 1553181 | NCBI WGS metagenome assembly OGQH01 (sample SAMEA2579946, study PRJEB22360) | human gut metagenome | biome: human gut; feature: human-associated habitat; material: faeces | place: Denmark | collected 2008/2010 | reverse complement strand
GTGCCGCAGCCGCCGGAGCGGTGCTTGAGCCGTTAGGCGGGAATTGTGCGGTATTGCCTTAGAACCCCCAGTGCAGAAAATCAGCATCTTGCACGATTATTTGAAATATTTTTTGTGAATACTCTTGACACAGCGTGGTTTATCCGCTATTATAATAAATGCGTGAGTTAAGGGGTCAAGTGCGGCCAAAATGGAAGCACGACCCCCGCAAAAAACTGCGCGGAATAATCAAGAAAGGAGAAAAGAAATGCCTACTTTTAACCAGCTCGTACGCAAAGGCCGTGAGGTCCTGGTAACCAAGAGCACTGCTCCTGCCCTTCAGAAGAGCTACAACTCCCAGAAGAAGCAGTACACCACCATGAACAGCCCCCAGAAGCGTGGTGTTTGCACCGCTGTTCGTACCATGACCCCCAAAAAGCCCAACTCTGCTCTGCGTAAAGTTGCCCGTGTCCGCCTGACGAATGGTATCGAGGTCACCTCCTACATTCCTGGTATCGGCCATAACCTGCAGGAGCACAGCGTTGTCCTGATCCGTGGCGGTCGTGTTAAGGACCTGCCCGGTGTCCGTTACCACATCATCCGTGGTACTCTGGATACTCAGGGTGTTGCAAACCGTAACCAGGCTCGCAGCAAATACGGCGCAAAGCGTCCCAAGGCCGGTGCCAAGAAGTAAGGAAACATCTTTTCGCCATAAAATGGTCAGCTGACCCTTTTGTGGCATAACGGGAGTTTTCTTTAACTTTCGAGTACCGATGATATCATTAATGTGAAGGAGGGAAGAAAGATGCCCAGAAGAGGTAAAATCGCAAAGCGCGAAGTTCTGGCTGATCCTATTTACAATTCCAAGCTCGTCACCCGTCTGGTCAACAGCATCATGCTGGATGGCAAGAAGGGCGTCGCTCAGAAGATCGTTTACGAAGCTTTTGAGACTGTCAAAGAGAAGACCGGCAACGATCCTCTCGAAATGTTCGAGAAGGCCATGGAAAACATCATGCCCAGCCTCGAAGTTAAGGCCCGCCGTGTCGGCGGCTCCACCTACCAGGTTCCCCTGGAGGTCAGCCCCGCCCGCCGCGAGACCCTCGGCCTGCGCTGGCTGACTCTGTACAGCCGCAGCCGTGGTGAAAAGACCATGTCCGCTCGCCTGGCCGCCGAGATCATCGACGCTACCAACAACGTTGGCGGCGCTGTCAAGAAGCGCGAAGATACCCACAAGATGGCAGAAGCCAACAAGGCTTTCGCGCATTACCGTTATTGATCTGCTTACTGAGGAGGTTTAAGCCATGGCAACGCCGAGAGACGTATCCCTGCAAATGACCCGAAATATCGGTATCATGGCCCACATCGACGCAGGCAAGACCACCACCACCGAGCGCATTCTGTACTACACCGGTATTAACCATAAGATCGGCGAAGTTCATGACGGCGCTGCTACGATGGACTGGATGGAGCAGGAACAGGAACGTGGTATAACCATCACTTCCGCTGCTACCACCTGCTACTGGAGCCACACCGAGACCCAGCACGATCCGGCTCTGTTCAAAAAGAACCGTCATCGTATCAACATCATCGACACCCCGGGCCACGTTGACTTTACTGTTGAAGTTCAGCGTTCTCTGCGTGTTCTGGACGGTTCTGTTACCGTTCTGGCCGCAAAGGGTGGCGTTGAGCCTCAGTCTGAAACCGTTTGGCGCCAGGCTGACGAGTACAAGGTTCCCCGCATGGTTTACGTCAACAAGATGGATACCATGGGTGCTGACTTCTTCCGCTGCGTACAGATGATGCATGATCGTCTGCATGCCAACGGTGTGCCTATCCAGCTGCCTGTCGGCCAGGAAGACACTTTCCGCGGCATCATCGATCTGATCGACATGAAAGCCGATATCTACTATGATGATATGGGCAATGATGTGCGCGTTGAGGAAATTCCTGAAGACCTGAAAGAACAGGCTCAGGAATATCATGACAAGCTGATCGAAGCTGTTGCTGAGACCGACGAAGAGCTGATGATGAAGTACCTGGAAGGCGAAGAGCTGACCAAGGGAGAAATCAAGGCTGCTCTGCGTAAGGCTACTATTTCCAACGAGATCGTTCCTGTTGTCTGCGGCTCTTCTTACAAGAACCGTGGCGTTCAGAAACTGTTGGATGCAATCGTTGATTATATGCCCGCTCCGACCGACGTTGCGGCCATCAAGGGCACCAACCCGGAGACTGGCGAGGAAGAAGATCGCACTTCTTCCGATGATCAGCCGTTCTCTGCACTGGCATTCAAGATTATGACTGACCCGTATGTCGGTAAGCTGTGCTTCTTCCGCGTGTACTCTGGTACCGTTGAGGCTGGCACCACTGTTTACAACTCTGTTAAGGATCAGGACGAGCGTATCGGCCGTATCCTGCAGATGCATGCAAACAACCGTAAGGATATCGACATCTGCTACGCTGGCGATATCGCCGCTGCTGTTGGTCTGAAGAACACCACCACTGGTGATACCCTGTGCGATGAGAAGCATCCCATCATCCTCGAGTCCATGAACTTCCCCGAGCCGGTTATCCGCGTTGCCATCGAGCCTAAGACCAAGGCTGGCAGCGAGAAGATGGGCATTGCCCTGTCTAAGCTGGCTGAAGAGGACCCGACTTTCCGTACCTGGACCGATGAAGAAACCGGTCAGACCATCATCGCCGGCATGGGCGAGCTCCACCTGGAGATCATCGTGGACCGTCTGCTCCGCGAGTTTAAGGTCGAAGCTAACGTTGGCGCACCTCAGGTTGCCTACCGTGAAACCATCCGCAAGGATGCTAACCAGGAAACCAAGTACGCACGTCAGTCCGGTGGTAAGGGCCAGTATGGTCACGTTAAGATCAAGATTGAGCCCAACCCGGGTAAGGGTTATGAGTTTGTCAACGGTATTGTTGGCGGCGCTATCCCGAAGGAATACATCCCCGCTGTTGACAACGGTATCCAGGGCGCGATGAAGTCCGGCATTCTGGCTGGCTATCCCGTCGTGGATGTCAAGGTCACTCTGTGGGACGGCTCCTATCATGAAGTTGACTCCTCTGAAATGGCGTTCTCCATCGCCGGCTCCATGGCATTCAAGGATGCTATGAAGAAGGCTGATCCCGTCATTATGGAGCCCATCATGAAGGTTGACGTTGTTGTTCCTGACGAGTATATGGGCAACGTCATTGGCGACTTGAACAGCCGCCGCGGCGCGATCCAGAACCAGGAATCCACCGATGGCACTGCCCGTGTCACCGCTATGGTTCCTCTGTCCGAGATGTTCGGTTACGCTACTGACCTGCGTTCCAAGACCCAGGGCCGTGGCCAGTACTCCATGGAGCCGGCTGATTACCAGCAGGTTCCCAAGAGTGTTGCAGATAAGATCATGACCGAGCGCAATAAGGGCTGATTCTGCACAAATTCGCGCAAAATACTTGATTTTTCTTGAAAAATCTAGTATGATAGCCTTACAACAGGCTATTTTATCTGTTTGAATTAAAGGAGGATACTTCCAATGGCTGAAAAGGAAAAATTTGACCGCTCTTTGGAGCATGTCAACATCGGTACCATCGGTCACGTTGACCACGGCAAGACCACTCTGACTGCCGCTATCACCAAGGTTCTGGCTCTGAAGGGCGACGCCGATTTCATGGATTACTCCAGCATCGATAAGGCTCCTGAAGAGAAGGCTCGTGGTATCACGATCAATACCGCTCACGTTGAGTACCACACCGCGAAGCGTCACTATGCCCACGTTGACTGCCCGGGCCATGCTGACTACATCAAGAACATGATCACCGGTGCTGCTCAGATGGACGGCGCTATCCTGGTTGTTGCTGCAACCGATGGCCCGATGCCGCAGACCCGTGAGCACATCCTGCTGGCTCGTCAGGTTGGCGTGCCCAAGATCGTTGTGTTCCTGAACAAGTGCGATATGGTTGACGACGAAGAGCTGCTCGACCTGGTCGAAATGGAAGTTCGCGAACTGCTGGACAGCCAGGATTTCGATGGCGACAACACCCCGATCATCCGTGGTTCCGCTCTGAAGGCTCTGGAGAGCACTTCCAAGGATCCCGATGCTCCGGAATACAAGTGCATTTGGGAGCTGATGGACGCTGTTGACAGCTACATCCCGACCCCGGACCGTGCTGCTGATAAGCCGTTCCTGATGCCCGTTGAGGACGTTATGACCATCTCCGGCCGTGGCACCGTTGCTACCGGTCGTGTTGAGCGTGGTACTGCTCATGTCGGCGATCAGATGGAAATCGTTGGTCTGAAGGAAGAGAAGCTGACCACCACCATCACTGGTCTGGAAATGTTCCGCAAGAGCCTCGAGTTCGCTCAGGCTGGCGACAACATCGGCGCTCTGCTGCGTGGTATTGACCGTGACCAGATCGAGCGTGGCCAGGTTCTGGCTGTTCCCGGCTCTGTTCATCCCCACACCACTTTCGATGGCCATGTTTACGTCCTGAAGAAGGAAGAAGGCGGCCGTCATACCCCGTTCTTCAACAACTATCGTCCTCAGTTCTACTTCCGTACCACCGACGTTACCGGCATCATCACCCTGCCCGAAGGCACTGAGATGTGCATGCCCGGCGACAACGTTGATATGCACGTTGAGCTGATCACCCCGGTTGCCATGGAAGAAGGCATGCGTTTCGCTATCCGCGAAGGCGGCCACACTGTTGGTTCCGGCGTTGTTTCCAAGATCGAGAAGTAATTTTCGGCTTGTGATATAGCTTTCAAGGCTCCTGCTGTTAAGGCAGGGGCCTTTTTGTTGTGTACGACTTATGGGGCGGGGAGGGGGCAAAGGCCGGGTGTGGAAGACCAAGGAAGGCATCATGAAAACATCAGGAATTGTAGATAGGGGAGAGGACACCATTCGGAACTTTGAAAAAGTGGAGCAGAAGGGGGCACTCACACCGCCCTACCTTGGGAAGTTGTATTTCAGGTCGCGGTTAAGGGGCAAGGGTTGATCTATCCCTAAGTTTTCGGAACGGTCAGGAAGGCTCTCTACAGTACAATTTATAATGGGCAATTCTCAACCTCCAATTTTCCCTTCAAGTTTCCTCCAATCTCTGCCAAATCTCTCAACAACAAGCCAAACCGAAATGGCAAAAAATGCGCGATCACAATACCGGATGATTGTATTAAGAGATTGCAAAGAACATTATCGGGGTAAATGTTTAATCATTTGATAAAATCAGGAATAAACCATTCAAAAATGTTAATAAATACCGCCAAAGGGTCACCGCACCGCAACGCAAATAATGTGCGAAAAACAGGTTTCAGTTGATTCAAGGACAAAAATTTACCTAGAAACCGCTCTAATTAACTATGCAAATTCTGGCAACTGTGATATAATGTATATACCTAGATGTGTCGGAAAGGTTATCATTTGCGGGATCAAGGCATGCAGCCGGTACAACGTTTTGTCAGCCGCTGTGCCGGGGCCAAAAGCCCCAAAAGCAGGCCGCAGCCCGGCAAGGGATCGCCAGACCGAGGGAGCACAACCAGGCGTTTTGCAATCAACACCTGCAAAGTGCCGCACATCTGCCGTACCACTTTTCACACAAAAGGGGAAAGTAGTAACACTTAAGGGAGGATAAAACTATGAAGAAAAACCTTCAGCGTTTTGGTGCATCCGTGCTGGCAGCAGCCATGGTTGCCCAGAGCGTGGCGCTTCCCGCAGCAGCCGAAACTACCAAGATTGATTCTTCGGTAGCGCAGTCTGTTGCAGCTAGCGCAGCAAGCGCGGCCAGCGCTGTGCAGTCCCTGCCCAAGTTCACCAGCACCGCAGACCTGATCAAGCAGACAGCCCAAACGCTGGCTGCCCAGGGCGAAGTGCATGAACTGGAGCAGGACGATGCCAAGCTGGAAGCGACTGCACAGAGCAAGGCGGGCATGAGCCTTGCAGCGTTGGAAAATGCACTGGCCGATGCCATGTACGCCAACGCCGCAGCCGGCAAGATCAACACCGAAGCCTATGGCCTGAACAAGGACGAGATGGCATCGGTGATGGCTGCCACCATCAAAACGTATCATCTGTCCAGCGCCGTTACCGACCTGGGCTATGAGACGAACGCCGCAGGCGTTGTGACTGCCGTTACCTTTACCGGCAGCTCCGGCATGACCTCTGCGATGGAGTCCATGACCAACAGCGATGATGAAGTGATTGCGCAGCAGGCTGACAGCTACGCACAGGCTTACGTTGCTGAAAACTCCGATACCTTTGCGGCCAGCGCCGCTGCGGACGGCCATACCTATGGCGAGCCGAAATGGTACTGGAATGACACCAACCCGGAGGATGGCCACACCCATACCTGGAAGGAAACCCCCGATGGTTACTGGACCAAGACCGATGACGGCTGGGCTTACACCGCTGTGTATACCTGTGAAAAGGACGATGCCTACCAGAAGGTAGAAGGCACCGTAACCAAGGATACCACCGAGGCAAAGCCCGGCGCTGCCGGCAAGACCGTTTACTCTGCCAGCGTGCCCGCTGACAAGAGCCCGGTTAAGAAGGAATACAAGGAACCCACCACCCGCACCGACGACATTGCCGCCCTGCCCTGCCAGAACCATGCCGTGCCCAAGGATGCAGATGGCAACTTTGTTGCTACCTTCAACTGGGAAATGAAGAAGGTCGAGGGCGAGCTGGCCGCTGACTACAGCAACGCCCAGCTGTTCTATGACAGCGAAACCGGCAAAATTTCTGCCGGCGCTCCCGTTACCATTGACTGGGAATGCACCAGCGTCACCTTCAAGTGCGCTGTCTGCGGCGAAGAAATCAAAACCCAGCCGGTAATGACCATGCCGGTCAGCGTTGTGGTAGACCAGAATAACAATTCCGTCTACATCAATGTGGGCGGCACCCCGACCCTGGATACCACCTCCGGCGGCACCGGCGTTACCCTGGTGTCCGCAATGGATGGCGGCAACTGGTACGATATGCAGAACAACCCGGTTGACGCAAGCAAGGTGAACTTCACCTATCAGAGCGGCGACAACAAGGGCAAGAACAGCCTGCTGCTGTACGACAGCCAGAAGACTGCCGTGTATGTGGACGACCAGGGCAACCAGGTCACCAATACTTACGATGTCTCCACTGCGCAGATGAACTACTACTACTTCCAGCTGTCGCAGTTCAACCAGGACGAAGCAGAGTACTTCGGCGTGGTTGCCCCGTTCTGGACCTCCAAGGGCGTTCAGAAGCAGGGCGAGGATGGCAGCATCACCGGCACCATGGGCGCAATCAAGATATTGTGCAGCATTGATCCGAACGATGATGTCCCGCCGACCACCATGGCATTCATGCTGAACATGCTGCCGCAGGCGTTCATGTCTTACGTCATGAACTATGGCGAAGCTCTGAAAGCCATCCGTGATGCAGGCTTGGCACAGGTTGCCAAGCTGGGTGACAGCGCTGACTATGTCACCAAGCTGCTGATCCTGCACGACTGGATCTCCCAGGTTGCAGAATTCGATATGGGCTCCATGGGCGATATCACCGGCGGCGGCAACAACGACCCCATCCAGACGACTGCTTTCGGTGCCCTGCTGGGCGGCGAGATCGGCGCTAAGGGCGTTGAGTATGGCTGCATCTGCCTGGGCTATGCATCTGCATTTAACTACATGGTCCAGAATTTGCCTGACAACAAGAGCATCTATAAGAATGATGACGGCAGCTGGAAGACCCCCGATGAAGTAGGCGATAACGCTGTTGTTGACTTTGCCCAGATCCTGTATTACTGCGATACTTCTGATACCAGTGTTGCCGGTAATGCGTTCGGCGGCGGCATGTTCAACAACGTCCACTACTTTAACGCAGTCAAGGTCAACAAGCTGCAGGGCGACAGCAACTCTGCTACGATGACCACCGGCGAACCCAACAAGAACTGGTACTATGTTGACGTCTGCTATGATGACGTGAACACCGAGTGCATGGCCCAGACCCGCGTTGAGAACGCAGGCGACATGCGCCATGTCAACTTCCTGGTTTCTCCCTCCGGTCTGGAAGGCCGTTACAGCAAGTACTATGATTACATTGACTCGCTGTACGATGGCTACACCTACACCAAGAACAAGAATCCCGATGTGGATGATGACGGCAATGTTGTGTTGAACAACGGCAAGCCGCATTACTCTTACACCAAGGCGGAGAACAAGAACGAGACCCGTTACACCGATACCTGCTACGAGGATACCTGGTTCACCTCTATCTGCAGCCCCATCTACTTCGACAATAATTACTTCTATTACGTTGATACCACGACCAACCAGAACCTGTATAACAACATGCGCCGCCAGCAGTCCGAGAACGGCAACAACGGCAACTCTGGTTCCGGCAGCTCTGGTAACAACTCCCAGATGCAGCAGTTCATGAAGAAGATGCAGAACCAGGGCCCCGATACTCTGGAAGCACGTCCGCGTAATGCGAACTACTATATCCGCAAAGAGGATTCCAGCAGCAGACCCGGCGGCTTCAGCATGAGCAGCTTTACCAAGACGGATGACCCGTTTGATATCATCCTGATGTACTACAACGATCTGAAGGAAACCAGCAGCAACTTCAATGATGACGACAGCAATGCCAAGGTCCTGGCCGAAGCTGGCACCATCTATAAGATCGATACCAGTGCAAAAGATAAGCATACCAAGGTTGAAAACAACCTGAACACCGAGTGCCTGGCAGACGCTGCTGCAAAGCGGATCTACCCCGCACTGGTACACTCTACCGCACTGTATGATGGCAAGCTGTACTTCAACGTCAACAACGCCATCTACCGTATGGACCCGACCACCGGCACAGTGGAAGAAGTGAAGGAATACAACACCGTCTATGGCGGCATTAAGCTGACCAAGGATAAGGACGGCAACATGGTTCCCGATACCCACTTTCCCGGCATGAGCATGGTTATCATGGATAGCGCCCAGGATACCAGCAGTGTGAAGTATCTGAACACCTTCAAGAACCATCCTCTGGCGGGCCTGACCCTGCGTGACAGCTACAGCTTTGCTACCACCACCCAGCAGGGCCAGACTGTGATCACCGGCATCAACACCACCAAGGATCAGCTGGTCGTTTCTGTCGGCACCAACCTGTCCAACACCTATAAGGAACTGGTGGACGGCAAGGCAGAAGTCAAGACCGATGCCTCCGGCACTTCTTATGCAAACCGTATGAGCTACAAGACCGAGTCCTGGAACTACAACCCGAGTTACAACCAGAACATGGGCAGCTCTGACGAGAAGAACAAGAACGAAGAGTTCATGTGGTGCGCTAACCTGGTTGAAACCATGCCGATGTCCGACATGGTCAGCGACCTGAGCAGCGGCGCAACCACCAATGTTTCCGTTGAAGCATGGTGCGATACCCCCGCTTACACCCAGGACCGCACCACCAAGTACGGCCTGACCAAGGGTGAAAAGAAGTACGCTGACGGCGCACTGCCCAAGGGCCATACCTGGGCTCTGGACGAGCTGGAAACCAAGTCCGTTGGCAACAATGTGTACCTGTGCTCTGATTGCCATACCGCAACCGAGAGCGTACCTCACACTGTAACCCTGCCGGAAGCAGTTCAAGGCGTTACCCTGACCCTGGGCACCACCAACAACACCTACATCAAGGACGATACCGTTACCCTGACCGTAGAAAAGGAAGGCACCGATATCGTTACCGTTACCGCAAAGAACGGCGATACCGATGTTGCTCTGAATGAAGTTCAGGAAGCAGCGCAGGACGAAGCCGCAGCCCAGGCTACCACCGAAAAGGCTAAGACGGTTTACACCTTCACCATGCCGAACGGCGATGTGACCATCAACGTTGAAAAGAACGCTAAGACCTATGAGGTCAAGGTGGCCGATGCTAACAAGGATACGTTGAAGATCACCAGCCCCGAAGCTGACCTGGATAAGGTTGCTGAGGGCACCAGCGTTACCGTTGTGGCTACCCCGAAGGATGGCTATACCCTGACGGCTGACGGTGTGGTGGTTACTTACGGCGACAATCAGACCCTGAAAGCAACTCCTGACACAGAAAAGGCCAACACTTACACCTTTGCAATGCCCGCTGGCGATGCAACTGTCAGCGCAGCGTTTGAAGAGGTTAAAGAGTACACAGTTAAGGTGAATCCTGTTGAAGGTGAAGTCGCTACTGTTACCGTAAATCCGGACAAGGCTGCGCAGGATACCGAAATTACCGTTACTGTTGCTAACATTAAAGAGGGCTATCAGCTCAAAGAGGGCGGCCTGACTTACAGCTACAATAACGGTGAAAAGACCGAGACCGTGACGCTGACCCTGAATGAAAAGGGAGAAGCAACCTTCAAGATGCCCGCTGCTGATGTTACCGTTGATGCTAAGTTTGAAGCTATGCCGGATAAGACTTATAGCATTACTTCTGACGTGACCAACGGTGCCGCAAACCTCAGCGTAAAAACTGCAGCTATGGGTGATCCGGTTGAGGTTACCTTTACGGCAAATGGCGAAAACTATAAGCTGGAAGAAAGCTCTGTGTGTTACGAAAAGAAGGGTGATCCTTCTACCGCAAAGCCACTGACACCGAACAATGGCAAGTATAGCTTCTACATGCCGGACTATGATGTTGTTGTTAAGGCCGTATTTGCAAAGACTACTCATACCGTAATTTGCAATGTAACCAATGGTACTGCTACTGTTAACCCGACCGGTGAAATTAAAGAAGGTACGAGCGTTACTGTTACTTTTAAGCCGGATGAGGACAAGGCAAATTATGTGCTGAAAGAGAATCCGAAGCTGGATTCTGGCAACCTACACACCACTTTGAATGTAAGCGATGGCGTTGGAACATTCAATATGGACAAGAATGATGTCATTATCACGGCAGAGTTTGTGGAACCCACCACTCCCAGTGAGGGTGACAACACTAGTGATAATACCAACAACGGCGGCGAAGAAACTCAGGCTCTCGAAGCCGAGGAGCGCACCGTTCACGGTGCCGCTGAAAAGACCACCATTACCGCAATGGCTGTCTTTACCTGCACCGATAAGAACTGCGCAAGCGCTCAGTTCGTGGATGCAACGGTAAAGCAGACCAGCGGCGTTACCACCGCTGCTGTCAACTTCAACGGCAAGGACTACACCGCCAAGTACGGCGAGAAGAACGGCTGGGTTGAAGAAAACGGCAAGAAGTACTGGTACGAAAACGGCGTGAAGCAGGGTACCACCGGCCGCGGCAAAGAGATCTATGATCCCAATTCCGACGCTTGGTACTGGCTGGATGCTGTCCAGGGCGGCGCAATGACCGTCAGCAAGGACGTTTACCAGGAATCCGCCGCCGGCCAGTGGGCTGATAAGCCCGATGGCACCGGCAAGTGGGTCCGTTACGATGAGAACGGCCACATGGTCAAGGGCTGGCAGACGACCGATAAGGGCACCTACTACTTTGACCTGATCACCGGCGCTATGGCTAAGGGCGCAGGCGATATTGACGGTGTACCTTGCGCATTTGACGAGTACACCGGCATCGCTCTGGACGGCCAGTGGCTGACCATCAAAGGCGCTGACTTCTGGTACGAAAAGGGCGTTCGCCAGGGCCTGGATGGCCGCGGCAAGGAAATCTACGACCCGGCTTCCGACGCTTGGTACTGGCTGGATGCCGTTGACCAGGGCAAGAAAGCCACCAGCAAGGATGTCTATCAGGAATCCGAAGCTGGCCAGTGGGCTGATAGGCCCGATGGCACCGGCAAGTGGGTCCGTTACGATGCACAGGGCCACATGATCAAGGGCTGGAGCGCTGACAAGCGTTACTACTTCGACCCGATTTATGGCACCATGGCTAAGGGCGATGCAGTCATCGATGGCCGCACTTATCATTTCGATAAGAACACCGGCGTTCTGCAGTAATCCCACAGCCGAACAATGAGCTGTAACCAGCCCATTAACCTCTAAATAAAAATGCCGCAGCAGATGTAACAGTCTGCTGCGGCATTTTTGTATTTTGGGGCATAGGTTCAGTGAAATATTTGCCGGGCCAGTAGGGCGGGGGACACCACCCTGCCGAAATACTGGGAACAATACACAATTTAAAAATTGCAATATACCTTGCTATGCCGTAGGGGGCGGCGTCCCCGACGCCCCGGAGGAGCGTATAAATTACAGGCCTTTTGTTGGTAACTGTACGGTAGGGCGGCCAGCCCATTGGCCGCCGGATGAGCCCAGTCACAAATCTCATTTATCAGGCTCTGCGCGAGGAACCACCCCTCACCGGCTTTCGCCGGAGCTCCCCTCTAAGGGGAGCCAGTATCTTACCTTATGATTGTGGTGGCTCCCCTGGAGGGGAGCTGGTCGCGAAGCGGCCTGAGGGGTGGTTCCTTGCCGCAAACCTAAAGCAATCGAATCCAACGCCTTGGAATAGTCACTGCGCCCGCAGGCACCTTGCCCTGCCACAAATCCCATCACGACCAATCGGACAAGGCCTCGGAACGGTCAAGACCGTTCCCTACAGAACAAATTATAATGGGCAGCACACCCTTAAACAATCAGTAGGGCGGGGGACCCCACCCTGCCGAAAGCTAGAAATAGTACACGATTAAAAAATCGCAATTTACCTTACCCGCATAATAAAGGCAACACACAAAAACATGGCGAACATATCAGGCCGGTGCAAGGGCAAAACCTACTAAAAAGCTGCGGCTAAATTTGGTAAATATGGCGCGCGAAGTATAATTTTTGGAGGATATCACAAGCAGAACAAACAAACTTTGTCAGTTCAAACAACAAAAAAACAACAAACTGGCATGAATGCCAAAGAATGCGGCCGCGAATTGTGAAAGATTTTAATATATTTTCTTCGTTTTCTCCTTACCTGTTATCATTTGAATTTGCAATCGAAATATGGAACTTGTATAATAGAATAAAAGAAAAGTGTAAACTAAATGGGTGAAGAGGATTTGGTGCAATGGAAGATAAAAATAGATTCAGCATTCTGCTGGAGCATTTGCTGGAAGTTGCGGAAGTCAAGAACTATACCCTGGCCAAGCGCCTGCAATACGATGTTTCCTATATCAGCAAATGGGTCAGCGGCCGCATGCTGCCTGCCAAAAAGACTGAAAAGCGCGTGATGAAGGGCATCAGTGCCTGCGTGGTGGATGAAGCCACCGATGATGGCCGAGACCTGCTGCTGCGGGAATACAGCGTTAGCATCCCCAGTGACCTGAAAGCCGCCATTTATGATAACCTGATTGCTGAATATGATTATTTGCAAGAGGAACTGGACAGCGGCGAGGCGCGCATTGGCCCCTATACGGACTTTTGGGCCGAGCTGAACATGCTGCAATACCTGACCAAAATGGCGCACCCCGTGCTGCGCCGCGTCAGCCAGCTGGACATTGTGGCTGTGATGGACCTGATGGAAATGGCGCGCGAATACCGCCTGAAAGTTGCCAACCTGCAAAACGGCCAGCTGGTGGACCAGCGCAGCTATGATAACGTCTATTTCAAGCTGATGATCGATATCAGCCGCGAAAAATGGGACCCCATCTATGATGCCGCACTCATTATCAACGTGCTGACCAACTTCAGCCATATTCATTTCAAGCTGTTTGGCAGCACCGCGGCTGCCGGGCGCGCAGTGTTTGTGGTCAAGGGCGATTTTGCCATTACCGGCCTGCTGGTCAGCCACAGCCGCTGCGCTGCCGTTACCGCCACCGAGGACCCGCAGAACTGCGAAAGCCTGTATGATAACTTCTCCAAGCTCTGCGTGCGGGATGACCAGCTTTTCCGCGATACCAGCATGCGCCAGCTGATCAGCCAGTACGACTATATGCACACGCTGCTGGCCTCCAATCTGCGGTGGATGTTCGGCCACCTGAATGAGCTTCTGCTGCCGGATGACTTGTTTGAAGAGATCCTGACCGCCCACGAGGCCGAGCTGAAAGATTTTTTGGGTGCTACCCCTGCGGAGCTGCGTAGCGTACACAACCTTGCCAAAGGTGTGGTGGAGGAAACAAACATCCGCATCCTGATTTATGAAGCTGCATTTTCCTCCATGGCGGTTTCCGGCGAGCTGGACTTTTTCAGTTACAAGGTCAGCCTTACCCCGGATCAGCGCAGCCGGTGCATCAGCTATGTGCTGCAGCTTTGCAAGCAGCGTGAAAAACTTGAATTCCGCTTGATCAGCGGCCGCATTGTGAACGATTTCCAGTATGTGGCGGACCCCAATATGTTTCTTTCTGGCGCTGCATCGTATCTTCGGCTGGATAACAACTGCCCCATCAACCGGATTGCAATGGTCAACAACAGTGTGATGGAAGACCGCCTGAGTGAATATTTTGATCAGGTCTGGAATTTGGATGACCAGAACGTGACAAAAGAGCGCAACGCCATTGCGGAGCACATCCATCATGTCCTGCAGGGAATCCATCTGATTACCCGCGCCAAAAGTGATGAAATGGAAGAACTGCAAGAGAGCTGGATGAACAAAACCTAAAAATACAACATACATACGCATAAACATAAAGCCCTGGCTGCTGCGGTAGCTGGGGCTTTTGTTGCACCGAGGAAAATGAAATTGCAAGAAAACTCCATGCCAAAGCGTGAAAATCCATGTGAAAAAAGTGAATCATGCGGAATCAATTTCTGGAAATTTGTGCCATGGGATTCTCGTGCTTTCCGTAAACAGGAATGGTATACTATGTTCAGCACCGAAGATAATTATAGCATTATGGTTCGGCGACGCTGTGCAACGATGTGCACAGCAGGGGAAAGCGCCATAAAGGTTTGGCGTGATTTGATTTGGATAATTTAATTCCCTGCAACTATAAGGGAAAGACATTTGGAGGAAATTGCAATGAATGAAAACGCGATGTTGACTGGCAAGCCCAGCATTGACCGCCCCTGGATGAAGTTCTATCCAGAAGTTCTGCGCGGTATCCAGGTTCCGGCCTGCACCGTGGAGCAGTACCTCTCCGTGCGCGCTGCAGACCCTAACGTGATTGCCATGCACTACTATGGCGTGGATATCACCTGGGGTACCGTGTTCCGTAAGGTGGACGCCACCGCCCGCGCTCTGCAGGTGCTTGGCATCAAGCAGGGGGACCAGATCCCCGTGTTCCTGCGTTCTGTGCCGGAATTCATTTATCTGCTGCTGGCAGCCGAGCGCATCGGCGCTTCGCTGCTGTGCCGTGACAACACCCTGGAAGAAAACATTGAAGCTGTTCAGAAAGCCAATGCCAAGGTGATTTTTGTTCACGACTTCTTCTCCAAGGCCGAAATCGAAGCCTACCGTGAGCAGACCAACGTGAATACCTATGTTATCGTTCCCGCTCTGGAAAGCGGCGACCGCGCCGCTATGCCGGTTTACCTGCAGCATTCCCTGGATGCCCTGTATCCGGATGTTCCCGCCCGTGGCTCTGATACCATGATGTGGGCTGATTTCTGTAACATGGGCCAGCGTTTTCGCGGCTTTGTGCCCGCTCCTGTCAACATTGACCGCCCGCTGCTGCGCGCCTACACCAGCGGTTCCACCGGCCCTTCCAAGCAGGTCATCCATTCTGCACACAGCATCATCGGCGTGCTGGCCCAGATGAACTTTTATGGCTCTTCGGATAAATTCCGCCCCACCTGGCTGCTGACCATCCTGCCCCCGGCTCTGATCGCTGTTGTGGTTTCCATGATGCTGCTGCCCCTGGCCGGCGGTATGCTGCTCATTCTGGATCCGTTTGTGGATGTGTACGATGTTGACCTGGAAATGATGCGCTACCGCCCCAACAACTGGCCCCTGATCCCCATGTTTGTGGAGGTTATCCGCCGCAGCAAGCGTCTTCCGGCTGACTATGATATGTCCCACATGCTGGCCATCGGCGCCGGCTGCGAGGCATTCAACAACAAGCAGCTGCGCAATGTTGAGGAGTTCCTCAAGCAGCATAACTGCAACCTGCGCTTTACTGCCGGCTACGGCAGCAGCGAGGCTGGCTCCAACGCCACTCTGCCCATGGCTCCGTTCCCGGTGCGTGACGGCAACGTTGGTGTGCCGATGATCCACAGCGTCATCAGCATCTTCAAGCCCGGCACCCAGGAAGAGCTGACCTACAATACCCCCGGTGAGATCTGCATGACGGGCCCCGGCGTGATGTTGGGCTATGACCGCCCCGAAGCAACCGCCAAGGCACTGCAGGTCCACGCAGACGGCAAGACCTGGCTGCACACCGGCGATATCGGCTATATGTCCGAGGACGGTGTGCTCTACACGATGACCCGCGGCGCATCCCCGCGCTTTGGCGGCGGCGACCTGATGGTGCAGCCGCTGGAGAACATCGTGGCCGATGCCGACATCAAGGGCATCAAGGACGAGTTCTTTGTTATCGTGCCGGATGATGAGCACGAGGGCTGCTTCCTGCCGTACCTGTACGTCCAGCTCAAAGATGGCTACACCTTGGACGATGTGCGCGATAAGATCAATGCCTGCCTGCCGGAACGTTACATGCGTCCGGTGGAGATTTTCACCGTACCGGAACGCCCGTTCTTCCACTTCAAGACCAACCGTATTGGCCTGAGCAAAGAAATCATCGCCAAGCGCAACCAGCAGAAAGAGAAAGCCAAGCGCAACAGCTTTGCCGATGGCTGCATTGCCTGATGACTTTGGCGTGATAAAATCATGATAATGTAACGGCATGTGCCCACCTTATGATAGAGATAAGGGGGGCACATGCCTTTTGTTTTGGGGTGGGGGAGCGGATGAAGATGAACGGTACGCGCGGTTGGGGGATAGGGGAGAAGGGCAATCGGATTCCGGTGCGGGGGAGATACTTGTGAAGTTGTAAAGGCAATACCGCATAATTCTAAGTGCTGATACGGCGAGCGAGGTGCGGCAGATGCTAAGCCAAAAGCGCAGATAATACTGGATGTCTTATCGAGCATTTTGGCAACGCAGATGCCGTGCCGCAGCCGCCGGAGCGGTGCTTAAGCCGTCAGGCGGGAATTGTGCGGTGTTGCCTAAAATAAAACTTTGAAATCCATCCGCGGATGAAAAGCACGATAGGGCACTGTATCATTAGCCACATGCTGAAAAAATGCTGTAGGGAACGGGATTGACCGTTCCGCAGCCTTATAAAAGTCAACCTTTTACGGGAAAAGAAAAAAATATCGCTACTCTTTTTTGAAAAAATCACAAAGGAAATTTTGTGTTTTTCTTTTGGAAAGAGGAATTTCGGATGAAAAAGGGGAGTTCGGAAAACAAAAACAGGAAAAACTTTGTAAGGTATGGGAAATAAATGACGATGAAACGAACGGTATTTTGACGAAACTAAAAAGGCATAAAATAATAAAAAAACTTTCAAAAAGTGTTGACAAAAGGGGGATACTTGGTTATAATAATACTCGTCGCCGGTGAGGCGGCCAAACAAAATAAGCGGATGTGGCGGAACTGGCAGACGCGCTAGATTCAGGTTCTAGTTCCCTTAAAAGAGTGTGGGTTCAAATCCCTTCATCCGCACCAATAAAAACCTCGAACTCAGGTTCGAGGTTTTTATTTTTTATCATTTTAAGTCCATACATAAAAATACAGTGCATACCGCAAATAAATCATGGTATGCACTGCGTCTTTTTAGTTTAGGTTCTCAATCATCACTTACTCAACCGCTTATAATACTGCCGGTACTGCTGCGGTGAAAGTCCCGTGGCGTCCTTAAATACACGGCGGAAGTGTGCTGTTGTCAAAAAGCCTGTCTTTTCGGAGATGTCCGAGATGCTCTCGTTGGTCTTTTCAATCAGGTTTTGCGCAGCCTTGATCCGCACGCCGTTGATATACTCGATCAGGCTCAGGTTGATGGACTTTTTAAACAGCCGGCTCAGGTAGTACGGGCTGATGTAAAACTGGCTGGCAATGCCGGTCAGGGTCAGTTTTTCCGCGTAATGCTCGGCGATATAGGTCTGAATCTGCTCCACGATATGGTTGCTGACGCGGCCGCTTTCGCCGCCCTGGGCCTGCTGCTGTTTGCACAGGTCCTTCAGCTCCAACAGCAGGGTAGCCAGCAGCATCTTACGCACCGCCTCGCCCTCGGCGCTGGTCTGCTCCTGCAGTTCCAGCAATTGCTGCAGCATTGAGTAGATGTGATTCTGCTGCTTGACCGTGATGTTGGACAGCAGGTGGTTATGCTCCTCGCTCAAAAAGGAGAAGAAGTCCACCTCCGGGAAGATTTCGGCAATCTTGCCCAGATACTCGGCGCTGAAATTCAGCACAATACGGCTGGACGGCATGTCGCCCACAGAGGCCGTCTTATGGATTTGGTTGTCGCCGATCAGCACCACGCTGCCGGCATTGACGATATAAGCGGCGTCCTCGATAAAATAGCGGCGCGTGCCCTCGATCTCATAGTAGATCTCGTATTTGTGGTGGATATGGAAACAGGGCATTTCAAAGCCGGTAGCGCGGTCGACGCGCTCAATAAAAAAGTCCATG
>OGQH01001635.1_pt1 | contig 18489 bp, 10 predicted proteins | sample 1553181 | NCBI WGS metagenome assembly OGQH01 (sample SAMEA2579946, study PRJEB22360) | human gut metagenome | biome: human gut; feature: human-associated habitat; material: faeces | place: Denmark | collected 2008/2010 | reverse complement strand
GAGGTTGAAGCGGGCCGATGCGTTGGCCAGCCGGAGGGCGTCGCGCAGCGGCATCCGCTCGTGCTGGGCATAGAGTATCCCGGCGCAGAAGGCATCGCCGGCGCCTACCGATGAAACGATTGCTTTTGCCGCGACCGGGATGGCGTCGCACCAGCAGGTGTCGCCTTCCCGTGTGAGGGCGTAGCCGCCCTCGGGGAAATGGATGGCGCAAAGACGGCCGATTCCGCGGTGCATCAGCATTTCGGCCGCCGCTTCCACCCGGTTGCGGAGCAGTACGCCTTCCGGGCTGCGGAGCTGCGTGCCGCAGACGGCTCCGGCCTCGATTTCGTTGACGATGAAATAGTCGATATGGGGAAGGCAGGGCTCCACGATGCTGCGGAACCGTCCGCCCTCTTCGGAAACCACGTCGACCGATGTCTCGTAACCTTTCGCCTGTAATTCCTTCAGTACACGGGCGGCGACGACGCCGTGTTGGGGGTCGGGTTTGTCCAGTTCGTCCAGCAGCAACAGGTACCCCAGGTGAAAAATCCGTGCGGGGGACTCCATTTGCAGGATATGCTCCGCGCTGAGGCGTGCGTTGGCTCCCCGGAAGTGGAAGAAGGTGCGCGAGCCCCCGTCGTATTCCGACATGACGTCGGTGTACGAGGTCGCGGCATCGGCGAGCGGGAGCATGTTGCCCGCGTCGATGCCGAGCCGTTCGATTTCACGCTCTATGTAGCTGCCGAAGGCGTCCCGGCCGATGCAGCCGCCGGCGTACAGCGGTAATGCGGCGCCGAGCCCCAGCCCTGCCAGGTCGGCCAGCACGTTGTGCGAGCAGCCGCCCAGCCCCGTTTCTACGCGGGTGATCGTCGTCAGGTTCCCCCGTGCGGGATATTGCCCGATTATTTTTACGTTGTCGACCAGCCATGTGCCGGCCGAGATGATTCCTCGTCTGTCCATAGTCGGGGCGGTTTAGGCTTTGCCGTCGCTCTCGAAGAGGCGGATATGTGCCGCGACGACCTTTTTCGAGGCTTCGGTGATGCGGCTTTTCAGGTCGATGTAATTCGGGGCGCCGTCGGCGGCGAGGTAACTACGTATTTCATCCGTCGCCTCCAGCTGGATCGCCGTGGCCACGTTGATCTTGCAGATGCCGTTGCGGATGCAGGCTTTGAAATCCTCTTCGCTCGTGCCGCTGCCGCCGTGCAGAACAAGCGGAATGCCGTTGCGGGCGTTGATTTCGCGCAGCCGGCCGATGTTGAGGCGCGGGGTGGCGGTGTAACGGCCGTGCAGGTTGCCGATGGCGATGGCCAGCGCATCCGTACCGGTTTCGGCGATGAAGCGGGCCGACTCTTCGACATCGGTGAAGATGTCCGCCGTCGTCGCGTCGCCCGTGCCCTCGCCTCCGGATCCGGTGTCGCCCACGCGCCCCAGCTCGGCTTCGACATCGACGCCTGCACGGCGCCTGGCGCATGGGGGAGCCTTGCGGCGAGGCGGGTCCGGGCGATATTTTCTTCCAGCGGCAGGCCGGCACCGTCGAACATCACCGAACTGAAGCCCGCGCGGATGGCGCGGATGCAGGTTTCGGGGCTTTGCCCGTGGTCGAGGTGCACGGCGACCGGGATTTTCGCATCGCGTGCGGCCTGCAGGAAAACGGGGGCCATCAGTTCCATGGGCGCCCCGGGGAATTGCACTTCCGCAAGTTGCAGGATGACGGGCGCCCGCAACTCTTCGGCTGCGGCTATGGCTCCCCTGACATTCTCGACGCTCAGGCAGTTGAATGCCCCGACGGCATAATGGCGTCGATGGGCATCCCGTATGATTTCTCGGAAAGGGGTTAGCATAATTAAATTAATTTAAAAATTTAAGCCGGATAATGGAAATTTCGATAGTCAAAGATAGCGTGTTCGTACGGGATAATCTGGTGAAATATCTGCATATGTATGTATTATTTTGACATTATCGTGCAATAATTTGGAATGCCAAAACACTCCTTATTTTATAAATATTCTTTTTATTGCTATTTGAGGCTGTTTTTGCGTGAGGGTAAAATTTCATACTGTGAAAATATTGTTATTTTTTGTCAAAATATCACCATGTATATGTTTTTCTTTCGTCTATATTTGTAATAGTCGATTCGGACGTATTTATTAAAAAAATCGGTCGGACGACACCTATTTTATTATAGCCGGATTCGAGAAACCAAAACCTAAACAACTAACCTGTTCGCAAAATGATTAAAAACAAACTATTCATGCTATTGATTCCCTTGCTGCTGTGCGGCACCGGCCTGTTTGCCCAGAACGCGGCCGTACGGGGGATCGTGACGGGAAGCCCCGACGGGAAACCTATTGCGGGAGCATCGGTAGTGGTCAAAGGCTCCGTGAGGGGCACGACGACGGATGCTTCGGGGGCCTATACGGTCGCTGCGGGTACGGGGGACGTGCTTGTCATATCGTTCCTCGGGTACAAACCGCAGGAGGTGCCCGTTGCCGGCCGCACGGCGGTCGATGTGGAACTCCAGGAAGATGCCGAACTGGTCGAGGAAGTGATCGTGATCGGTTACGGTACGATGAAGAAGAGCGACCTGACGGGCAGCGTGGCTTCCGTGAAGGCTTCGGACGTGACACAAGTCTCGGCGGGGTCGATCGACAAACTCTTGCAGGGCCGTGTGGCGGGCCTGACGGTAATCGACAATTCGAACGACAGCCCCGAGGGGAGCGTGACGATGCGCGTGCGCGGAATCAGCTCCATCAACGGTTCCAATTCGCCGTTGGTGGTGGTAGACGGCGTGCCGATGGGCGATGCCGGTAATCTGACGAGTGTGAACCCCAATATCATCGAATCCGTCGAGGTGCTCAAGGATGCTTCAGCGACCGCTATTTACGGTTCGCGCGGCGCCAACGGCGTCATCATGATTACGACCAAGAACGGACAGAAAGACCACCGGAACGTCTGGTTCTCGGGGAAGGTCGGGGTCGGCGTTTTCAGCGACAGGCTCGACTACTGGCGCGATCCCGTGCAGATGGCGCGGCTGGAAAACGAGGCCTATGAGAACGGGGGCGCCGAAGGGCCGTATACCGGGAAGATCTGGTCGGACGGAACCTATTATCCTTCTATCGCCGAGATCGAAAGCGGGGCGTGGCCTTTCCGCACCAAATGGGCAGACCATGTGTTCCGCACCTCCGTCACGCAGGATTACAGCGTCGGGATCGAGGGCAGCGGCGAAAAGAACCGCTACTACGTGAGCCTGGGTTATTACGACGGCGAAGGCATGCAGTACAAGGACGACTTCGAAAAATATACGGTCGACATGTCCTATGACCACCAGGTCGCCCGCAATATCAACCTGAAGACCAAAGCGGGCTTCGTGCGCGGCTTCCGCACCTATAACAACGGAACGAGCTACGGGCGCAATCCCCTCTGGCCGGTTTATAACGGGGACGGCTCCTATTTCAAAAGCCAGCCCAAGGATTACGGGAACCCCGTAATGGTAAACAACGAGATCAAGAACGAGTCGGACAACATGTCGGGTTATGCACTCGTCAAAGCCGACTGGACGATTATCCCGGGACTGATCATGTCGGTGTCGGGCAACGCCCGCGCCGAGCAGCGCCGGTCGGCCTATTTCAATCCCCCGCTCTATACCCTTGCCGGGGATAACTACAATGGCGAAGGGGGGAACAGCGAATCGACCTATGTCAACCTGACGGGGGATGCCTACCTCACCTACAACAAAACTATCGGCGACCATACCTTTTCCGCCATGCTGGGCGGAAGCTACGAGAACAGCGTAAGCCGCGGTTCGAGCATTACCGGTCGCGGGTTCTCCAACGCGGCGCTCAAGGACGAGGTCGTTTCCGGCGCGGATAAGGTCATAACTTCGACGTCGCGCAGCCAGGAGATCCTCGCTTCGGGGTTCACCCGCCTGAACTATACGTTCAAGAACCGTTATCTGGTGACTTTCACGGCACGAGCCGACGGCGCTTCGAAATTCGCCAAGGGACACCGCTGGGGCTTTTTCCCGTCGGGTGCGGTAAGCTGGAAGCTGGAGGAGGAGCCCTGGATCAAGTCGCTCGGATTCTTCGACCAGCTCAAGCTGCGCGCCAGTTACGGGGTCTCGGGTAACCAGGGGATCTCCCCGTACCAGACCTTCGAGCGCTTCGGGTTCGATTACTACTGGTCGGGAGGCAAGGAGTACACCGTTTACGGCATCGGTTACCAGGATGGCCGCGAAGGGTTGGGCAACCGCTTCGTGACCTATGCGGGCATGGCCAACCACGAACTGACGTGGGAGAAGACCGCGCAGATGGATATCGGCCTCGACCTCTCAATCTTCAGGGGACGCCTGAATGTCACGCTCGACTATTACATTAAGAAAACGACCGACCTGCTGCGCAAACAGTACCTGCCTCCCAGCACCGGTTTCGATACGGTATGGGTCAATGACGGGGAGATCCGGAACAAGGGTTTCGAGGTCGCCGTCACGGGGCGCATCGTCTCGACCAAGGACTGGAATTTCTCGGCGACGGGAATCTTCAGCCTCAACCGCAACAAGGTGGTTTCGATCGGCACGGCCGAGAATTCGGGGGCTACGGTCGATGCCAACGGCATTTGCTATACGCAGTACGGCGGCAGCGTCTATAACGATGCTTTCCTCAACGTGTTGGCTATCGGCTATCCTGTCAATTCGTTCTACGGCTATATGGTCAACGGCATTATCCAGACTCCGCAGGGGGACGGGTCGAGTCCCAATACCCGCCCGGGCGAACTGAATTACGTCGGGCTGAATGCCGACGGCACGCTCGACCCCAATGAACGCGTGATTATCGGCAATCCGAATCCCAAGTTTACCTCGAGCCTTTCGCTCTCGCTTTCGCACCGTTGCGGCCTCGACCTGTCGGTGATGATGTACGCCGTCTACGGCAACGACATCTTCTCCTACCGCAAACTCGAGTCCCCGGCGCTGAAGGCGGGGCGGTGGACGGCCGAGAATCCCAACAACGAACGGCCCAGCCTGCGTTACAACCGGCAGTACCACGCTTCGTCGTGGTCGGTCGAGGATGGGTCGTTCCTGCGTATCTCCAACATCACGCTCGGCTATACGCTGCCTGCCGGAAAGTTGAATTGGATCAGGAACCTGCGTGTTTATGTGAGCGCCAGCAACCCCTTTACCTTCTCGAAGGTCAGCGAATACGACCCCGAAGTCGGGGAGAACGGTATCGGCAATGTGGCCTATCCCAAGGTATGCGTCATCACCGCGGGCGCGGAGTTCAAATTCTAACCAATAGTAAACCTGAATATGAAACAGATATTCCTCTATTTTGCAATGCTGGGGACGCTCGCCGGGTTGAGTTCGTGCCTCGACGAGGTACCGTACGGCACCTATTCGAACCAGACCTTCTACAATACGGAGGCTGATGCCGAATCCGCGTTGATGTATGCCTATGTACCCCTCAACTATATTGATTACTGCGGCCGTTTCCTCTTCTACCTGGGCGATGTGCCGACCAACCAGTACAAATCCTACGGCAAGGCTGACGAAAGTCCGCTTTTCCAGTGGGATATCACCCCGACCAGCGACGAGGCCATCTATTTCTTCAAGTCGGCCTATGTAAGCCTCGCCCGTACCAATTCGGTGCTGGACAATGTCGCCCGGATGTCCGATATTTCGGCTGCGGCACGGAACAAGATTCTTGGCGAAGCCCATTTCCTGCGCGCTTTCAACCACTTCATGCTGGTCATCAATTACGGCAGCGTGCCCATCCGTTCGAAGACCGTCTCCTCGACGTCGGACTCCTATAAGGATTTTTCCCCGATCTCGGATGTTTACGCCTTCATCATCGGGGAGTTAGAGGATGCCATCGGCCTGCTGCCGGTGAACAAGGTGCAGGGGCGTGCCGACAAGGTCGCCGCACAGGCGCTGCTCGCGCGTGTTTACCTGTACCTCGCGTCGGCAAAGGCTTCGGGGGCACCGGGCTACGACTGGGTGTCGGACGCCGATGAAATGTACTCCCTGGCGGCCCGGTATGCCGGCGACGTGCTCAATAACCAGACGGTCTACCGGCTCGATCCCGACCTGGGCAATGTCTATGACGTCGAGCACCAGGCCGACGGCGTGGAGCACATCTTCATGACCTCGATGAACCGCGAGGCTAGCGGCATGGAGGGTACTTATTCGCAATTGCCCCAGATGTTCAGCATCCAGACCGGGAGCATCGTCTATGTCTCCTCGTCGCTGGGTAAGAACAGCCGCGAGGTGATGAAATTCCTGGATTACGAGTCGGGCTATCAGGTGATGCGCGTGGACAACGATTTCCGCAACACCTATGACGATGACGACCTGCGCAAGCAGTTGATGGTTACGACCATCTACAACGAGGACGGCAGCGTGCTGGCTACCTACGATCCCTCCAACCTCACCAGCAGCGACAATATCAGGAACAAGTTCTTCTATCCTTTCTGCCGCAAGTATACCGACCCCAAGTCGAAGGCCAACCGGACGTCGGCCAACCTTTACCTGATCCGTTTCGCGGAGGTGGCGCTTACCTATGCCGAGGCGGTGGGCCCGACCGACGAGGGGTATAAATGGGTGAACGAGGTTCGCAAACGTGCCGGGTTGGAAGCACTGCCCGAAGGGCTCCCGATCGAAGATTTCCGTGAGGCGGTGATCGAGGAACGGACGAAGGAGCTGGCTTTCGAGGGGCACGGCATCTATGACCTGCGCCGCCTGAACCGCGTCGACGAGCAGCATATCACCAACAAGGCCTTCAAGCCTACCTATGCCTATTTCTATCCTGCGCCCCAGCGCGAGCTGGATCTCAACCCGCAGAAATAACCGACTTAAAATCCGCAGACCATGAAACTATTTCACAGATACCTGCTTTCGGCCGCCGCACTGTTCTGCTGCGCGGGGCTGGCCGCGTGCAGCGAAGATACGACCGATCCCGCGAACCCGTACAGCGGGAATTACACGCTGTCCACACAGGCCGAAGTCGATGCCTTCCCCGCACGCCGGACTGCCAACAGCATCATCGTCACTGGGGCCGGTATTACGGACATTTCGTCGCTCGACGTCGCAGCCGTCGGTACGCTCGTCATCCGCAATACGGGGATCGTCTCGCTCGCACTGCCCCATACGACGTCGGTTGCGACCATGCTCGAGATTTCGGGCAACGAATCCCTTACGGATGTCGCCGACCTCGGCGTGAAGTTCGTCATCGGCGATATCCATATCGAGGATAACCCGCAGCTGACCGACATCAGCGGCATGCTGGGGATCAAGAAGATGACCGGTAAACTTTATGTTACGGGCAACTCCTCGCTGGGCGAAGACAAACCCGACGAACCGGACAGCTATGGCTTCAATGTCATCAAATACCTGATCTCCAATTCGGTGCTCGATGCGGAGAGCGTGACCCTGTCGAACAACCATCCGCTGGCCGTGACCGATCCGTCGCTCATCGGCCAGGGCGGCGAGTCGGGCGGCGTTTACAGCTATATGATCAAGTCCGATGCCGAGGCCGCTGCCTTCAGCCCCGGCGGGAAGGAGATCAAGAACCTGACGGTCACTGGGCCGAATGTCTCGGACGACGGTATGGCGTTGCTGGCTTCGAAGATCTCCGTCGTGCAGGGTACGCTGACTGTCGACGGCGCATCGCTCAAAACGACCGAAACATTCTTCGGCAAGGTCGACTGCCAGGGTAGCATCATCCTGCGCAATATCACCACGTACGATGAGAGCGGCAGTAATAAATTCTTCAATACCAACGGCTTCAAGAATATCACCCGTATTTACGGCGATCTTGTCCTCGAAAATATACCTTATCTGATCCACTGGGGCCGCGGCAGCGGGTTCGCCCAGATCACCGAGATCGACGGCGATTTGACGGTGCGCAGCTGCGGTATGCAGCAGATGGCTTTCGCTTCGCTGAACAAAGTCGGGGGCGACCTGACCCTTGCCGACAACTGCATCGAGCTCTATACGGGATTCTTCTGGAACCTGGCCACCGACCTCCGTCATGTGGGTGGCAGCCTTACGCTCACGGACAACGACCACCAGAACGGCCTGGGCGGCTTCGAAAAGGTCGAGTATATCGGCGGTGACATTACCATTACCGGCAACGGCACGGCGCCGGGCGCATCGGGCGGCATCCCGTATGCCTCGAAAGCCGGACAGGTGGGCTTCGACCTGGTGGAAAGCTGGATTACGGGCGGTATCGTACAGCCCGGCGCTACGATCGACTGCCGCTATGCGGACGGGACGCCCGTCGAATTCTCGGAGATACCCCAACCCGGCGAATATAAGAGCTATACGATCACGGGCAGGGACGAATTGCTGGCCTTTGCCCCGCAGGACGGTTCCGCAGTGAAGGAGACGGTGCAGGATCTGACGATCGTGGACACAGGCAATACGATATCGGACAACGACCTGTCCTTCGTCAAGACCCGCGTGGAAAAGGTCATGGGCACGTTGACGCTCGAAGGGAGCAGCCTCACCTCGACGGAGCTGTTTTTCCTGAATGGCGGCTTTACGGTCGAAGGCGGCATCGTCTTCCGCAACTGTGCCGAGCTGTTTAACCTGAACGGGATGAAGGATATGACTGCCATCGGCGGCGACCTTGTCTTCGAGAACTGCCCGAAAATCGCCACGGACTGGGGCGCAGGGAACTGTCTTTCGCAGATTGTGAGCGTGGCGGGCAGCGTAAGGCTGACGGGCGTGACGACGCCGATGCGCGGTGTGACGTTCAATTCGCTGAAGAGTGTGGGCGGCGATTTCATCGTTACGGGCTGCAACGGCAACTTCTGGAATTTCGACGTGATGAAGCTCGAGACTATCGGCGGTAGTCTTGTGCTCTCCGATAATGCACGGTTCAACGGCCTGGGCGGCTTCGAGGCGCTCAAAAGCGTGGGCGGCGACCTGACGGTTACGGGGAACGGCACCTCGGAGGGAGGTATCCCGGTGGTTTCGACATCCAATAAAGTCGGATTGGATCTGCTCGGAAAACTTTACCGGGACGGCGTATTCGCGGACGGTGCGGTCTTTACGATCGAATCCGGAGGGATTACCTATAAGATCGACGAATTGTAACGGAATGTGAACGGAGCTCCGGCCGGTTGCGGGCCGGCCGGGGTTTTAAACTTGAAATACGATGAAAACCTTTAAAATGATACTTTGCGCCGCAGCCGTTGTGCTCACGGCTGCAGGGTGCGAAAAAGAGTGGGATAAAAGCCAGTGGCCCGAGATCCCCCGGCGGCCAGATGCCGTACCCAACACGGGCAACTACCAGTTTTCGGACGGTGTGATGTCCGAAGAAGTGTTGCATAACTACCTTTCGCGGGCCATTACCCAGACCGAGTTCCTGTCCGGCCCCGAGACCTCGACCGACGGCGTCTACGGGACGGAGGACGATGAACGGATGTTGCTCAACGTCGGTGCCAAATTCATCGGGCGTGCGATGTACCAGTGGAACAAGGAGGGCTATTTCATGAACGATGCCTGGTTTGCGGATGCCAAAGCCAGGATCGCCCGGATGCACCAGCAGGATCCCGACCTGATTTTCCAGGGGGCTATGTTCGAGACGGTTTCCACCCGGGTCAACGACATCCCCGTCCCCGAGTGGGTGTTCCGGGCATTCGGCAAGGAACCCGAGGAGCGGAATTTCCGTTTCGACGACATCCGTGACGAGGGCGGCCTTTATCTGGGACAGTGGGGTGAGAATACCTGTGTGCCCGACATGTCGCGCGAGGAGGCGCAGATGTGGTTCTACTTCATGGCCGTGAAATACATGGAAGCCGGAATCGAGGCGTTCCACTGCGGGCAGGTGCGGTTGATGGCTTCGATGGGCGATTCGGACAACGGTTATGCGGGCTACCGGAACCTGTTGTCCAAGATCCGGGAGGCAGCCAAGACCAAGGCGGCGCGCGGGACGGTTATCATGGACGCCCACCTGGCCAACGGCGGTATCGTGGTCGACGGCCGGCACCTGTTCGATTTCGTGTCGTTCCCCTTGCGTCCGAAGGAGATTGTCGGCGAGCCTATCAAGGCGAAGCTCGAAAAGGGCTACCTCGATTCCGTGATCGGATATACGCAGGGTGGGGAGACGCCGAGCGGCTGGACAGCCGACCGTATCCCGTATATCCTCGAATTCGATAACTTCGGGGAGAGCAGCCATCCGGGGTCGTACAACTGGGGAGACAATTTCGTCTGGGGCTACGACGAGATTTCGTGGTTCAGCCTGTGCGACGACGAATATGCCCGTTACTGGCTCGAATATGCCGTGGACTACATGAACCGCGTCGATCCCGTCGGATATATCCAGATGCCGGGTTGCCGCGTATCGGTTTCCGCAGCCACGCGCTTTTACCGGTGCAATACGCAGAGTGAAGCCACCCCGACGGGGCGTTCGACCGAAGAGACCATCAAAAAAATATGGAGCAACCAATGATTCCGATTATGAAAAAACTGATTTTATCGCTGGCTTTGAGCCTTTTGTGCGTGGCCGGTTCGTGCAGCCGCACCGAAAACCCTTATTATTTCGACGGTTCGGTTTCGCAGGCCGTGCTGGAACGCTATCTGGCACGTGCCGTCACCATGTCGGAGTTCCTTACGGTGGATCCCTATTGCAACGACGGGACTTATCCGGACAAGGCGGCCGACGTGGCGTTTATCCGGAATACGGGTGCAAAGTTCATCGGGCGGGCTATTTATCGCTGGGGCGATGAGAAAGTGCTCACGGAGCCGGGATTCTGGGCCGGTGCCGAAGCATTGGTCGGGGAGGTACATGCCTTCGACCCCGACGTGATCTTCCAGGCAGCGGCCTTCGAGGCCGTTTACCGCGACGTGAACGAAGTCCCCGTGCCGGCCTGGGCGTTCGAGGCGCTGGGGTTACCCGTCGAGGAGCGTAATTTCGACTATTCGCAGATGCTCTCGCCCGACGGCAAGTATGTCGACCTGTGGGGGCCGGGCGGCAGCGTGCCCGATATCACGCGCGTCGAGACGCAGCTGTGGCTGATGTACCTGATCGGCTCCTATGTGGATATCGGTGTTGAGGCCGTACACCTGGGGCAGGTCTACCTGATGGGCATGAACGACCACGAGTGGCAGTCGTGGGACAGTTTCCTGAAGAAAGTCCGCGCATGGGTTTATCCGCGTGCCCGCCGCCACTTCGTGCTTTTCGACGCCCATGCGGGCAGCCAGGGCATGATGGTCGGCGAGCGGAGTCTTCTCGATTTCAACTCATACCCGCTGCGCATCAAGGAAGTTCCCGAAGAGCCGATGCGGTGCGTGCTGGAAAAGGGGCATCTCAATGCCATTTTCGGCAAGAGCCCTGCCTGTGTCACCCCGAGCGGCTGGCGGTGCGATGCCTTGCCCTATTTGGTCGAGTTCGATAATTTCGGGGTCAGCGACCACCCCGGGGTGGCTGATCTCAACGACCATTACGTGTGGGGATATGACGAGATCACCTGGTTCTATATGCAGGATGTCCCCGCGCGCCGGGCATGGCTGCGCTATGCCTATGACTGGCTGCGCGAAAACGATCCGCACGGCCATCTCGAGATGCCCGGTGCGCGCGTCGTATCGCTCACGGCCGGCGGGCCGGTATTCCTGAGCCGAGCCGTCGCCAAAAGCGACAAGGTACCCTACGGCATGGACATCGAACAGACCATCAAAGAGTTGTGGAACGGCGAATAGCCCGGATTTCCCTTGACCCGGAATAGAGGCCGTACGCCCGGGCGGTGCCTGTGGCGTACGGCGGTTCCGGTGTAATTGCCGGGTGTGCGCGGTGCCGGAGGTCAGCGGTCGGGGATGATCGACTCCTTGAATTTGTTGCGGTAGTCGCTCGGCGTCGTGCCGATCCGCTCCCGGAATACGCGGTTGAAGTTGGAGATATTGTTGAACCCGCAGGCATAGCTGATTTCCGAGATGGTGTGCTCGGTTTCGATCATCATTTGTGCGGCGCGGTCGATGCGGAACCCGTTGAGATAGTCCCAGAAATTGTGGCGGGTGCGTTGTTTGAAAAAGCGGCTCACCGATGAGGCGGACATGCCGACCAGTTCGCCGACGTCTTCCAGCGAGATTTTGTGGTGGTAGTTCTTCTCGACGAACTGTACGATCTTGTTGATGCGGCGGCTGTGCGGAAGGGTACTGTCGCTGCTCTGGACTCCGATCAGCTCAACCTGTGTGCGGTCGGCGCAGGCCAGTTCGTGGAGTATCCCGAAAAACAGCTGAACGGCCTCGAACCCCTCGGTTCGGGGCAGGCGCAGCAATCGCTCCCGGACGGCTTCGGCCGTCTCTTCCGAGAATTTGAGCCCCGGGGCAGGCTGGCAGAGCAGGTTGCGGATGTTCCGCAGTTGGTCGGTGTCGAAAATGCCCCACGAGGGAAGCTCTTTGGGAAACTGGATCACGACGACCTCACAGCGGACGTTGAGAAAGGCGTCGTCGCGTTTGTAGCAGTGGAGTACGTTGGGAGTGGTGATGACCAGGTCTTTTTCGGTGAAATCCTCGACCAGGTTACCCAGGATGCGTTTCCCGCGCACGTTGAGCGTCAGGCACAATTCGTAGTCCTCGTGGAAATGGAGGGGAAAATCCATCTGGTTGTCGGGCCAGTAGTTTGCGATGAACAGGTCGTTTTTTCCCAGCGGGGTGATCTCCTTCAGAATGTACTTCATGGCTTATGGCTTACTTAACAAATATAGGGATTTTTGCCCGTAATTCCCGCTCCCGGAACCGATTTTTTACGAATTTTCTTATCTGATAAAAACATAGAATAATGCTGAAACCGCGAATTTTACTCCTGGCCTTTTCCGCGGGCCTCGCTGCCGCCCTGGCCGCCTGCCGCGACGAGGGCGTGGGCCGTTGGGTCGATCCCAATATCGGCGGCGTGGCCCCTTTGCTGACGACCGTCACCCCGCAGGTGCACCGGCCCCATTCCATGGTGCGGATCTACCCCGTAACCGAGCCCGGGCTCAATGACCGCTATTTTTCCGACCGGATATACGGCATCGCCCTCAATATGCCCCGCTACCGGAGCGGGATCGCCGGTTCGGTCATGCCCACGGCGGGCGACATCTCGTTCGACCCGGCGCGCTCCTCTTCGTGGTACGACCATGACCTGGAGGAACTGCATCCCTGGTCGCACCGGGTGTGGCTGGAGGATTTCGGGATATGGGCCGAGTGGACGACCGCCGAGCGGACGGCCCTTTACGAATTCGACTTCACGGATGCAGGGCGGCAGGCGAACGTGCTTTTCCGGCTCACTTCCGAAGGCGAGGTCGATGTCTGCGGTGACCGGGTCGTTTCGGGCTGGGAAGCGGTCGATTATGCCCGCCAATATTTCTATGCCGTCGCCGACCGGCCTTTCGATAGCTCCGGCACGCGTTGCGGGGAGCGGCTTTCCGCGGAGGGATCGGCGTCGGGCCGCGATGTCGGCGCCTGGTTCTCTGCCCCGGCAGGGTTCGGTAAGGTGTGCTTCCGGGTAGGTATCTCCTATATCAGCGTGGAACAGGCGCGTGCCAACCTCGAAGCCGAAACCGGGGGACTTGCTTTCGGTGCGGTTAAGAAGCGGAGCCGAGACATTTGGGAAAAGGCGCTCGGGCGCATACGCGTGGAGGGCGGAACCGACCGGGAACGCCGGATATTCTATACCTCGCTTTACCGTACGTATGAACGGATGGTCGACCAGTCGGAATACGGGCGGTATTACAGCGGCTTCGACCGCTGTGTCCACGAAGATGCGCGGCCGTTTTACAACGATGACTGGATGTGGGATACCTACCGGAACCTCCATGCGCTGGGTATCCTGCTTGATCCTGCGCGCAAGGCCGACGAGCTGCAGTCGTATGCCCGCATCTACGAGCAGTGGGGGTGGGTGCCCTCTTTTCCCGAACTGACGGAGTGGGGCGGCGACTGGTTCGAAGGCGGCGGCCCCGACTGGCACGGGGATCCGATGATCGGCAACCATGTGGCCTCGTTCGCAGCCGAGGCCATCCGCAAGGGAATCACGGGGTTCGATGTGGAAAAACTTTACGAGGGGCTCCGCAAGAATGCGCTGGAAGGTACGATGATCCCCTGGCGTGCGGGGGCGGCGCGCGAGCCCGACAGGTTTTATTCCGAACACGGTTATTTCCCGGCATTGGCTCCCGGAGAGCCGGAGAAATATCCGTATATCGACGACGGCTGGGAAAAGAGGCAGGCGGTTTCCGTGACGCTCGAACACAGCTACGACGACTGGTGCCTGGCGCAGGTCGCGCGTTACCTGGGGCGCATGGTCGATTATGAACTGTTGCTGCGGCGTTCGCGCAACTATCTGAATCTCTGGAATCCGGCGGTCGGTTATTTCGCCCCCAGAAACGAGCGGGGTGAATGGGTCGAGCCGTTCGACCCGCAGTTGTGCGATGGCTTCGGAGCCCGGAGTTACTTCGCCGAGGTCAATGCCTGCGTCCATGTCTTCCATGTGCAACACGATATTCCGCAACTGATTGCCCTGATGGGTGGAGAGGAGGCTTTCGTCCGCCGTCTCGACGAGGCTTATAACCGGGGGCCGGAGATCGACAAGTGGAAATTCATGGGGCGGATGCCCGACGCTACTGGGTTGCAGGGGCTCATGCCGGCGGGCAACGAGCCGGCGTTCCATGTCCCGTGGCTCTACAATTACGCCGGGGCTGCGTGGAAAACCCAGCATCGTGTCCGGCAGATTGCCGACATCTGGTTCGACGACCGCCCGACCGGGCTGAGCGGCGACGAGGACGGCGGTGCGCTCACGGCGTGGTATGTCTTTGCGGCGATGGGTTTTTATCCGGTCAATCCGGCCTCGGGGGAATATGCCCTGGGTTCTCCGATCTTCGAACGGGTGGAAATCGCCCTGCCCGGAGGCCGCAGTTTTGTCATCAAATCCCCGGGGGCGTCGAAAGTGAACAAGTATATCCGTGCGGCACGGCTCAACGGCGAGCCACTCACCCGTCCTTTCATCACGCACGAACAGATCGTGCAGGGCGGTGTGCTCGAATTCGAACTTGTGCCGCGCCCCTGTCCGGAGTGTTTCGATTGAACATCCGGGGGTGCCCTCGCCCCCGGATTCGGGAGCTGGAATGCGGAAGGCCAAGGGGCGCTTTCCGCATTCCTGTTTTTGTATCCCGGACATGGTGTCCCCGTTTTTGCCGGCTGCCCTGCAGCCCTGTTTTTGTGCCGGGAGTGCGAAATATCCGCGTCGTTTGTGCTTTTTTACGAATTATGTCAAAAGATCATACTAATATGTCATTTAAAAATATTTTTTGCGGGGCGTTTCCGGCTAATTTTGGAACCCGATACGGATATAAAATTCCTTAACCCAGAAATAGTCTAATCCAACCAGCCCATGAAACGCATTTTATTATTGTTAATGTCGGTGTTTATCGCCGCAGCGGTTTTTTCACAGGATAGAGTTCGGGCCTATTTAGTCTCGAACGCCCATTTTGATTCCCAGTGGAACTGGGATGTGCAGCGTTCGATCCGTGAGTACATTCCAAAGACGCTGGATCAGAACCTGTTCCTCTTGGGCACCTACCCGGATTATGTATTCAATTTCGAAGGGGGCATCAAGTACCAGTGGATGAAGGAGTACTACCCCCACCAGTACGAGTTGATCAAGCGTTACATCCGCGAGGGGCGCTGGCATGTCACGGGCAGCACGTGGGACGCGACGGATCCGAACATCCCTTCTGCGGAGTCCTTCACGCGCAATATTCTGTACGGGCAGCACTTCTACCGCCGGGAATTCGGGGTCGAAGGCACGGACATCTTCCTTCCGGACTGCTTCGGTTTCGGGTGGACGCTTCCGACGATCGCGGCCCACAGCGGTCTTATCGGTTTCTCGACTCAGAAACTCATGTGGCGGCACCGCCCGTTCCACGGTACGAGCAAGATTCCGTTCGAGATCGGCTTGTGGCAGGGCGTTGACGGCTCCCGTATCATGGCCGTGATGGACGCGCACAACTATACGACCAAGTGGCGTTACGAAGACCTCAGCCACAGCAAGTACCTGCAGGACATCGCCCAGAGCAACCCTCTGAATGCCGTTTACCATTACTATGGTACGGGGGACACGGGCGGCGCCCCGACCATCGAGTCGGTTCGGGCTTTGGAACTGGGACTGCAGGGCGACGGGCCGGTGGAGATTATCAGCGCCACGAGCGACCGCCTCTACAAGGACTATCTTCCCTATTCCTCCCACCCGGAGCTTCCGGTGTGGAACGGGGAGTTGCTGATGGATGTGCATGCCACGGGTTGCTATACCTCGCAGGCCGCGATGAAGCTCTACAACCGCCGTAACGAGCAGCTTGCGGACGCTGCCGAGCGCAGCGCCGTTGCCGCCGACTGGCTCGGGGCCGTGCCCTACCCGCGCGAGGTTCTCACCGAGGCCTGGAAACGCTTTATCTGGCACCAGTTTCACGACGACCTTACGGGTACGAGCCTCCCCCGTGCCTACGAGTTCTCGTGGAACGACGAGCTGATCTCGCTCAAACAGTTCGGGGACGTACTCACGACCTCGGTTGGCGCGGTTTCGCGGGGTCTGGATACCGATGTCAAAGGGCTCCCCGTGGTGCTCTACAACGCTGCGGGGTTCGAGGTCTCGGACGTGGTGGAGGTTACGCTTCCGCTCGAAGGCAGCAAGTTCACGGTCTACGACGACAAGGGCGTCCGGGTTCCCTCGCAGGTGCTGGGCACGCAGCAGGGGCAGACGCGGCTGCTGGTCGAGGCCACCGTCCCGGCTGCGGGGTATGCCGTCTACGACATCCGCAAGGGCGGGCAGCCGAAGGCCCCGGCGATAAAGGCCGGCGCATGGGGGCTGGAGAACAGCGTCTATAAACTTACGCTGGACGCCAACGGCGACATCTCGTCGATCGTCGACAAGCGTCATGGCCGCGAGCTGGTGGCCGCCGGCAAGTCCATCCGCCTTGCGTTCTTCCCGCAGAACGAGTCTTACAGCTGGCCTGCCTGGGAGATCCTCAAGAAGACCGTGGACGCATCGCCGCAGGCCATCACGGGCGAGGTGAAGGTCTCCGTGGCCGAAGAGGGGCCCCTGCGCGCCTCGGTATGCGTGGAACGCACGCTGGGGGATTCCCGCTTCCGGCAGTGGATCACGCTGCGCGAAGGCGCCCAGGCCGACAGGATCGACCTTGTGAACGACATCGACTGGCAGTCGTCCAATGCGCTGCTGAAGGCCGAGTTCCCGCTTTCGGTCTCGAACCCCGAGGCGGTCTATGACCTTGGCGTGGGCTCCGTGGCGCGGGGCAACAACACCGCGACCGCCTACGAGGTCTATGCGCAGCAGTGGGCCGACCTCACCGACGCGGACGGCAGCTACGGGGTCTCGGTGCTCAACGACAGCAAGTACGGCTGGGACAAACCCGCGGACAACACGCTGCGCCTTACGCTGCTGCATACGCCTGCGACCAAGGGCGGCTACGCCTACCAGAACAAGCAGGACTTCGGACACCATACGTTCACCTACTCGATCGTAGGGCACGCGGGCGATTACCGCGCGGGAGGTGCCGTGCGCAAGGCCGAGGTGCTCAACCAGCCGCTTCGGGCATTCGTCGCGCCCCGCCACGGCGGGGTGCTGGGCCGCAGCTTCTCACTGGCCTCCTCGCAAAACCCCAATGTGGCGCTGCGGGCGCTCAAACAGGCCGAGGATTCGGACGAATATGTGGTTCGTTTCTACGAGACCTCGGGTCTCGGGTCGCAGCAGGCCGTGGTGGGCTTCGCGGCGCAGATCGTCGATGCCCGGGAGCTCAACGGCGTGGAGGATGTCGTGGGCGACGCGGAGTTCTGCGGCCGCGAGCTGCGCTTCGAGGTCGGGCCCTTCGGCATGAAGACTTTCCGCGTGAAACTCGCCAAGCCCGCCCGGGCGCTCACGCCCGCCGCGGAGGCGGCGGTGGAGCTGCCTTACAACGTCAAAACGGCCTCTTACAACCCGTTCCGCTCGGACGCCAACTTCGACGGCAAGGGCTGCTCCTACGCCGCCGAGCTGCTGCCGTCCCGCATCGTGTACGGGGGTGTCGGCTTCGAGATGGGGGATCCCGCCGCGGAGAACGGCGTCAAATGCCGCCGCGACACCATCGACCTGCCCCGCGGGCGCTACGGCAAGCTCTACCTGCTGGCCGCCTCGACCATGAACGACACGCAGGCCGTATTCACCGTCGACGGAAAGGAGCACACGGCACTGGTACCCTATTATGGCGGCTTCATCGGACAGTGGGGCCATACGGGGCATACCGAGCCCTACCTCAAGGATGCGCAGGTGGCCTTCGTGGGCACGCACAAGCATGATATGATCCGCAACGAGGACAGGCCCTACGAATTCACCTACATGTTCCGCATCGGCCTCGACATCCCCGAGGGGGCACGGCAGCTGGTACTGCCCGACGACCCGCGCATCGTGGTGTTCGCGGCGACGGTGGCCGAAGACCCCGCCGGAGGTATCGGTGCGGCCTTCGCCCCGCTGCGGGGGCCGGTGCCCCGGTAGTCCAGGG
>OGQH01001603.1_pt1 | contig 18836 bp, 9 predicted proteins | sample 1553181 | NCBI WGS metagenome assembly OGQH01 (sample SAMEA2579946, study PRJEB22360) | human gut metagenome | biome: human gut; feature: human-associated habitat; material: faeces | place: Denmark | collected 2008/2010 | reverse complement strand
CAGGTCCTGCATTACGCTGTCCACCGTTTCGCCGCCTGCGCGGGCCTGGTCGTTCAGCACCAGGCGGTGGCGGGCAACCGCATCAAACACAGCGGTCACATCCTGCGGGGCAACAAAATCCCGCCCCGCCAGATACGCCGCCGCGCGCGTCATGCTGGTCAGCGCCAGGGTGGCACGGGGGCTTAACCCCACGGCCAGGCGCGGGTCCTTGCGGCTGGCCTGGGCCAGCGCCACAATGTAGCGGTACATCAGCTCATGCACAAATACCGTGCTGACCTCCTGCTGCATGGCAAGCAGATCCGCCTGACCGGCAACGGGGCGCACACGGTCCAGCAGGCGGCCTTTGCTCTGCCCGGCCAAAATTGCCAGCTCCGCTTCCTCATCGGGGTAGCCCATTACGGCGCAGACCATGAAACGGTCCAGCTGAGACTGCGGCAGCATCTGCGTGCCGGCGGCGCCGATGGGGTTCTGGGTTGCAATTACGGTAAAGGGTGCGGGCACCGGGCGGGTAACGCCGTCCACCGTCACCGTGCCTTCTTCCATCACTTCCAACAAAGCCGACTGCGTGCGGGAGGAGGTACGGTTGATCTCATCGCCCAAAAACAGGTTGCACATCACCGCACCGGCGTGGTACACAAACTTGCCGGTCTCTTTCTGGTAAACGGAAAATCCCACCAAATCGGACGGCAGAACATCCGGCGTAAACTGCACGCGGCTTTCTTTCAGGTCCAGCGCGCGGGCAAAGGCCAGCGCCAGCGTGGTTTTACCCACGCCGGGAATATCCTCAATCAGCACATGGCCGCCCGCCAGCATGGCCATCCAGATGGTGTTTACCGTTTGCTGTTTGCCCTGCACGGCCTTGTTTCCTTCGGCCGTAACGGCGGCGGCCTGCTGTGTGTACTGCATGGTTAATCCTCCCGGTGTTTTTTCCATATCACCATAATGCCAACGGCGGCGGCAATAACCACCAGCCCGGCCCACAGTGCGTTGTTTTCCAGCCAGATCATGGTATTGGAGATCGCGCTCCCCTCGGATTCCGCGCTGCCCTCCCCCGGCAATGGGGTCAGGGCCTGGGGGGCCACTTCGGCAATGGAGCTGCCGCCGGCATCCTCCACAGTCACCTGGCGCGGCGTTTCGTCCCAGGTAGCGGCGCTTTCCTGCAAATCCTCCTCTTTGGTGGTGTCCGCAGCGGCGGTGTCGTGCTCCGCAATTACCAGGTAGCGCTGGCTGTTGCGGGTGTAGGGGTGGCAGGTGGAAAGGGTCAGCAGGTCCCGCCCCGGCTGGATCAGCACGGCGTTGATATCGCTGGGGTCAATAATTTTCAGCTCGCTCACGCGGTAAATCAGCGTTTCCCACGGGGTGGTCAGCTGGATCTTGTCCCCCACCTGGATCTGCTGCACGTTGCGCAGCATTTCCGCGCCATAATAGCCACGGTGGGCGGCAATCACGGTGTTGGTGTTTTCGCCGCCCAGCGGCATCGAGGTCTGGCCCAGCAGCGCCGCGCCTTTGGCCAGGTTTTCGCGGCTGGCGCCCAGGTAAACGGGCAGCTCCAGGTTCAGGCGCGGGATCCACAGCACAGCCAGCACATCATCGTCATAGCCATAGGCAGCAAGGTCCAGCGGGGCTTCCTCATAGGCGAACGGGTCGGTCAGGCCGCTTTGGCCCCCGGCGTAAATTTCCGCGTTATAGTCCTGCATCGCGGCGTACAGTTCAGGGTAGGCGCGTTCCGGCTCCGGGGGTTCGGCTGTGGTTTCCTCCGCCGCGGGGGCGGTGGGCTGGGCTTCGGCGCGGGCCGCAAACTGCGCAGCAGTTTTGGCGTTGCGGGTGCTGGTCCACCACTGGGCAGCGGTGGGCTGTAGCAACAGCGCCAGCCCCAGCAAAATGGCCAGCCAGGCCAGAATTTTAGCAATCAGCCGTCCCATTTAGTCATCCTCCTCGCGCTTTTTGCAGCGGTGCAGCAGCAAAAGCAGCAGCAGCGCTTCGCCGCCGATCACAATGCTGCCCGTTACCGCGATCCACGGCCAGGCATCCACCACGCGCTTGACCACCGTTCCGGTGCGCAGCGCCTGATACTGCACGGCCTGCGGGGTGTTGGTTTCTTCCTCTCCATTATAAGGGATGCGGGTGCCGCGCACAAGCATGCGGTGGGTGTTGATGGCATACGGCGTGCAGGTAACAAGGGTGCAGTAATCCTGCCCCGCGGTGATTTCCAGATCCTCGGTGTGCTCCGGTTCCACCACTTTGATTTGATCCACCTGGTACGCCAGCGTTTCATCCAGAATATGCAGGTAGAAACAGTCGCCCTCTTCCAGCTTGTCCAGGTCGGTGAACAGCACGGCTTCGGGCAGGCCGCGGTGGCCGGTCAGCACGCTGTGGGTGCTTTCGCCGCCAAGGGGGTAGCTGGAGCCTTCCAGATGGCCAACGCCCCTTTGCAGCACATCATCGCTGGTGCCTTCGTAAATAGGCAGGTTGACGTCAATTTTCGGGATGGTGATATACCCCAGGCTTTCGCCCACATCCACAAGGTCCACATAGCTGGTGCCGGTATCCTCCGCTTCGCCTGCGGCATCGCGCTCCACGGCGTTGTCCAGCTGCTGGTTATAGCGGCGGGCGGCCTCCTTGGCGGCGTCCAGTTTTTCGGTATCCATGCTTTTTACGGTATCATCGTAATTTTGGATCGCTTCGCTGGCGTGGCGCTGCGCCACCGCGTTGCTGATAACCGGGTACGATGCCACCCCAATGCCGGACAGGATCATCAAGGCCGCAAAGCCGACTTTTAGTTTTGTTGTGGTATCCATAGCGTCACCGCGAACCTTTCCGTGAGAGGGTTGAAGTTGGGAGCTGATGCAATTAGAAATTAGAAATTAGGAATTGGAAGTAGGCAAAAGAATAAAGAATAAAGAATAATGAATCATTGTGGTGGACCGCGCCGCATTGCGCCGCTCAGGAGATATTGGGTTGGGGGTGGTTTTTAGGGTAGTGAATAACAATAAAATAATCTGTAGGGCCTTACGGCGTTGCACACCACAAAATTGTAATAAACCTCGCCCTGCATGTAGGGGGCGGCGTCCCCGACGCCCCGTTTGACGGGCCTAATAATTGCCGCCCATCCACCCCGCGCCGCAAACGTTGCAAATCATTTGTAGGGGCCGATGCTCGCCATCGGCCCGTTTGACGGGCCTTGCCATATTTATTTTTAGGTTCTGCACGGGGAACCACCCCTCAAGGGGAGCCACCGCAAACATAAGGTGAGATATTGGCGCCCCTTGAGGGGAGCTGGACGCGGAGCGGCCTGAGGGGTGGTTCCCCGCCACAAACCTAACCCGTAGGGTGGTTCCCCACGCAGAACCTAAAAATCAACCGAACAACGGCCATGTACACCCAAAAAAATTTATTCCCCAATAACCCACCATAGGGGGAGGGCCAAATCCGGCCCTCCCCCTGTGTATGATGGATTATCCCTCTATACCCTATTGGTGAATTGTAACATTGTTTTGCCTTGCGGCGGGCGCATCAGGCGCGGTTCTTCTTTTTCAGGCTCAGCAGCACGCCAACACCGGCCACAACCAGCAGCACGCCAATGCCGCTGAACAGCAGGGTGCCGAAACCACCGGTGGTGGGCAACTTGAAGCCCCTACGGTTGATGACAGTAACCGTGATTGTAGCAGTGTCAGTAACGTCTTTTCCCTTATCATCGGTAAACTTCGTTGTTTTCTCATGCTTTGTCAAAACGCCATTTTTGTACTCAAAGTTTTCACTCCAAGTCGTCTTTTCGCTGATGTTCAGCGGAACCTTGACAGGACCCTTCAACAAGTTATAATTTTCAGCGGTCTTTTTCTCAACCAGATAGTAATCACCATTGGCCAAACCGTCCTGGTAAACATCACCATTACCATCTGTTACCAATGTATTATTGTTTACTTTAACCCATACATTTCCTGCATCAGCATCGGGTAATCCATATGCTTTCACTTCATCTGGCGTCAAAGCCTTATTCCCAGCGTCCGCTTGCGGAACCTGCTTATACAGGTCAAACTCTACGCCAGGCAGATTTATTCTATCATCGCCGTCTTTATGCACATGAATTTTAAAGCTATAAACAACGGTATCGTCATGAATCTCGCTGTTAGAGCTATCATCCGGATGACTATTCACATCAATCTTATTTGTATACTTCAACTTTGCAGTATTGTGATTACCATCTTTCGGCGTGCTAGCAGCAGCCGTCATTTCGGCAGTATAAGAAATCACAATCTTCTTACCTGCATAATTTTTCATAGTAGCAGGGGTAAATGTAATCTTAAAGCCATTTGCAGGAACATCTTCACCCTTGGTAGTAATCTTATATACCGCTTCATCCACAGCACTGCCATCGCAGGTCAATGTAGCATTCCCATCATACTTCAAGTTGTTAGGCGTATCCGTTACTTCAAAGGTGCTAAGTTTCGTAATGTTCATAGGAACACTTACCGTAATCGTATACGGAACATGGTCGCCTACGCTGTAATCTGTATCTTTTGTTTCGGTATTGTCTTTAGCAATTACTTTCTTTTCCAGGTCAGGCTTTTCATTGATAACTTCAATGGCAACATTTGCTTGCGTTTTCTCACCATACGTAATATTGCCATCGCTGCCAACTACAAACACAATCGGAGTCTGATCAAGAATATAACCATTATCCGTATCATAGCTCTGTTCGATAAAACGGTAGGTACCCTGAGACAGACCACTTACAGTAATCTTGCCATCAGTCGTCTTTAACGTTCCAAGATCTTCACCCGTTTGCTCATTTTTGGTTACTTCTTCCCATGTTTCGGGATCATCGTTTACCTTCTTTTCAAGCTTGTATGTAACGCCACTCAGATCCACTGGAGTTCCACCGCCCACGCGGCCTTTTTTCTCCAAGGTCACTTTGCCGTAGGTCGTTGCATTTTTAGGGAATACATACACATCGTACATCCACTCTGCCTTATTGGTCGGATTTGCCATAGGAAGCGATACCAGGAACGGTGTAACCGGGGTCGTTACCTTATCGGGGGTTTCAGTTTCGATAATAACATACAAGCCAACCGGCAGGCCATTCTTACCATCGCCAAACTTTACAATGCCCTTCTCGTTCGTCGTACCAGAGTCGTGTGGCTTAGTAGCATAGTCAGAAAGAATCTCACCATTCTTAACATAAGTGTCGATGTTTACCATGTCTGTGCTCTTACCATTATAGTACGCGACCAGATCATCCGCATCCATTACCTGATAATAGGTAAACGTTGCACCTTCCAGGTCTTTTGCATCTTCGGGCACTTTGTTCTCGTCTCCTGCTACACCTGTGCCCTCTTTATCCTTGTCACCATTATATTCATACTTGTGAATCGTGATGGTACCCTTTGCATTTTTATCAATAGCGCTAGCCAGGGGAGCTGTGTTTGTAGTCTCACCTGTTACCTCATCTGCCATTGCTGGCATGGCGCACAGGCTGAGGGCCAGAGCGGCGCTCAACAGGCCTGTGAGAAAACGTTTTGCTTTTTTCATTTCAGTACCTCTTCTCTTAAAAAAAATCATCATCGGATGGGCGGCGGGGCCGCCCGGCTTAAGGGTTCTGCATCAGCACGGCGTGCAGTGCGGGGCGCTGCAGCGGGGAAACGCTGCCGCGCCGCCCGCACTGTGCCGTGAAGAAAAAAGGAGGAAAAACTGGGCCGCTTGCCCACTTGGCTTAAGGTGCATCTGAAACCAAAGGAAATAACGGATATTTCGCAGCCACAAGCAGGATGTAAGGCAAAGAGCCGCCGGAATCCTTTCCGGATCCCAAGGCTTCTTAGCGCAAAATCCGGCTGCGCTTATAGAAACAGGCGATATTTTCCGCTTTTCAGTTATACACCCCGGCTTATGGCTGCGCCCTGCCGTAAACGGGCGCGCACGGGCGGGCAGGCCCTGTATCCTGGGGGTTGCTGGGTTTCCGGGGGATGGTTAATGTCGCCGGCCCCCTTTCCTGTTGTAGCGGAATGTGAATATCAACAGCCCTGCCACCGCCAGCGGCATGCCGATCAGCAGCCACAGGCTTGGCGCGTCTGCACCCGTGTGGGGCAGCTCAGGCGTTTTACGGTTCAGAACGGTAAGGTTCATGGTGTAGGTGTTGCCGGACTGCACAAACGTTTTTGTGTCCGTAATTTTCTCCCCATCAATAAAACACTCGCCGTCTTGGGTAAATTTGATCTCAATTGGCTGTGCCAACAGGTTGTACCCCGGATGTGCCTTGGTTTCCGTCAGGCGGTATGTACCGGGTTCCAGATTTGTGAACGGGTTCTGGGTTATCTTGCCGTCCGCCCCGGTTGTACCGGTAATGGAATCTGTCTTTGTGCTATCGAATTTGTAGTTTTTATCTACTACCCACTGCGGTTCTCCTCCGGTTGTTGTTTCGACCAGCTTTTCCAGCTTGAACTCAACATCACTCAAGGGCACTTCTTTGCCATTTTCGCCTTTTTCCGCGTCCTTCTTGATGATATCCAGTACAAACTTCGGGTTCTGCAGCGTGTTGGTCAGCACAATCTTGCCGCTGCCGCCGGTGATGGTTCCATCAGTGGCTGTGGCTGGCGTTGTAGTTGCGCCGGTTTCGCTGTCCTTTTCGCTGTTTGCTGTTGCTTCAGCCGTTACAACATACGTATTGCCCTTAATCGTAATGGTTCCGTCTTCCGCTGCCTGTTTAAATTGGCCAGCCTCTACCGTACCTTCCACAATGCGGTAAATATAGTTATTATCCGCACTGCCGCCAACCGGGTACTGATCCAGGTTGTTAAAGGGATACAGCCAGCCGTTATCTGTATGGCGAACCGTAACATATTTGCTGCCCGAGGTCGGGTAGTCAACAACCTCCCATTTGGCATCCGCAGCACTGTTTTTGCGCTGGAGCTGGATGTAAATCTCGTTCGGTTGGTTCGTTGTACCAAGGACCGTACCATTTGCATCTTCCCAGAGCTTATCGAACTCAATGTTGATCAGTTTGCGCTTAGTGTTGGTAAAGATTGCGGTAACTTCCAGATCGTTCGGATCGCTCGGATTTTTGCTCGCCACAATCATGCCTTCCACCATGGTGTTGTTGATCACATGGGCTTCATTGCCTTTCGGAACAGTTACGCTTTGCAGTGTGGAACCATCACTGGTTTCGACTTCCTCGATGGTATAGCGGGTGCCAACGGGGATGCCGGTGATGGTTCCGGTGCTTTCGCCCTTAATCGTAACGGTTCTTTCGATGGGCTTTTCTTCCAGACCCTCACCGCCAACATCATTAAAGGTAACTTTGAAGGTGTAGGTTCCGGTCAAGGTTTCGCCCTCTGCGGCCTTCTTTTGGATTTTCAGCCCGCCGGTTTTGACGGTGTTGACGTATTTTACCTTTAGCTTTGTCAGCGTGGAGCTATTTTCGTCCGGGTCCTTATAGGAGCGGAAGACGATGGTGTCGGCGGAGGGTTTGTTTCCGGTATAGCTATTACCCGTTTGATCATCATTCGGTCTTATTTTTTCCGTTCGGCCATCATTGGGGCTGCTTCCCTCCTGCTTGTCCAGCGACTTGTTCGTGTCGGTAACTGTCACGGATTCGCTATCGCCCTTCATCGAAGTAACCGCCTGCCCGTTCTCGTACACGGTCCATGTGGTGTCGTACAGGCTTTGGTTCAGTTCCTCTTTGAGCGAAATGTAGCTGCCGCGGCGGAACTGGTCGCTGAAGGTAACGGTTTCTCCATCTTCCAGAACAAAGCGTCCGTCATCGTCCACCAACTGGGTGTCGTTGTCCTTGGTGGAGGTGTACTGTGCGTTTATGGCGTTTTGCAAATGACCGCTTTGGACGGAGCCGTAATCCGGGATGTCCTTCTGATCGGTTGTAAAGCCGGTCATCGTTTTTGGCACCGCTTTGGGAATGAAGGTAAAGTTTCTGAAATAGATGTGGCGGCTATAATTATCGCCCACGCGGATGGTTTTGACGTTGCCGCTAAAATCGCCCTGCGCTTTCATCTTGTTCAGGTCCAGCTTTACGGTGACCCATTCGCCTGTCTTCACTTCGACCGAGCCATACGTTGCGCCGTTAATGCCTGATGTGCCAAGGCTGCCTTTTTGGACGGGGGTAGGTGTTTGATCATCCAGCAGTTCCAGATACAGGTTGTTGAGGGAAAGGTCACCTCCACCATCTTCTTTGGCAACGTAAACCTGGAACGTAAGGAAGCGCTTGTCTTTGATATTGATGGGGTCTTTCAGCGTCAGGATGCCATAACGTTTCTCACGCGCTGCACTGACGGGTTCCGTATCCGTATAGCGTGCGTACCAGTGAAGGACCTGTTCGTTTTCATTCCCGGGATCTGGCTTGGGGTTTTTATCCAACCTGAAAATGTAGTCATCTACCTTATCTGGGGTTGCGGGTTCAATCTTGTTTTCTTTCGCAGTCAAATTCACCTTTTCGGTATCGCTTAGATTCGGTTTAGCGGCCTCTTTTTCTCCATAATGGGTTGCCTGGTTCTGGATGGTGAAGTTGAAGATTTTCTGGTTTTTAAAGCAGTTTCGGAAGTCATCATCAGTAACGTTTTTCAGATCGACCACTTTTTGAACCTGCAGCTCGTTATTATCCGGGAAGTTGAACGCCACCGCCATGTTGGACTCCCACATACCGCGTTCCATATAGTACATGGTAAGGGTGTGCTTTTTGCCTTTGTCGAGTACTAGAGGAGTGTTTTCCGCTACAAGAGGAATGCTTTTCTCGTAGAAAGAGATTTTCTCGCCATTATATGTTACGGTCTTGACAGCGCGATTGCTATTTGTTTCATCTTTATCATTATCTGACGTTCCGCCTTTTTTGACCCTACTGACATAGGCTGTTACACTATTACTTTTTTTATCGCCTGTCTCGCCAAATTCCAGCAGGCCGGAAACCTTACCATGGGCGCCGCCAACGTCAAGCGCCAGCTTGCCATCAATGAATACCCAAACGTCATCGTCACCGGAGAAGAAGAACTTGATATTGGTGGAAATGGGTTTCCCGTCGCTACCATTTTCTTTGGTTTCCACCATACCGTTATCCGTCAGGGTAAAATCCATCTGCAGCTTGGTGCCAAAGCCGTAATTGTAGGTAGAAGCCCGGCCCTCCGTTGCGGTTTCGTTGAACGGGAAGTAGCCATAGGAACTTACATTCTCACCATTTTTGTTTATCGTTTTTTGTGCGGAGGTAGCATCAAGATTGCGTGACCGTTCTCGGTTCTCTTTGCTTGATTTCAGGAAATATTGCTCTGTGTTGGAATCCTGCTTCAGGTACAGGGTCGTATCCTGGCTGTCAAAGTACCAGTAATCAACGCCCTTATCCTCATCAAAAATCTGTCTCTTGGTAAAGGGGAACGCAACATTGTCGTACACATCGCCAAGCTTTGCCTTTTTGCTGTTGGTGCCGCTCAGGAACTCTTTGTTGAAGTGCGGTTCTACTACTTTTGTATCCTTCAGTGTATCCTTCAGCAGCGGCTCACCTGTTGCATCACTTGTGGAGGTATGATCTTCGACCAGGCCTTGGTAGGCATAGTCATAACGTGTACCATTTCCATCTTCATTGATTGTGGAGTTATTGATTGCCATGAAGCGATTTTTTTTATCGAAGTCGCTATTAAACCCCCAAAGATTCAATGCAGCACTAATCTCCTCAAACTTAATTCCCCAGTTTGAATAAGTAGGTTGGAAATGACCGGTATAAATCGGATATTGCGCATTGCAGTTCCTGTAATAATCACTTAATGCGCTGTCAAATTGGCGGAACACGACCCAGCTTCTTTGACTTGCAAAGCCGCCTTTTTCTCCCGGTGTATAATATGTACTATTATACTTATCTCTATTATTCCCATTTAGTTCATAGTCTGTATAATAGTCATACAGCGTACTGGTAACATATTTTGTCTTTGCTTCTTCCGTAAAATTATCGGATGCAATATCTACTACTTTAGTGCCAGTATTTTTCCACGTTTCGGCACGCGAGGTATCTTTTGGAGCCCAGTAGCCGCCACGCTGGCCATTGCTATATACTGCATCGTCATTCGTATCCGCATAGAAGCACTGTTCCGTTTTCTGATAGTCTGAAGGGATGGTTTCCCAACCTGTACTGTTGCCGCAGGTTGCAAGGCTACTATTGTCACTCAACGGATACGAAGCGAATACGATTTGGGTATAGCCATCCGGCACATCTGCTACATAGTAATCTGTGCCCTCAATCCGGCTCATTGTGCCGTATTTGCTTTCTTGGCCATCTCCTTTTAAGCCGTAGTAAACCATACTTTGATTGGCTTTGGGGATTGAATAGTCGCCGGTATCTCCCGTCAATGCCATCTTTGAGAAAGTAGCATCGTAATAGATACGGAAAGAGTTTTCTATACCCCATCTTACGTTGTCTGCGTCAGTATAGATAAAGCAGTTACTTGTTTCACTGTATATAAAGGATTCTTTATCATTACCACTAACAGATTCGTTATAGAAGTTATAGTATTTGCTTTTGCCGCCCTCATTCCATGTAAACTGAACATAAGAGCATGCCACGTTTGGGATGGTAAAAGTAACGAATTTTCCCTTAGGAACAGGTTTAGCTTCTGAGCCATCATCAACCGGTTTTAAGTTTCCATTTTCATCAGGGATATAGAAATTTGCCTTTACGTTCGTTAAATCAGCTGTACTGCGGTTTTCGAACTTGATGAGTTTGCCTGCATAGTATGTATGCTCCTTCAGGACGGGATTGTCTGTCCATTCACCATTATTAGTAGTTGGATCATACATTTTGTTGTTGAATTCGCTTATAGGACCCAGGTTATTATTTAGCTTAATCTCTCCTTTCCAATCAGAACCCTCGTATAACTGGAACTGTATTTCTAGAAATTTTTTTCCTTGTATATCTTTACAATTCTTAACGGCATAAATCTTATGTCCATTTGTTTCCCATCCAGTCGGCTCCATTGTATGCGTATGCCACCACGCACCATCATTAGAATTGCCCGGTGTTTCATCAGTTTTTACATTAAACCTAATTTCATGGGAAGCTGAAACGGTCTGCCCATTAATCGTATTCGGAACGACAAAGTAAACCGTGAATCCTTCTGCCGCTTCCTGCTCACTAGCTGCCTGCACGTTATCCACGCTTTTTGCGGCGTACATCTTCTGCGGCTGTTCGGTCGGTTCCGGGGTGGCGGTGGGGGTCACGGTCGGCACAGGGGTGGCCGTTGCGGTGGCTGCCGGTTCCGGGGTCAGGGCGGGTTCTGCCGTGGGCTCCGGCGTTTCGGTCGGGGCGGGCTGCTCCGGCTCGGCGCTTTGTTCCGGTTCCGGGGTGGCGGCGTTCTGCTCCGGCGGAGTGGTATCCTCCCCGGAGACCGTTCCCTGCTCATTCTCCAGCAGCTCTACTTCGTCAGGTGCGTCGGGCAGAAGATCCACCTCGGCGTATACAGGCAGGGCCATTGCCATAACCAGGCAAGCGGTGACAAGCAGCGCTGTCAGCCGGCGCGCCCAACCTGTTGTGTTTTTCCCTGTTCTATTCAATCTGCTCACTCGCCTTTCGCGCTGGCTTGATGAAAGCACATTGTTCCACAGGGGATCCCTGTGGAACAATAAAAGAAGCCAGCTTCTTTTACTTGCGCAACCGTTGCCATGTTGTTTTCAAAAAAATTACGCATCGAATTTTCTCATTGCGCATTTACTTTTCAGTGTTAAAGTATAGCACCTTTATACCAGAAAGGCAATACAATCCACGTAAATTCCTGTTTTTCAGCACTTTTACTGATTGCGTTTTCCTCCAATTATACAATGTATTCAAAGCCTTTGTATAATTTATTCCTGATTTTCTTTTTGGCAGCGGTCCCTTTTATATACTTTGACCGCGCGTTTATGATCCTCTGCGCACACAGAGCGCAACTTTGCAGCAGAATTCACCTTTTTTGCTACATTTCCCTGTTTTTGCGCAATTATTTGTTTCGCATGCGCCTGTTTTGTGGCGGGGTCTGGCGGCTGGGTGGGCGCCTTGTGGGAGGGATGGCAGGTTTGCGGCGCACGGTTCCCGTTTTTTTGCGGCGCGATGAGTACACCGCGCCCCTGCAAACGGTTTGCGGTGTTTGCGGCGGCGGGTGTGTGTTTGGTGGATTGCACGCCCGCTAACGGGACGCCGTTCTCCCTTTACAACGGGGTGCGGGTTTGCTGCAGATATGCCATTCGCTTTTTTGTCCCCCCTGCCCTGCCCCTGATTCCCGGTTTCCCATTGCCGATCTCTATTTGCGCCAGCTCCTGAGGTGCATCTGAGAGCAACGAAAATAGCGGATCTTTCGCAAGCACAAAATCCGGCTGCGTTTACTGAAATATCCGTCATTTTCTTTGTTTTCAGATACACCTCCAGCTCCCAGCTTTCAATCTATCCTGTGTAAACTGCAACCCCTCACGCGCCATTCTGTGCGGCACTTACCTTATAATATGGGGGTGCTACCCTGTGTGAATTTGCAACTGATCTATTTGAAGCAGCTGTGAGCTGTTGCAATTTTGCACAGGGTATTGCTCGCATTCTGTGCCGAACATTCCCGAAACGTGTTGGAAAAACGCACAGGATTGTCTTGTTTCCCTATGCCGCTTACCGTTGGAAAAACGCACAGGTTACCCCCGGAACAGTTGCATTTTACACAGGGTATTCCCGCTCCCCTGCCCCGCCGTGACCCGCGTACCTGTTGGAAAACCACACAGGATAGGCCCGTTCCCCGTGTTGCAATTTACACAGGTTTGGCTGTTTTTGGCTTATTTGCAACTTTACGCAGGTTGCTTTCCGCACAGGAAAATGGTGGTGGAATGCACAGGCTGCAGTTGGTTGAACACACAGGTTTGCGTTGTTAAATTACACAGGCTCTACCTATTACTAATATAGAACTAAATATCTAAGCCATAATAACAACCAGAGGTAAGCCGGGAGATGGGGGAGAACGGGAAAAAATTGGTGTTGCCATTCCATCAGGTTACAGAACCCTGAAACAGCAGGACAGAAAAGCACAATAAAACCCTGTGTAACCTGCACCCGGGCTGCAACCCCCACAGGATATATGGCAAACCACAACGCGGGTGTTGCATTTTGCACAGGGTAATGGCGGTGAAACCCTGTGTAAATTTGCAATTCTTGCGCTGGACAACAGGTTGTGCTATAATGTTTAGCATGATGTGCGTGACCACCCGGGATACAGCAACCGATATAGGAGGCCCCTGCTTATGGCGGCAAGTAAACAGAAAAAAGATGATCCGTTTGTCGTTACGTTTGAAGAACGCGGGGACCAGACCATCGTTCGCAAATCCAATGACCTTGTACAGATGACGCGCAACAACCTGACGCTGAGCCAGCAGCGCCTGATGCTGCATATTTTTTCAATGATTAAGCCGGAGGATACGGACCTGCCCTCTTATGAGCTGAGCATTTATGATTTTATCAAGATGACCGGCATGGACCCGCACAGCGGGGCGCTGTACAAGCAGGTGCGCAAAAATATTGAGGAGCTGGCCAACGCGCCCATCCAGTGGATCAAGAATAACGGAACTTCCACGGTGGAAACATTCCGCTGGATTGATAAAGTGCGCATTGATGAGGGCCGCGCGCGCATGACCATCACGCTGGATCCGGTGCTGAAACCGCACCTGGTGCAGCTGAAAACCCTGTATACCACCATGGATGTGACCTACACCATGCTGATGCGGTCCACCTATTCCATCCGCATTTACGAGCTGTGCAAGAGCTACCAGAGCCTGTACCTGAAAAAGAAAGCGGCCGGGGAACCGCTGGTATGGAACCTGAGCATGCTGTATGAACAGCTTTCGTATACGGCCAACCGATGGTCGGATTTCCGCCGCCTGGCACTGGAAAAGGCAAAGGCGGAAATTAACGAAAAGACGGATATTATTTTTAATTACGATGTGTACGAAAAAAAAGGGCAGAAGGTTCTTTCGCTGGTGGTAACGATTGACCCGGTGGATGATGCCGCCGCACAGGCCAACCTAGACAGCATCAACAGCACAGTGCGCAAAAAGAGCAAAAAGAAGGGCCGCCCCACCGTGGCGATTGAAGATTCGCTGCTGGATGACCCCAGCGTGATCACCTTTGATTATGTTTCGGCACCGGAAACAACGATCCCCTATTCCTTTGGACGCCACCGCACCGAGCTGCGGGAGGAAATTGTTGTGAAAGCGCGCATGGATCAGCTGCGCGCGGAGATTACGCCCGAAGAGCTGCACGCGGTGGAAGTGATCATTGATGTGTTGGCAGATGCCTGCTGCACCATCCAGGCAGGCGATGGCGAGCAGGACGGCGGCAACAAAACGGTGTTTGGAAAGATGAATGCCATCATCCTGGATTGCGGCGGGCTGACCAGTTGGCTGGCCGGTGTGGCACCCCGTTATGCACAGGAGATCATTCCCCGGTCGCAGACGATGCGCAGCCCGGCGCGGTACCTGAACAAGGTGCTGCGCGAGGATATGGATAACTATCGCATTTATATTTTCCGCAAGGCAAAGCCGGCAGCAGAACCCAAAGAGGAGCTGTTGGAAGCGGAGTACCATGTGATGGACGAGCCGGTGCAGCAAACGATGCCGGAGCCTGAGCCGCCCAAGGTAGAACTGATTCCCGAAACGATTGTAAAGCGGCAGGATATGCGAAAAGAGTTTGCAAAGTTTGTAGATGATGGATACCTGGAAAAGACGTTGACGAGCGGCCAGCGCGGCGCTTACCACGAAATTTACCGCCACCTGGCAGCGCGGTGCGTGCCATCGCCTTCCAGCCTGCGCAATGGGCTGAAAGACGAAATGCGGCTGCATTACCTGGCCTGCATGAATGAAGTGATTGAAAAGTATGGTAGCCTGACCCCGTTGATGGAAGCTATGGCGCATGAACTGGACTTTGATGTGTTCTGGGCAAAGGCCGCCAAGGACCCCAACGTGAATAACCCGATGGGGCTGTTCTACCACATTATTGAAGAACGCGCGCTGAACCCGATCGGCACCATAATGAACGACCAGGCACAACGGCAGAAGGTTGCCGCCAAGGGAAAAGGCGAAAAAGATAAGTGGCACAACGAGAGCTGGATGGATGCTTTTGAGGAAGATATCCCGGATGACAGCGAAGAGTAATTGAGATGAAGCGGAGCGGAACATCCGGGAACGCTATTATAATAAGGTAAGCAGCGGCTGGCAGATTGCTGGCCGCTGTTTTTTTGTTGGGGTGCAGCTGAAAAATGGAAATATCCGGCGTTTTTTGATTTCAGATAGACCTTGGGCAACACCGCACAATTCCCGCCTAGCGGCTTAAGCACCGCTCCGGCAGCTGCGGCACGGCATCTGCGTTGCCAAAATGCTCGATAATGTCGGGTTGCGGTACCCGCATCGTGCTTCGGGGGCAAAAGCCCCTCGCACTCTGCGACCGCTGCCCCTGCTTCGGTTCGCTGTTTCCGCCACTGGCGGCGCTCACCTTTGCAGCATCCAGTATTATCTGCGCTTTTGGCTTAGCATCTGCCGCACCTCGCTCGCCGTATCGGCACTTAGAATTATGCGGTATTGCCCTTGGGATAATAGGTGAGAATGAAGGTAGGTGAGCGGGAATGCCTGGATGAAGTGAAGAAGGTTGAGAAGGAAAAGCGGCAGAGAAAATGCGTGAACAGCAACGAAGAGATGCCTGCATAATATTCGTCAAAATATCCGTTGACACACGCGAAGCATATGATATAATAGAAACTATAACAGCAACGAAGAGATGCCGCACGGCATGGGGTGCCCGTTTTTGCAACCCGCAGTTAGATTAAGATACCGGCGTGCGGTACCGCAAAAAGAACCGAACAAAAGCCAAAAATTAACCGACAGCAACGAAGAGATGCCTACACAAAGGCGCTCGCAAGGAGGAAAACAATGGGATATTGTATCTCAGTCTGCATTGAAAAAGGCGGCGTGGGAAAAACCGTTACCGTCTGCAACCTGGCGGCGCTGATGGCGCAGGACGGCAAGCGGGTGCTTGTTGTGGATATGGATGCCCAGGGCAACTGTACCTATACCCTGACGGGCGCCCGTGTAACCGATAATACTTTTGACCGCGCTGGCGTGTATGATATGTTCCGTGCCTATGGCATCAGCGGCACGCAAAACTATATTTCCCGCACGCAGTTTGATAATATTGATATAATTCCGGCAAATGGCAACACCCCAATGGCGGCCAAGCAGCTGCAAATCCTGGAACAGTCCGAAAGCACCAGTATCAATATGTTTTTGGCCATGTGCCTGGCACAGGTTGCCAGCGAATACGACTTTATTTTGATCGATACCCCGCCGTCCCGCGATGTAATGGTGACCAACGCCCTGATGGCCAGTGACTTTGTGCTGATCCCCTGCGTGTGCGATGACTACAGCCGTGACAGTGTGTACCGCACTGTGGCAATGTGCCAGCAGTTGGAGCACGATGAGGGCGAAAAAATTGATGTTTTGGGCATTATCCTGACTATGGTGGAAAAAACTGCCCTGACCGAAGTGATCCGCAATGAACTGCGGGAAAGCCAGCTGGGCAGCAAGCTGTTTGCTGCCGAAATCCGTAAGGGACAGGCTGTAAAGGATAGCACCCGCCTTGGTGCGCCGGTTGTGCTATGTGCACGCAGCAGCAACCCGGCAAAGGATTATGCAAAGGTGTATGCCGAGCTGAAAACGCGCGTTGAACAGGAGGCAGAGTGATGGCAAGCAAACTGGACCGACTGCAGAAGAAAGGCTTTAAAGTAAACGAAGCAGCGTTAAGTAAGATCGCGCGCGGCGACCAGGAGCCGGGCGGTGAATACAGCGAGATCAATATCAATGATATTGAAGAAAACCCGGATAATGCCCTTTACCGTGAGCTGGATACCGAGGAAGATATTGCGCTGCTGGCCGATGATATCCGCCGCGCGGGGCTGCTGCACAACCTGGTTGTGTTCCCTAAGACCGGTTTTGGCGGAAAATATGTGCTGCTTTCCGGCGAGCGCCGCCTGCGTGCGCTGCGCCTGTTGGTGGAGCAGGATAAACGCGAGCAGGAAGAAAAGCAGCTGCCGAACCGCATGAGTGAATGGCAGAAAGTGCAGTGCAAAGTGGTGCGCAACTTGACGGAAAACGAAAAAGTTGTGTATATTGACAGCGCAAACCTGCAAGTGCGCGGCGGAATCAGCAATGAACGTGTGATGCGCCAGGCGGCGGCGCGTTTTGTGGAAAACCTGCAGAAAGCACCGTATAACCTGAGCGCAGCGGAAGCGAAAAAAGCGCTGAAAGAGGTCAGCCCGCTGAATTCCCGCACGATTGATAAGGCGCTTTCGATTCAGAATGATCTCAACCCTGACCTGCGCCGCTTGCTGGATGAGGAATTCCTGAACCGAGCCGAGTGCGAAACCTATCTCCGCCTGACCCTGGAAGAACAGGCCCGTGCAGCCGCGGTGTTTTTGAAAATCGCAGCCCTTGACCCACGCAGCCATGAGCGCCGCGCCATCAAGGACGCATTGACCACCGCCATGCTGGATGTAGCAGTGGAACGCCGCAGCATGCAGGAGCGCGAGAGCGTATTTGCAGCTGCGTTGCAAAATGCACAGGATGCAATCGGTCAGGCCAAGACGCAGGAAAACAAGGCGGCGGCAGTAGATAAAGACCACAACTTTATTTCGGCCAAGCTGCCTACCACGGCCCGCAAACTGCGTAAAATTGCAGCGGCAAAAAATATTGAAGCTAAGATCCGCAGTTATACGGCAGAGGACCGCAAAGCAATGTCGGACCAGATGCAGGAGCTGATTGCGGCAGCGCAGGAGCTGAAAACACTGATTGATGCTGTGGAATAATCCAGATCCACGAAAGCAGCAAACAACAAAAATCCATGCAAATAGGAATATAGGAATCCACAATATGAAACAGCGAATTGTCATCCGGCTGCACCTGGCTGTGCGGGCAGTGCTGCAAAGCGAAGCGGACTGGCGCGGCACGCGGCTGGGCACCCTGACATCGGAGCTGATCCATGAACAGGCTGCGAAAGCGCGCCTGTGCGGGGTGCAGAATTACGAGTTGAACCCCGTCAGCAGCCGCTATGTTCCCGTTACAAACGGGACAAAATATAAGCAGACATCTGGCCTGGAGCAAATCTCCATCTATCTGAACGATGAGGATATGCAAACCCTGAAAGAGCTGGCACTGGCCAACGATAGTGTGCGTGTGATCAACGGCAGGCAGGCAATCACCTACCGATATGTTGTTCCCGGAATGCTGCTGAACGACCCGGTGTTTACGGGGCTGACAGAGCAGAACAGCACGGCAGAGTAAGCACTTCAAAATCTTGAATAAATCAAAGGCGGCACCGCGTTTTTTGAAAGACGCGGTGCCGTTTTGTATACAAAGCAGCCTGAAAATACTACAAAACATAAACCTGTGCGAAATTACAACAAAACGGATAGAAGGTGAGAATAGGAAAAAAGGAGAAATATGTTGGAATTTTACACAGGTTTACAGAGCAAAACATGAGGAAAAGCGCGATGCAGCGTTTGCAAAATAAAGCGGATTTTGGGTGAATCAGGTGCGGGGAACCAAAAAAGAGGGGAAACCTGTGTAAATGGCAACAATCTGCAGGGTGAATTACCTTTTTATAATACGACAGGGATAGTAATACCCTGTGTAAAGATGCAACACTGTACGCTGCGAAAGGGGAGAGTTGCAATTTTACACAGGGTATTGGTTATTCTGTCAGGCGGAGTAGAAGGAAAACACTAAAGGCAATACCGCACAATTCTAAGTACCGATACGGCGAGCGAGGTACGGCAGATGCTAAGCCAAAAGCGCAGATAATACTG
>OGQH01001601.1_pt1 | contig 18869 bp, 10 predicted proteins | sample 1553181 | NCBI WGS metagenome assembly OGQH01 (sample SAMEA2579946, study PRJEB22360) | human gut metagenome | biome: human gut; feature: human-associated habitat; material: faeces | place: Denmark | collected 2008/2010 | reverse complement strand
CCTTCCTGCCCGCTGAGTGTGCTGGTGCTGGTCTTGGACACCTCATAATGTACTGTCCATGTGGCAGAACCATCGCCGCCGTTGAGGTGAAAGCTGTCATCCGGCGTGTGACCGCTTGTGGTAATGGTCTGCGCTCCGGCAGGACTCATCTGCCAGCTGCCGCCGTCCACGCTGCCGCCGGTCCGGCTGGGCGTGACGGTAATGACCGCGCCGTCCACCTTTTCCAGCGTGTTCAGCTGGTACTTGTCGGTGTTGACTGTGAATGTCAGATCAAAGCTTCCGCTGGCGCTTTGCGCAGGAGCTGTCCACGCAGCGGAATAATACTTCGGTTCTGGAACACTCGGCACATCCGGGATCTCAGTGCCGCCCGCAATTTCTTCACCGACCAGTGCCACAACCTGCCACGCATACCCTGCAGGCGGGTTATAGATGTAGGTGTAGTAGCCGTTTTCCCCGGACTGTGCATCTGTACCGTTTATGAGTTCTTCTGCAGCAGCAATATAGGTCTGCGCCGCGTAGCTGTCGGGATAGTTTTCCATGATCCACTGCTGGGTTTCATCGTAAAGGCTGCCACGGATGTCCGGCTGTTCTTCACAGCCTTCAGGATCATCTTCAAGGCTTGCCACAACAGGACGATCATCCAGCATATCCAGACTCAGCTGACCAAGACCGCCCCAGATATTGACCTGATTTGCATAGTGGTTGCCCGGCGTATACTGGCCGGGTTCAAGGCGGGACACATGAGAGAAGCTGTAGGTGGGGCAGCCCTTGGGCTGGCCGTTCAGGCCGTGGCTGCAGCAGTAGGCTTCCTGACCGTTGAACCAAATGAGCCATGTGCCGCCCTCTTTGGCGATGCTTGTGATTTTGCCGGTGGTATACGGCGGAGTCGGCCCTGCAGCATAGGCGGCAATGCCGTCATCGCCGGTGTCGGCATACATCTGTGTGGGTGCAGCATCCTCGCTGATCTGTACATGGATAGCTTTTAACTGCGAACTGCCGTCCGAATCCTTATAGGCAAGCTGCGCCGTAAAATCGGCAGAGGCTTTCACATACAGGCCGGTGGCTGCCGCCGACTGCTCCGAGTATGTATGGTGCAGGATTTCAGCCTGCTCCTGCTCGTCTGCCGGGATCGGCTCATAATCGGTGGATCGGTAACTTAAAAGCTCCACACCGTCCGGCAGTATGATTTCAGATACCGCACTGTCTGCCGGGTATTCGACCTGCGCCAGCAGTGGAACAATGGCATAATCTGTACCGGGAGTTTTGCCGATTGTGACCGTGTTCTCATCTGCGTTCAGCGCATCGGCATCCATATGGGCATCTACGCCGTCATACAGGTCAGAAACCCACGCGGAGATACCGATTTTTGTCTCGCCGGTTGCCACGGGCAGACCCATGCTGCCAAGGTAACTGCCGGTAGGCGCGTCCGGCAGATCGTCGTACAGATTTTCAGTGATCTGCGAAAGGTTCGGTGTCGGGACATTGGCTTCGGATGTCTCCGGCGTGGCGGGGGCATCCTCTGCAAAAGCGGGCAGCGCTGCGCCCAGATTTGTGAGCGCAATTCCACCCGCCAACAGCAGCGACAAGCCCTGCTTTATTCTGTGTTTGTTTTTCATACTGGTTCTCCTTTTGTTGCAAAAGAAAAAGCCCGCTGCACGGTGCAGCGGGCTTGGTTAGCGTTCGGGAGCGTGTTTCTTAGGGACCGGCGCGGCTCTGGCCTTGTAGGCTTTGCGGTATTTTTCGTCAGCATCATAGAACTGCTGCGGAGAGATACCGGCATCCAGACACCCCTGCATGACAACCGCATTGTAGCGGCTGCTGACCGGGAGAAGCTGGTCGCGGTACGGTGCGTTCATCGTGTAAACCATAATTTCGTGCGGCGTACCATCTGCATCCATTACCGTCACGGTTTCCTTGTCATAGAATGTCGGGTAGCCCTCGTAACAGTCAAGCTGAGATTCGTCATGGTCAGTAATCGACCAAATCAATCCCTCAACGCTTGCGTCCTCTTTGGGCAAAATCGTCAAGTAGCCGCGCCGGAATGCCAGCTCATAGCCATTCAGCTTGGCGATCCCTACGACGGTTGCCTCCGGGCAGCGGTAGACCATCTGATCAAAATTCAGATTGGAACCATAGGCAAAGTATTCTTTTCGAGACATTGGATTTCTCCTTATCTGACCTCATCTGTATGAAGCCGTGGTTGATTGCTGGGATACAGCGACTTGTCGTGCCGCCACGCCTTGTCACCAGGCAGGTTCTTCAGCAGATGCATTCGCACATTCTTATACTCCGGGCCGATCAGCCCCAGCCGCAGCAGAAAGGTGCGGAAGGTGAACGCCGGATTATCCCCGATGGGCGTTTTCCGGAACTGCGTGTACTTCTGGTTAATGCCCTGCGCGGAGATTGCCATAGCCAGAATAATGTTGGCTTTTGCTTCACCCGCATGGAGCGTGGAGTTGAACAACCGCCATTCGATTGTACCGTGATAGAATACAGAATGCATATTGCAGGCATTATGTTGAGCTCAACATAAGGCTTGTTATGCGCAGAAAAAAGTTATGCTGAGAATCTTTTAGAACAGACGTTACTTCGAGACTGTTCACCAGAAATCTCAGCATAATTTTCTACAAGGTCTTTAAAAACGCCTTTAAGTCAGGGTCGTCGTTCCAATCCGGCATGGCAGGCGTATTCATCCTCGTGTCCATTGTTTCTAATGCCTTGCGCCGGGCTTCGGGATTAGCTTTTGCGTAAACCTGTGTTGTCTCAATAGATTCGTGCCCTAAAAAGTCACGAATATAAATGAGATTTTTGCCTGCCTCAACAAGATGCATTGCTTTAGAATGCCGGAGACAATGCGGTGTAATCTGCGGAAAAAATGAATCCACCGCAGTATTTGCTTTGTGGATATATTTTGCTAGCACGTAAGAAACACCGCTGCGAGTCAACTTTTTCCCTTGCGGATTTGTAAACAGCTGGTCATTGCGGCGTTCTGGTATATCAAGATGGTTCTCACAAATGTATTGGCGCAATACCTGTGCACACGGTTTGGTAAGCGGAACATCTCGACTTTTTCGCCCCTTCCCTAATAAATGTACAACCGGTAGTGAATCTATTCGGATATCGCAGATTCTTAAATCGCAAAGTTCCTGCACTCGTGCAGCTGAATCGTAAAGGAGAAGAATCATCGCCAAGTCTCTGCGACCTTTTGGCGTGGAAATATCAGGCTGTTCCATTAGAATATCGGTTTGCTGGTTACTCAAATATTGAACCGTCGGCTTTGCTGCTTTTTTGCTGTCAATTGAAAGAATGCGCTGACACAGAATCATTTCATCCGGGCATTCAATTTGTACATATTTTGCAAATGACTTCAGCGCAGCAAGTCGTTGGTTTCGAGAAGATATACTGTATTTGCGTTCAGTTTCAAGATATTGTAGAAATTCAAGAATCAGTTCGCGGGAAAGGTCGTTAAAAAGCATTTTCTCTAATTTAAAGCCACAATACTTTTCAAGGTAGCCATGAAAAATAACAAAGGTGTCCCGGTAAGAGTAAATTGTATTTGTACTGACATTTTTAGTTCCTGCCAGATACACGCTAAAGTATGCGGAGACTAAACCGGCGTAGCTGCATCTATTCCTCATTGCAAAGTACCTCTGTAATGGTATGGAATCGGTCATTGAATGGTTCGGTGACTTCCATGTAGGCTTCCGGGACAAGCCTCAAGTATTTTTCGGTTGTTGTAATTCGGTCATGCCCAAGAGCAGTGCGGAGAATCGGCAAACAGGTATATATGTCTTTTCCTTCGGAACTCCATTTGTTTAGAATGTGGACCGCAAAGGAATGCCTGAGATCATGGAGACGAGGCCCTTTTCCTCGACCTCGGTGTGGAATCCCGGCATCAAATAAGCATTTTCGAAAAATATCGTAAATTGTACTTGTATCATAGAATCCGCCATCAGGAGCAGGGAAAAAGTAAATACTTTTTGCATTTGTCACTAATGGATTACTGCGGTAGGATTTCATGTATGCAAGCATTGAGTCCGAAATTCCTACCAGCCGTTCTTTGTCTCCTTTTGCACCGTATATGGCTAAAACTCCAGCATCCAAATCAACATCTGCAACCTTAAGGTGCAGAGCCTCTGACACGCGCAGCCCACATGTATAAAGCAGGCGAAACAGAACCGGCATAACTAAATGTCGTAGTGGAGATTCTGAAGATTCTTTGGTACAATCTACCGCAGAAAACAATCTCTCGATTTCGTCTTTCGTAAAAATGTAGGGAACGAAACATCTATTTACATGAGGCGCAGGGTGGAATGCACATGGAGCATCATAGCCATTGCTGTGCAAATACTTACAAAGAATTCGCACATACGAAATCCGAAAACATTGCGTGGTTTCGTTTTCGTGAGGTCTCTTTTTCTCCCACTTTTGCAGCAGTTCTTTCGAAATGGCAGGTATACGCAATTGTTGCTCATTGCAAAAGTCATCGAATGCACTGAGTGCCTCAACACCGGCGTTGTATTTATTGCCAAGTGCACGTTTTTGCTCCACAACATCCAGCATATATGGTGCAAGCACACTGGTAAAATGGGGTTCAAGAAGTTTTTCCTCAAACACTAATCAGTCACCTCCAATGCGCAGCTGCGAAGCTGACGTACATTTACACCAATATATTTTTGAGTAGAAGCGGCATTTATGTGTCCTAATACACCCTGAATCGAGGTAATGGGGATTCCTTCATCTAACATATGTGTTGCGAGGCTGTGTCGAAGCGAGTGAAGCCCGTGGTGCTTTATTGAATCCAAAGGAATGCCCGCTTTTCGCATATGCTTAATAAGAATGTTGTCAAAGTTTTGCAGAGAGACGTATGGAGCGACTGCGCGGAGAAAAATTTCCGGGGCATCGCTTACAGGCCTTCCATTTTTCAGATAGTCTATTACAGCCCATCCAACATCTGTGGGAAGTGGTAAAGTTATCGGCTCTCCTGTTTTGACTTGGGTGAAAGACACCAAATGCTGTTCCCAATTAAAATTGGCAGGGCGAAGATTACGTATATCGCTGGTTCTAATGCCGAGTTTTACTGCAATCATTAAAACTGCATAATCGCGTTTCCCTTGTGGACTTTCACGGTCAACAGAAGCAAGGATACTTTCGATTTGGCTAAGATCTAATGTTGTAGGAATTCGCGCGGAAGTGGATACTTTTACAATTGGCATCATTTTCAAAGACAAATCTGTTTCCTTGTAGCCACTATGCGCAAGGTACTGAAAAAAGCGTAAAAGGATACTGTAATGGAGCCTTACAACCGAATTGCTGTAATTGCACGAAACAACTTTGACGTATCGATTTACAATATCTGCTGAAAGTAATTTGTAATCCGTGACTCCAACGCTGAACAAATAATCTGTAAAGCGAAGAAGAACATTTCTGTGGCTGCGCAGCGTATTCTCCCTGCGTCCGTGGAGAGATAGCTTTTGCAAGTAGTTGACCGCACCTTCTTGCAGTCCTGCAGGGAACTCTCGATTCAACCTCCGCCGAAGCATAACCGCGTTGAAGTGTTGGTAGTCTGACAACAAATCCATTGCACGGTGAACTCGTGAGCATCGCCGTTCTACTGTTCCCGGCTGCACACCGTAGCAATCCAGCATGAACTGCTGAGCCAATTCCGCTGTAAAATATTTCTTTTCATTTTTATTGCAGTACGCTAACAGGTTCCTAAACGTCGAACGAAAGCCTTGAATATAGTTTTCGCTATAGTGCTTTGCAATGATGCAAGGGATAACTCTTTCCACAAGTTCATACACGGTCAGTCGATTTCCATCATCCACAATAACAACCTCCATCATATCTGGAATACTCAAATTATATAGTTATTATGTAGAGAAAAACAGACTGTTTTTATAATTTTTGTCGCTGTACAATTAAAGTTTGGAACGTGGGATACATAATCGCTTTCTTGCCATAACAAGCCCTGTACCGTGACGAATGGTAGTGATAATCACTCCCATCCCTCCCTTGATACCAGCGGTCCTTCAGTTGATCCATACTCGCACCGCTGGGCAGCTTGCGGATTTCTTCCAGAATCGGCTCATCCACCGCCTGACAGTAGCTGTCGATGCGGGCAGGGTTGACTTTGAGTGCTGCAAACAAAATATCCTCTTTGGAATACATGATGGACAGCACATTTTTGAGGCTCTGCGGGGTATGTTTGCTTGCATCCACATGGACGTGCATTCCGCAGCTGTCGTTTACGATGCCCCCTGCGCGGCGTAAGGAACGGACAACCTCCTGCAGCTTTTCCATCTCGCCGTATTCGAGTTTCGGAGAGTTCAGTTCGACCTTGTAGGTCTCCCCAATAAGAACAGACCGCCTGCGGCATTCGGGATGGATACTGCCGTCCCGAACGATTTTCCACTCTTTACCGTCCAAATCTTTGACACGGTAGGCATCGTAGCCACCGCCGGAATGCTCGGCGCGGGTTCCAAACAGGTCGGCCAGCGCATGGGCTGCCGTGGCGCGGTTTATCCCGGTCAGTTCGATTTCACAGCCAAAATACTGGTCACGGAAATCAAGGGGCAAGCGCCTCACCCCGCAGTTCTGCGTCCATGGCTGCAATTCTCCGCCCGATGGCTTCCACCACATGGACTGTCACGCCGTTGCCAGCCTGTTTGTAGGCTTGGTTATCGCTTTGAATGGCAAGCACCGTGTCGATGCGGTCATCCGCCCATCCTTGCAGGCGCAGACATTCGCGCGGTGTCAGGCGGCGGATGCGACCCTCGTACAGAACACCGTGACGGTCTTTTGTGGTAAGTGTATGCATGGGTGCGCAAGGCTTAACGGTGCGTTCGGTGTTGCGGGCGAGGTCGGACTTGATGGGATTTTTGACCGAGCGAACTTCAACAGTGCCTTGTTGGCAGCCCGTTGTAAGTGTATGCGCAATCTCTTTACCAACCCGTCCGCGCCGACTGTTGACTGTGGCGTAGCTCAGATCGATGCTGTCACCGACCTGTGCCAACTGGTAACCGGTTTTTGTGGCGCACTTGATGGGTATACCTACCTCATACAACCCGGTTTTTCCGCCGAACCCGCCCGGATTGGCTGCCAGCGTACAGCTTAATCCTTCGGGGGAGTAGACTCGTTCTCCTTGATGCCCGCCGTGGGTTTGAATAAGAGAACTTCCTGCTGTTTCGGTGAAAGGAAATACTTTTCCTCTACATCGCTCATCAAGATATCCGATAATGTACACGCGGTTTCTTGACTGGGGAACGCCGAAATCTTTGCTGTTAAGACATTGCCATTCGACAGCATACCCCAGTCTGTCCAGCGTATTGAGGATCGTTGCAAACGTCCGGCCACCGTCATGGTTAAGCAGTCCGGGTACATTCTCAAACAGCAGATATTCAGGCTTCCGGGCTTCAGCCAAACGGGCCAGTTCAAAGAAGAGAGTTCCTCTCGGATCTCCGAATCCTTTGCGAGATCCGGCTGTGCTGAACGCCTGACACGGAAAACCTCCGCAAAGAAGCTGGAAGTCGGGCATTGTTTCTGGGTCTGCTTTTCTTGCATCTTCTACGAACCACTCTCCCTTCGTGTCAAACAGGGCATTGTAACTGCGGTTGGCGTATTTGTCGATTTCGCAGTGCCCTACGCATGTAAAGCCTCCGGCACGGGTCAGACCTTCGCGGAAACCACCGATGCCGGAGAACATATCTACGAACTTGATCAAGGGCACAACTCCCGATGGGGATGTTTGCCGAACCTGCAAATGTGCTTAATAGGCGCCCCTCATCAAAAACAAAAGCAGCCCGTCATAGGCTAGACCAAACAAGATTTTTTTACCGTTCATAATGTATAAACCTCCTTTTTCCTTCTGCTTTTCTACCTATTATTAAAACATTGGAATCACCCCCTACAGTGAATTCAGGAAATCGAGCGCAGAGTCTGGTATAGCATTCTCTGACAGTGGGCTTGGAACAGCGCCGGTTATGTTGACTGCCTGCAACTCCTCCCGCACCACCTTGCGGATGCTTTTCTCCAGCCTATCTGTCTGCTCCGTTGCAAGAATGGCTTGCACCAGAAACTCCTTGCGTTTGGCTGAAGGCACTTGCTGCAGCAACGCCCATGCGCGGCGGTGCTGCGGGTCGCTAAGGTTCGGACGAAAAACGTACTGTGGGCGTTTCATGCCTCGCTTTTACGGCGCGACACGGCGGCCAACGCGCGCTCGAACCCGCCAGCGTTCACCTTATCGTCCAGCAGAAAAATCGTCTTGCAAAGGCCGTCCTTGGGGCTGAGGTGGCGGCTCACCACCGAGGCACCGCCGCCCAATAGCACGGCGGGGATAGCGCGCAAATCAAAGCCGGCCTCCATAACCGCTGACAGCAGATGTTCTGTGTACTTGCGACCCTGCCGGTTCACAATGTCGCGCACCGTATCTCTGACCGTGCAGGGCTGACCTGCCAGCATATTTTCGATCTGGGCATCCGTGAGTGACAATCCGGTTTCCCGTCGCACCTGCTCCCGAATATCATCCACGCAGCGAATCATGCCGAGTTCCAAGCTGTGCGCGGTATCAGCCGCAGGGATTGCGTTGTCGATGCGCATAAGGTCCACCGTCCAGCCGCCCAAATCCATAAGGAGCATGGACGGTTCGTCCTGCAAAAGCCCGGTTTCGGTCATGAGGGCGGCGTAGCCCTGCGGAAAAATGGCAACTTCTTCGGTGGTGATGCTGTACTCCACGCCCTCGAATTTGAAATTCACGGGCTGGTTGCTCCGCAGCAGATAATCTTTGAACTTGGGTTTGTCGCGCCCGAAACTGGTCAGCGGCAGACCCGCCGCAATGCGCACCGAGCATTCGGGCGGCAAGCCGCGCTGCCGGATTTCTTTTGCAATTGCTGCCAGCGTCAGCAGGTAGTAGTTGTCATTTATGGTCTTGTCCCGCTGGATAGGCTGCCGCCCGGAGCCACAAACAAAAAAGCACCCGCCAAACTCTAAGAGTCCTTGGCGGGTGTAGGGTTCGTGTTCTCCGTAGCTTGTCAGCCCTGCCGGGAACGAGCAGTGGGCTGTTTTGATAGCATAGTAGCCGTGGTCAATGCCGATAATGATGCTCATAGTGAAAATCCTCCTTATTGTAAATAGGTATAAAATGGGAAACTTGAAAACAAAATGAAAACTGCCGGGAAAAGCAAAAAATCCCCGCTTCATTGGCTTTTTCTGGTCCTATATGTTGATTAAAATTATTTCGCACTGTGGATTATAGTCCACCAACGCGTTGAGCGCACCATTCGTTCCTCTGTCTACAACAATATTTTGTTTGACAAGAATTCCGAGTTGTTGGTCTTCCTCCATGCCTGTAGACACAAAAGTGCCCCTTGCGGTTCGAAGCCCGCAAGAGGCACTTTTGCAGTTATACCTTAATCATCAACCAACACCGAGGACTTGTCTCATTCCCCTTCCGATTGACTGCCAAACACAGTGATAGATATGCCAGTAATATGATTAAATCTTATAGTTTTGGTCAATCTGTCGATTGCGATCAAGCGCATAATGTGTTTTAGAATTAGGAGTTTACGTTCATCTCGTAGACATCAGCGATTGCCACTGCGTTTTTTCAGGTAGAGTGCAACGATAAAGCCACCCACGGCCAAGCAAGCCAGAATCGACAGCACTTCATAAGGGAAGTTATCGCTCGTCTGAGGAATCGCGCTTGTTGCTCCGCTGCCAGATGCCGCTGCACTGCCGTCATTCGGCTTTGCAGTAGGCGCAGCACCCCAAGTGCCGTTTGCAATTCCTCCCGCAATATCGGGATGTTCATCCTTCACAGTATCAGCAGGTTTCTGTACCGGCTTCACAGTATCAGCAGGTTTCTGTACCGGTGCCGCAGGTTTGGTCTGGGCAGTATTTACAGCATTCCGCACTGCATCAAGGGCGGCTTTCAAGTCTTCAGCACTTGCGCGGCCTGCGATAGCAGCTTCCGCATCAGAAATTGCCTGGCGGATAGCGTCCGCGCTCTCCACAGTATACTTGCTCAGGTCAAGTTGCTTGGTTTCTTCAACCAAAGCATTCAACTCGGTGGCATCGCCAGCCTTTACCAATGCCGCCGCTGCGGCCTGCAACGTCCGTGCTGCTGCATCTACAGCCTCCTGGGTAGCGTTTTCATTGGCGGCGACCGTCTTTGCGGCCTCCAATGCATCGGCAACCAATTTCCAGGATTTTGCAGTATGAGCGTTCGCATCCATGGCCTCCACCTTGGAGATCATATCATCAATTGCAGTCATATCTGCTCGGAGCGCCAGTGCCTTGTAAGCAGCTTCCAGATTTGTATAAGCAGCTTCGATCTCATCGGCGGTTGCATCACGGTTGGCGGCGACCTTCTCAGCTTCTGCCAAAGCCTGGGCAAGGGCAGCCCAAGAATCAGGCTGATAACTGCTTTCATCCAGTTCCTTGATGCTGTCGATGGCCGCGACCAGGTTCGAGTTGTCAGCACGCTTCACAAGGCTTTCCATGGCGTCCTGCAGAGCGTCAGCTGCATGGTTGACAGTCACCTGGTTTGCATCCTCAGCGGCAGAGATGCTCTGCGCTTCGGCCAGCGCAGTTGCAAACGCTGCCCAGCTGGTGGTCGTGTAATCGTCTTCCACCCGGGCGGAAGCCTGCTCGATCAGCTGATTCAGAATGGTCTTGTCCACAACAGGCTCGGTGGGCTTGGCCGTAGCGTACAGTTCGGCCTCGTAGATGCGGACGCAGGCAGCCCAACCGGTGGTATCGGTACGGCTGACATTCAGCTTGAAGATCCGTCCGGTCGCATCGCCCAGATCATTGGTGGTAACATCGGCCGCGTTATCGGTGGTCTTGGCACGCTCTGTCCAGTTCGCAGCGTCTGCCAGCACAGCGTTCCGTTCCTCGGCCTCCATGGCCAGCAGTTCGTCCACGTTGACCTTTTCTTCGTTCAGCACATAGAACTCGTAATTGGCAGTGTTCATGCTGCCGTTGCCGGCCGTCGGCGTTTCCGCCACGCCGACGTGGGAGACGACCAGCTGCCGGACGTTGCGTTCTTCGCCAATGTCAAAGGCGACCCACAGGTTGCTGCCATCCTCGCACCATTTGCCGGTATCGGGGTTTTCCTTGTCGCCGTCAAACAGCTTTTCGGGGCCCTGGGCAGTGCCCAGTTTTTTGCTGTTGTAGCCAACGATGGTCGCATTCTGGGACACCAGTTCCAGCTCGCCCACAGGCTCGGTGACGGTCACGGCAGCGCTGCCGGAAACATTCGGATCCTGAACCGAGGTCGCAACAACGGTCAGCTGCTCTGCGGTCTCGTCCTCCGCAACGGTCAGCAGGCCGGTCTCGTCGATCTCAGTCGCCTCAGAGACCGCGCCGTCCACGCTCCAGGTCACAGAATGGTCGGTGATATTCTCGCCGTTGACCATAGCTGCAAACTGCTTGGTTGCGCCCTTCTCCACAGATGCAGTAGCGGGCGATACCGTAACAGATGTAACGATTGGCCCAACAGAATCGCTCTGCAGGGTAACATTCACATCGTAGGTCTGGCCTTCGGTCACGACCAGGCGCTTCACAACCGTGTCGTTGATCAGGTAGCCTTCAGGAACACTTTCGCACTTAATGGTGTACGTCCCCAATACAACCTCAGCAGGTTCGCCGGTAGTCACAGTATAGACCTTTTCGTTGTTGCTGTTGTAAACGCCATAAGTAACGCCGGTCAGTTTCTCGCCCTTGGCATTGGTCGCCACCAAGTTCAAGAAAGCGGTCGGTTCCGGGAATGCGGGGATTTTGACAGTATACTTATCAGAGATCAGCTTACTGACGCGTTTTACTTGCAGGGTGAGTTCACTGCCCGCACGCGGGACCCGAATGCCACGGATAATTACCGAGGTTTCGCCAGCAGCCACCGGGAGAGAGGCTTTGGTGTATTCACCAGAGTTGTTCTCGTAAACGTAGACCACATCGCCTTCACTCAGGCCATTCACCGTAAGAGAAATATAGATGTCGCCACCGTTGGAAGAACTAACCGAGCCAGGCTGTGAATAAGCTTCCGCTGTAACATCCCTTGCCGCCTCAGATTTTGCGGCATTTTCCGCCTCAAAGCTCGCGCTCAGCTTGATGCTTTCTGCGGAACCTGTGGCGGTGGTGGTGTAGTAAATACGTCCGGCTTCTTGCGTGCCAAAGTTAAGGCCGGTGATAGTGACAGTGCCGCTTTCTGCAACCGCCTCTCCGATCTTGTTATACTCGCTGCCGGATTTGGTGTAGACCGTGACAGTCTGGCCCGCAGGCACGTTCTTCAGTGTGAAGGTATCATTGGCGCCCGTGCCATTCTCTGCGGCGGCAAACTGGATGGACACCGGCTCCGTCTGGGGGAACTCGGCGGTCTCGAACATCTGCCATTCATAAATGCGGATACCGCCCCAGGGGGAAGTTCCATCATCATAAATGCGCAGTCTCCATTTCTGTGCAGTCACCGGTTCGTCCAGCAAGACATCCGTTACAGCGGCGGTGTTGTGCTGGATGCGCTTTGCCTCTACCCACCGGCCAGACGCATTCTTATACTCCAGAGCAAAGTCGACGGTGTTCATCAACACATCCTCGCCACCGTACTGGGCATGTTCTACGCGCCAGCGGCGGACCGTCACCTCACGACCAATGTCAATGTCCATATATCCGGTCTCCGCATTGGTAACACACCATTTGGAACCATTCAGGGAGGTCCCGTCAATGGCCTTGGAGGCAGGCTCGCTCTCATTCTGGCCAGAATATCCGGTTACCGTCGCCCCCAGGCAGACGTTTTCGAATTCTTTTGGTTCGTAGACTTCAGAGTCCTCATTGCTATACAGCCAGTCGATTATCAGTTCGGTGCCTTCACCGCGTACACCGTTGGCATTAACGGGGACGACTTTCAGCGTCACGTCGTCTTCGTCAAAATCACGAACCAGGGTAGGTAGGTAGAAGGCCGTGTTGGGGGTCTCCATGATCAGATTAGAAGTCCCGTTCGCGTTGACCTTGTAGATCTCATAGGAAGCAGCGCCGTCCACAGCATCCCAGTAAATACGTGCTTCCGCATCATAGGCGTTGTGATACAGGATCTCGTCCAGCGCCACAGAAGTAGGACCGGACAGCGCCGCGCGATCCTGATCCAAAATGGCAAGCTGGCCCAGGTTGATGTGGTAGTCGGACACAGCAGTATCGCTTTCCACCTTTAAACCAATGGCATACAAAGTCTTGCCGGCATGATCAGAAATATCTACCACCGTGGTGGTCCAGGTATCAGCCTCACTGGCAGTCAAATCGTAAGCGACTGTTTCGCATTCCTCATAGCTGGCAGTACTGTCATCGCCATAATAGGCAACCAACCTGGCCTTGCCATCATCGTTCTTGGCCGTCAGGCTCAGTGTCATGCCATCGGTCACTGCGACATCGGTGCTGTACAGCATGATGTCGTTTGCCTTGTTGGCATCCAGATCACCATAGAACTGAATGGAAGTGCCGCCGTTATAGGCGTCAGTGAAGTCATAGCCGCCATCAAGCTTCGAGCCGTCAGAATCGATGATCCAGGTCCAGGTGGGCATAACGTCCTGCACGGACTGGTAACTCCACTCGTTGTCACGGGAGAGTTCACCATTCACATAATAACCAACACCGTGGCCGGAATTAAAACTGGTTACGAACGGTGTGCTGAGGATCGGCGTCTTGTCGGCGAAGAATCGGGACATACCCAGCCAAGTGGGTGAGGAAACATTAGCCACTTCTACCCGCGGATCTGAAGCAGAATTGACATAGAAGTCTTGTTCAACCTCGTGGAACTGCGCTCCGTTTGCAGAGTTACCTAACGTGGAGTTGGGGCAATACAGCGCGATGGATAGCTTTAGCTTGCCATCCTCGTCCACGAGCAGTTCATCACGGAAAGGCGTGTTCATGCCGTTTTGCTGTACATCCAAGCCCGCATAAGCATCGAAGGGGCTGCGGTTAATAGAGTTCATCGTGCTGACTGTAGTAGAAATCTGCCCTGTATACCAGTTGTAGTTCATAAAGAACTCATTGATTCCCACAGAGCCATCATCGCTACGCTCCATCCAACGCTGGTTCGAGCTATTAACCGCGTTCTGGTAAGATACGCCGCCGGAAGGCAGCATCGAGTCGTACCAGCTAATCAAGATGTCGGGGCACTTGGCGCGCATGTAGCGGATCATCTCATCCAACCTGGATGCAATCTCTGCACTGCAGCCAAAGGATTCCTGGTTGAAGAAGTATCCATCAAAACCATAGTAATCCATCACTTCCAGTAGCTTATCTGCCACGGGGAAACTGCCATCTTCCGCCTTTTGGCAGAAAGCGTCAACTTCCTCCGCATAGCCCGAGCCAGATCCCCAAGGGAAGCCCAGTGTAGCAACGACCGGCACACCGTTGGTGTGGGCAGCGTCAGTAAATTCGCCGGTGGGGCAGCAGATCAGGCCCTCCTCAGAACCGGACCAGTACACAAAAGAATCGGTGTACTGCCAGTAACTGCCAGTAGTTGAAGGACCAGCTCATGAAGTTCTCGGTGCCTTGTGAACTGGTGGTGTCGTGGGAAGAGTTAGCCAGGGAGCAGAGCATGAGCTTTGCTTCCGGATTTGCCTTTGGGTTCACGACAAAACCGCCCTCTCGGTTTGCCATGGGAATGCTCGCCCTGCTGTATCGTGCGTCCGGGTCAGATTCCGGCGTCCACTCCAAAAGAGTGGCCACGCTGAAAGAGGGGCCGATCGGCATCAGGGACTCGTGTGCGGCATACGCTTCGTTCATCTCCGCTGACCCGTCTTTGCCGGGGGTCGCAGCACTTGCGGGCAATGCGGTACCGGACAGTACCATAGCCAGTGCCATCAGACATGAACCGAAGCGTTTCCACTTCTTGTTTTCCATTGGTAAAGCACATCCTTTCATTTCTCTTTTCTCAGATGCATCTAATCAATCGCGCCGAACCGGGTAATTTTGCCGAAAGCACCCTGTTGTTCCCTTTGAGGTTTGGAACTTACAATGATGACGCCGCTCTTGATTCAAACAGAACAGTCCGGGATTACACATCAAAGCGTTTCCATTCAATGCACAGCAAAATACTTTCACAGGGATCCGGTTGGGCTTTCCCTTAAGCACCACCTCCGCTCAAATTGATTTATATCCACCAGGAAACGTGGTCTGCCGCGCTCATTTGTCAAGCAGATATACATTTCTGCTATGCATGTGCGCGTATGGCCAAACCCGCTTCTGGCAAACACTCCTGTTTCCGGCCCAATAACGGCTACATAAAGCCCTGGCACAGAATCAACGCCATTTTTACGTATCGTCCCGTTCATTCCCAAACAAATTAGCAGGCAGACGGACAGACAATAGAGTGGGTAGATATCGCTACCATCAGCAACACATCGTTCTATTGTTCCACTTGACCGCCTCTACCGCGCCTTGCTTGAGGCATTGGATCGGCACACCTGATGCCAGAAGCTTCATAAGCGGATAGATTCAAAATTTATTCGGGCGTCTCTGATAAACCAAAATGCTGGAAAATTCGCTAAAAGATAACGGATGCAAGGCGCGAGACCGCCGCAATACTTGGTGTATTGCAAGGTTGAGTAACGTAGCAGACGCTGCTTTTGGGCAATACCGAGCAATTCAAAATGCCAATGCGGCGAGCGAGACGCGTGACCGGCTAAGAGAGAAGCACAGGCAATCCTTGGTGGATTGCCGAGCATTTTCTCAACGCTGATCATGTGCCGCGGCCGTCGCAGCGATGCTTTAGGCTTAAGCCGAGAATTGTGCGGGGATGCCCCGGTAGAATTAGACAGTGCTGGGGATTTTTCAGATACCCTCTAGGCTACGCACCACATACAAAGTGGTTTGAAGTTTTTATTGCCGACAATGGAGCGGCCATCTTGCCCAATTAGCTTTCCAACCAAAATGTTGTGCGAACCACAATCGCTGTTGGCTGCCACCAGGCAGACATAGCCCACACTTGTGCAAGCGATTACCCACAATTTCAGATGTCAAGTTGCATCGTCCTTGCAATATTTGTGTTCCGGTCATTTCAGCGTGCAGCGAGCAAAGAAAAACAGAAGCATATTCTGTTAATTGCATGTTAACTACATATAACAAAACAAATTGCAAAAAGAAGTTACAATGGATTAACAGGGAGGGGGTAGCGATTCCAAATCGATTAACTGGTGCTAATTTTAGCACATAAAGGTGAAAAAGGCAAGGGAAAGTACACAATTTTGTTGAAATTGTAAAAAGTGCACATAGAAATACTGTTAGGCGCGGAATTTCAGCGCTTGCCCAACAACTTTTTCTTACTTACTTTTTCATTTTTGGTATTTAAAACGCGAACGGACGTTTATTAAATGTTAACTTTTGTTAATGACAGGAACGGAACTATGCTTTCGTCAAATTCACAATAGAAGGTGCATTTTATTGAGTAGACGCTCATGTTCTGCGCCGGATTCCATGATATAAATTCTTGTCGTCTCGATGCTGGAATGACCGAGCAGGTCCGCCAGTTTCGAGATATTTTTTTCGAGGTTGTAAAATGTCCGCGCAAACAGGAAATTGAAAACATTCTGAAAACAGCAGGATTTATTCTGTTTTTTCTCAAAAAAGTTGCCCCCTCCCCTGCCAAATTCCAGAAATCGGCAGAAAAGTGGGAATCAAGGTGGGCAAACCGCCCCAAAATGGTTGGACAACACTGTAAAACCGTGTCCAAAAATTGGTTGGCGAAATCACTGATTTTCGGCGCTACAACAAAGAAAAAAGACTGTGACATCTTTTTCATCACAGTCTTATGTGTGAGTGTTACAAAAGAGATACCCTGTTTGCTGTGGAGATAATGCCTAATAAACTCATTTTCTTCTCTTGAGTTTTTCATTGCATAGCATAAATGGTTTCAGCACCTCGTTAGCCAAATGCTTCAAGGAGCTCCTGAACTTCAACATATTTTATGTGATTCTCTAAATTTTCTATTCTTGTTTCAATTTTCTGTCGATGCTTTAAATATTTAACTCCTGACATCAATGGTAAAAGCGATTTAAAGTATTCGATCCTTCTTTCAATAACCGGAACTTCACTTCCGCTCCAGCTCCAGCTTGAAGATTCTAACGGCAATTTCTCAAATACCGCATATTCGCTATTACATCGCAAAAATTCTTTTAGGGCCTCTCTCTTTTGGTTTACATCATGTTCCGCTATCGCTCCAAAGAGATGGCACATCCGTTCTGAATCTAGACAATAATTTCCAATTGTATGTTGAATCCACTTTCCTTGTCTTTCTGTGATTTCGTTTTCACCCGACTCATGGCACAAAAGTTGTCCTATGATTGGGCGATATGTCCACTGCTTTTCCTCCGCTTTTTCGTAAATGTAGTTCGAAATCGAATCCATATCCAGTAGGTATGTGTCTTTTTTCCAAATATGTGATAGGCGTTCAATCCATTCGTCATGGTACCCATACGGATGCGGAGACTTTTCTAACAGCTTATCAAGATAACGATATAAAAAATTAGCATCCATTAAAACAAGCGATTCTAAAAAGATTCCGTCATAATCATCCCCATCTACGCAATCCAAACACTTTAGGTAAATATCTTCCAAAAGCGGAATGTGATTTTTATACTTTTCAATCACTTTATCTGGAGACACATTATGCGAATTTGTCATAAGCGAAAAGTAGAGGCTGAATACAAATGGTGATTCATCATAGTGTTCAGCGATAATTTCGCTGGCCTTTATAATTACATCATCGTCTACTGCTTCAAATTTTTCCATTCTATCTAGTGGGCGATACATAGAAGATTTCAAACTCTTTGGAATCTCCACTAAAAAATGAAGAAAGTTTTCCTCCCATGTTAGAGATGATTGTTCCGGTGGTAGCTCATCATAGAATCCCCATAACCACGAATTTTTCTGGCTATAATCATGTGATTCTAAAAGTTCTTTTACATCCTCTGGCGATAAAAATTCGAAAAGATTGCGGATAACGCTTTGAGGGTAAATATTATACGGCGTATTAGCATTTAAATACGCCTCTACTACGCCAAAATATAATTTCTTATCTTTAGAACACGCATTAATTGCATATTCTATACCACGTGTTAAATATCTTGCACTAGTATCAACTGTTTCCATGCACTCTGTACATATTTGCAAAAGATATTGAAAGTCGCGTAATTCATATCCTTTTACAAGATTTTGCACCTGCTCTCTATGCCAATTTTCGCGTTCATAATAGTCCATGTTCAATAGCAGTAATGGATCTAGATTTAGTACACTATAGATTCTGTACTTCTTCGAATTCAAAAACGGTTCCAGCAAATCATCGCAAACATATTCAGCCCTCTTGGATACCTTTTTTATATGTTTTGCAATCACACAGTGAAATAACTTTTCTGGTGAAAATAATGCAAAAAACGGTTCGATTAAATTCAATTCATTCTTTACTATAGAATAGTCTTCGTTTTTGCCGTACTCCGTTCCATAATCCAGAAGAAAATCTTCTATTTCAGTTCTGCATTGATTTTGTTCATAAAGCTTATATAGCTGTTGTAGTAGCATTTTGCGGTATCCTAACACTGTCTTTTGTGAAGCCAATGCTACCGTGTAGAACGTAATAGAATTATGTCGGCCTCCCTCTGTCCTTGAAAAGCTCAATTTCAAAAATTGAGCTGCCACCCTAATAAACAAAAGCAGTAGATTCGTTGTTTGATTTGATTCTATGGCCTTACAGAGCTGTTCAACAACAATCTTTTGAACAAAGTACCCCTGCCGTTCCGAGTCTATATCAACGCCAAAGTGAACAGCTAATGCGCTATATATCTCATAAAACAAATCTGGTCTCTTTTGATAATAAAGTAGCA
>OGQH01001546.1_pt1 | contig 19546 bp, 14 predicted proteins | sample 1553181 | NCBI WGS metagenome assembly OGQH01 (sample SAMEA2579946, study PRJEB22360) | human gut metagenome | biome: human gut; feature: human-associated habitat; material: faeces | place: Denmark | collected 2008/2010 | reverse complement strand
CCAGTGCATCGGCGGCGTGGGGCCGCTGATCTACTTCGCCCGCCCCAACAGCAGTCTCCTGCGGCTGGGAAAGTGCCGCCTGGACCTGCGTGCCCTGGGAAAGACCTGCTCCAACGGCTCCTCGGAGTTTATGAGCAACGTGTCCATGTCCCTGGTGAGCATGCTGTATAACGTCCAGCTGATGAAGTACGCCGGGGAGGACGGCATCTCGGCCTACGGCGTGCTGATGTATGTGAGCATGGTGTTCCAGGCCATTTTCGTGGGCTATTCCGTGGGCGTGGCCCCCATCGAGTCCTATCACCTGGGGGCGGAGAACCGCCGGGAGCTGCAGGGCCTGCTGCGGCGCAGCCTGGGCCTGCTGGCTGCGTGCGCCGTGTGTATGTTTGCGGCGGGTCAGGTGCTGGCTGCGCCCCTGTCCCGGCTGTATGTGGGCTATGACCCGGGCCTGTTCGAGATGACGTCCCACGCCTTCGGCATCTTCTCCTTCTCGTTCCTGTTCTCGGGCTTCGCCATCTATGGCTCGTCCTTCTTCACGGCCCTGAACGACGGGCTGACCTCCGCCATCATCGCCTTTCTGCGGACGCTGGTGTTCCAGGTGGGGGCGGTGCTGATCTTCCCGCTTCTGTGGAAGCTGGACGGCATCTGGCTTTCCATCGTGGCGGCGGAGGTCATGGCCGTGGTCACCACGGCGATTTTCCTGGTGGTGGGGCGCATGCGGTACGGGTATTAAGGCCCCGACAGAAAAATTTCAGAAAATTTCAGAAAATGCTTGCATTCCCCGGATGAATGTGGTATATTAATCAAGCTGACGTGAGCGATTCAGTCGGCTATCCGGGTGTGGCGAAGTTTGGTATCGCGCTTGAATGGGGTTCAAGAGGCCTTGAGTTCGAATCTCAACACTCGGACCATAATGTGGAGACAAAAAAGATGTCTCCTGCGAAAAGCCCGAATATATCGGGCTTTTTTGCTACCCAAAGGTAAACAAACACGAATGAAGGCGAAATGGGGTCTGTTTATGACCGAACAGAAAAAGAATACTATCATAACAAGCGGCATCGCTGTACTTGCCGTGATACTGGCATATTGCTTACGAATTGTGGGCAGGGGCAGCTTCTACCCGATGCTGTTTTCCTATCTGCGTAGCTTTATCTATATCGGTCTGTTCGCCGCCTGGGGGCTCTCCGTCCGTCAGCGGATCGTGCAAAAGCAGGTGTGCAGGTTTATGACGGTCACCGCAGTGCTGCTTATCATCTGGATGGTAGTCCGTTCGGCAAAGTATTTTATATTCTGGCAGCCGGATGCCGTCCGTTACCTGTGGTATCTGTTCTATCTGCCCATGCTGTTTGTGCCTATGCTGGCGCTGCTGATTGCCATGTCATTGGGAAAGCCGGACGAATACAAATTTCCCAAGGGAATGTCGATTCTGTGGATCATCTCCGGCACATTGCTTCTGCTCGTGCTCACAAATGACCTGCACCAATTCGTATTTACCTTTCCGAAGGACGCCGCCGTGTGGACAGACAAAAACAACGGCTACTCGATAGGCTACTTCATTATTGTAGGCTGGCAGGTGCTGTGTGCCTTTGCCGCACTCGTAATTATGTTTTTCAAATGCCGTGTGCAAAAAGGAAGGCTCCACTTTCTGCCCATTGTTCCTATGCTGCTGACGATCGTTTACAGCGTGCTTTACTATGCGGGTGCGGATTGGCTGCTCCACTTGTTCGGCGATATTGCCGCATTCCAAAGTGTGATGTATATTCTGACCTTTGAGCTTTGCATCGCCTGTGGATATATACATTCAAACAGCCGTTATGTGGACTTGTTTGCCTCCTCTGTCGGCACATCGGCAGAGATCACCGACAAGGGCTTTACCGTTCGGTATGCAGCTGTAAACACTGCGCCTATCTCAAAGGAAACGATGAAAAAAGCCGAGCAAAGCCCGGTCACGATGGGCGGCTTGACCGTTCACACCATGCCCATTGATGGCGGCTATGCCGTATGGACAGAGGATGTGTCGGCTTTGCGTGACATCAAGGAGGACTCTGAGCTTCTTGCAGACGAGCTTGCCGACAGGAACGAAATACTCCGTTATGAATACAAGCGTGAAGCCAAGCGCCGCAAGGTGGAGGAGCAAAACCGCCTGTATGATCTCCTGCGTTCCGCTACGCAGACGCAGATCGACCGCATTGCAGAGCTCACTAAGGAATACCGCCGAATCTCAAGCACCGATCCCGACAGTGCCAAAACGCTCCTTGCCGAGATTGCCGTGCTGTGCAGCTATATTAAACGCCGCAAGCATCTGACGCTCCTTACCGACCGAGATATTAAAATAGCGGAAACGGAACTCCACCGTGCCTTCAATGAGTCCCTCCAAACGCTGAAGCTGTTGGGCGTCCGCAGCTCGCTCTATGTGGACGAATCTCTTTCCATGCTCTCCGGCAAAACGGCGACTGCTGTATTTGATTTTTATGAATCGGTTATTGAAGCCGACATTTTGAATTTAACAGGCATACAGGTAAGCCTCATAAAGGCAAACGGCTTGCGCTTGTCACTGAATGTGTGCTGCAAAGCCGACCTTTCCGCTTTGGTAAGCGGAGACAATATCCGCTGTGAAAAAGAGGATGACGAGGAATACCAGCACCTTGTATTTGAAGCGAAAGAAGGTGACAGGAAATGAGTGCATTTTCTTCCCTTTCTGAATTTTGGCAGACCATGCTGCCGTTTATCATGCTTGTGGAGATCGTTCTTGAGATCGGGCTGTTTATGTATCAGCTTCTTCGCAGCAATAAGCCGGTGCGCAGTCTGCTGAGTCTGGCGGTCATGGCGGTGATGATCCCGCTGCTATTCTCCGTTTCTCAGGCAGATCCCGATAATATCGGGGACGCATTTCTGCTGGACGCACCGTGGCTGATATTTGCCGCTGCCATTTTCCTTGCGGCAGTTCACTTTGCCATTGCTCTGCCGCGGGAATACCGCCGTAAAAAGAACGAGCTCTCGCCGTTCTCCATTAAGGAAGCAACCGATAAGCTTCCTATGGGCATCTGCTTTGCCGACCCGAACGGCAGGATCATCCTGTGCAACAACCGTATGCGCAGGCTCTCCTTTGCCCTTTGCGGCCACGAGCTGCAAATCAAAAGCGATATGGAAAATGCCTTGAGCGTGCCGGACAGATCCGTAACTGTCAAGGACGATTGCTACATCCTGCCCGACAAGACCGTCTGGCAGTTTCGCACACAAAATATCACCGTGGACAGCGATGACCGCTGGCAGCAGATAACGGCGCACAATGTAACCGAGCTGTATAACGGCTACCAAAAGCAAGAGGAAATAAATGAAGAACTGGCAGAAGTCAATCGAAAGCTCAAGAAGATGTACGCTCGCATGGAGAACGATGTCAAAGAGAAGGAAAGCCTTGACCTAAAGGTCTATATTCACGATACCATCGGGCGAAGCCTCCTGACCATCCGTGACATCATAGACAGCGGAGAAGATACGGAGCGAAAGCTTGAGGCGCTGCAAAATGCCATCGGTATGCTGGCAAGCAACCGTGTCACCTCTGTCAGCACAATGGACGAGGTAAAAAGAACCGCACAGCAGCTTGGCGTGGCTGTAAAAATCGACGGCTACCTGCCCCGTGATACCGCAGCTGAGGAGCTGACCGTTTCTGCCGCCAAGGAGTGCGTGACCAACTGCATCAAGCACGCAGACGGGAATGAGGTATATATCCGCATTGCCCAGCGCGGCGAACGCTATGATGTTACCATAACCAACAACGGCAAAATACCCACAGAGCCGATAAAGGAGGGCAGCGGCCTGTCAACGCTTCGCCACAGTATTGAAAGTTCCGGCGGTGAAATGCATATTTCGCACAATCCACGCTTTGCTCTTCTGATTACGATTCCCGCAAAGGAGATGAGCCTATGATAAACACCATACTTGTAGAGGATGATCTATACATCCAAAAGCACTTTGTCGATCGTCTTGCGGCAGACGGCGAGTTTCATCTTGTCGGCGTTTTCCGTGACGCCTTTGAAGCGGAAAAGCACTGCGACGCCACCGTAAAGCTCGTCCTTATGGATGTGCAGACGCAGCACAAGCATTCCGGTCTTGCCGCCGCAAAGCGCATCAAAAAGGCTTTTCCGCAAATCAAGATCGTTGTGGCCACCTCGCTTGTCGATCCCGAAGTTTTGCAAAGAGCCAAAATGGGTGCTGCCGACAGCCTGTGGTATAAGGACCACGGAACAGAGGAGCTGATGAGCGTGGTAAAGCGCACCCTGGCAGGCGAAAAGGTATTCCCCGATACCGCTCCGGCCATTGAAATGGAGGGTACGATGTCCGATGTCTTCTCGCCCCGGCAGTTAGACATCCTACGCCTTTATATAAAGGGCTTTACCTATCAGGAAATTGCCGATAAGCTGGGCATCTCCAAAAACGGCGTTCGCTGGAACCTGGACGATATGGTGGAAAAGAGCGGCTTTGAAAGCAGAGAAGCGCTGGTTGCAACCGCCATTGAAAACAAGCTCATGGTGATCACCTTAAAAGACGAATAAGTAAAACTGAACCCCTTGGCTGTACGGTCAAGGGGTTTTTCGCGCCCAAAAGGCAAAATTTTTTTTGAAAAAAATCGGGATCTTTCTTCTGTTACTGGCACAAGTGCCAGTGACAAACGCCAAAAAATCAGTATAATAGATAATGTAAGATTAGGATTGTGCTTTTAGAAGGTGGTGATGAATGATGAAAAAAATCGTTCTGGACATTCAAAGCGATATCCATGCGCACACCATGGAGCGAATGCTGATGCAAAAATTGGACGATTGCCAAGTTGTGATTTCCGAGTCGCCGGACGCAACCGCCGAGTGGTGCAAAACGCATCGACCGGATGTGCTTTTAATGGAGGTCAAGGCGTATTCGCCATGGATGTTCAAAGAACGAATGGCGATCCGTGACAAGGTAAAACGGAACACGGAAAGCTGTCGTGTCATTCTCTTTGTGGATGATGATACAGATGAAGATTTGACCGAAAAGGTACGGCAGGCAAAGCGTGAGGGTCTGATAGACGCTTTTCTCTTCGGTTCGGTATCCGAAAACTACTTTGCTTCGGTCATCGACAGTGTTTAAATCAGGCAACACAAAAAGCATAAAAATCTTCAAAATAATTATGAGGGAGGAATAATAGTATGACAAAAACGAACAAACGAAGGCGCGTCGCCAGCGTCCTGTTGGCGCTTGTGATGCTGTTCTCACTGATGCCGAGTCAGGAACTTCATACCCATGCCTTTTGGGAGGACTACGACAACGGCACAGATTGTATCTACTGCGACCACTACCACTGGGGTGAGAATATGTGCGACGGTTGTGGGTTCTGCACTGTTGACTGCAACTCCGACTGCTTCGCTGAATTCCACTGCAACGATTGTGGTGAGTGTCTGTTCAATACACCCAATTGGTGTGATCAATGCTACAAGTGCGCCGACTGCATGGAGGAAACGCACTGCTCGACCTGCGGCAAATGCTACATCGGCGAGGATGACCAGCTATGTGGCGAATGCTATAAGGGTCCCTGCTGCTCCATAACCATTTGCGACTCCTGCGGCTTCTGCGATGACTGCGCAAACGATGACAGCGACCCGATGCACTGCTCGCTGTGTAACGCCTGCTTCGGTTCGGTGGACGAGTGCGTGGACGACGATGATACCGGCGTCATCCACTGCATCGATTGCCACACGGCCTGCGAACAGTGTGAGGAATGCCTGCTGAACCAGGAGTCCTGCGAGGACTGCGGCCTGTGCCTTGAGTGCTGCCGAGATAACTCTGAGGGCGGCGGCTGCCCGGACGGCGAGACCTGCGTGGAAAGCGCCGAGTGGGACGAGCACATCTGCCAGGGCTGTGACGGCTGGGTCACAGATAAGGAGGACGAGGACGAGTTCTGCGAAACCTGCGAGATGTGCAAGGAGTGCTGCGAGGGCAACTCCGACTGCTCCGAGGGAATGTGCGCAATGGACACGGACTATGCGGATCACTTCTGCGAGGACTGCGGCCTGTGTTTCCACGACAGCGATCCCTGCGAGGACGGCTGCGATCAGCGCTGCAAGGACTGCTGCCGAGATGCCGTAAGCGCTATGGGCTGCGATCATGACGACTGGTGCTTCAGCGACTCTGATTTTGAGGATCATTTGAAGACGGAGCATGCCGGCGCCGGACATACCCACATAGCCTCCGCCAGCTGGGCGGCTGACGGAACGCAGCACTGGCACCCCTGCCGCTATTGTGACGATAAAAAGCTGAATGCCGCCAACCATGAATTTGACGCCAAGGGCGTGTGCAAGGTCTGCGACTACATCAGCGGCAGCTCCATCGTCATCAACCGCCAGCCGAAGGGCGTCAAGTGTAAGACCTCTATCTACGATGATTATAACGAAGAGCCGGAAAACGGCCTGCTGTTCTATGAAAATAACCCGGTCACCTTCTCTGTCATGGCAAGAAGCCTGAAGGGCGACGAGCTGACCTATCAGTGGTATCGGAAGGATAATGAGAATCCTACGGCGGCGCCCTACAAGCTGCCAGAGGGTAGGTTTTACACGGGTGTGACGACCTCCACACTGAAGATGCCGGTTTCCACCCAAACCTGCCAGGAGGACTACTCCTACTACTGCGTCATCGGCAGAAAGGGCGACCCTTCCGACACCATGAAAACGGCGGAGGCAAAACTGACTGCCACCCATGCCTACAGCCACAAGCAGGCGGGTGTGCCTGTGCCCACGGAAGACAGCGAGAAAACGCCGGAATACAAGGTCACTTGGGTCGATAAGCATGGGAATACCCATAACGGTGTCGTGGGCGGCGACCCGAAGTGCGACGGTCACAAGCTCCCGTGCCTGTTTGAAGCAGGCGAATACGAAGCGCATTATATGACCACCGGCTCCAAGGAGCGCATCTTCCCGCATACCTTTGTGCTTGACAGAAGCCTTGACGCGGTAGGCGGCGGCAGAGTCGATGTGCTCAGATGTTCCGTCTGCGACTATATCGTTCCTGTGAAGAGCCATGTCCATGATTACGGCTGGAACTGGGACTGCACCGGCTTCGGCAGTATCTATGAGTATACCTTCAACATCGGCGGCTCGACCAAGACGGTGGAGCAGCTCATCCTTGAGTCCGGCTATGCCCACCCCGAAAAGTGCAAGGTTCCCGGCTGCGAGGAGTTCATCATGGTTCCCCATAGCTGGGGCCGCTGGAATGTGGTCAAAGCCCCCGATACCGAGGGCGATAAAGGCGGCATGGAAGCTGAATGCAGCGTCTGCGAATACAAAGAGACGGAAGGAATTGACGGCGATTGGACAAAGGACACCGCCCTTGTGACGGTGAAAAATGGCCGGGCAACCCGTATGATCGTCAAGCCAGGCGACAAGATCAGGCTTTATCCCGAGGAGAGAACCGGTCAGAAAGCCATCGGCTGGAAGGTGGAGTATCGCCGCGAATACAATGAGTATGACATCATACCTGTTACTAGAAATTGGAATACCAATGAGGCGAAGACCCTGTTCAAGCTGGTGACCAACGGCTCCGCCCTTGAGTGGGGCTGCACGATCCCAGAGTTCAGCGCCATGGGTGCCCCCGGCGGCGGCAGTTTCTTCTTTGAGCCTGTCTATGCAGGCTGTGACCACAGCGGCGGCACCACGGTGCTCAATGCGAAGGAGCAGATCTGCGACCGTAAGGGCTACACCGGCGACACCGCCTGCGCAGACTGCGGCCATGTCATCAGTGCCGGTTCGGATATCTACCCACCTGCAAACGCCGGTCATACCGGTCCACTGCAGCCGCTGTACTACTACGGCACGGCCAACTCGGCAACCACAGACGCGAGCCATGGCGGCAAACGCTATAACGCCAAATCGGGAGACTGCCGACACCGCGCCTATGAGGGCGACTACCGCTGCACGGCTTGCGGCGGCACCGTAAAGGGCGAGACTGGCGACTTCAGGCATAGCGGTCCCCTTGAACTGTGGGATGTAAGAACGGCGACCTGTACAGAGAGGGGCTATTCCGGCAACCAGTACTGCACATCGTGCGACAGGATCGCGCATAAGGGCGTCTCAACCCCGTCTCTCCACGAAATTGCCGATAACTACAAGCTGATCAATGAGGTTAAGCCAGGATGCACCACCTCAGGCTATAGCGGCGACCAGCAGTGCACAGCCGGCTGCGGACAGATTATCCGCTACGGTCATGTCGTTAATAAGCTCAGCCACGACTGGGACGGCGGCAAACCTGCAAAACAGGGCAAGAGCGAAGGAATTCTCTACACCTGCCAGCGTGCCGACTGCGGCGAGACAAGGTTCGTCAGAAGCTCCGCCGCGACCGAGTTCACAGTCACGGTCATCAAGGGCACAGCCTCCGTTGCCGCAGGGACACTCATCACGGACAAGATCGCGCAGAACACCGTTGTGACCGTTACGGCGGACGCACCGGAGGCAGGCAAGGTCTTTGACAAGTGGGTCGTGCTGGAGGGCAATGTCACTCTGGCAGACGCCACCAAGGCAACTACCACCTTCACCATGCCCGGCAATGATGTGAAGCTCGAGGCCACCTATAAGGATGCGCCTCCAAGCCATACCCACAGCTACGGCACCGAGTGGAAGTATGACGACACCGATCACTGGCATGAGTGCGAGTGCGGCGACAAGGCCGATATTGCGGCTCACAGCGCCAGCGAGTGGATCGTTGACACGGCAGCTACCGAAACCGCCGACGGCGCTAAGCATAAGGAATGCACCGTCTGCAAGAAGGTTCTTGAAACCGCACCGATCCCTGCAACAGGCAGCAATCATACCCACAGCTACGGTACAGAGTGGAAGTATGACGACACCAACCACTGGCATGAGTGCAAGTGCGGCGACAAGGCCGACACGACAGCACACAGCTTCCAGTGGGTGATCGACAAGGCCGCTACCAAGGAGGCCACCGGCATCAAGCACGAGAAATGCACCGTTTGCGGCGCCAAGCGCAGCGAGAATACGGTCATCGACAAGCTCCCCGACGGCGGCAACACCGACAATACAGGCAGCAGTGATAATAACACCAATAAGCCAGGAAATGACGACTCCACCAAGTGTCCTCAGACCGGTGACAGCAGCAACCACATCGGTTGGCTGGCTGCTCTGTGCGGCGTTCTGACTCTGCTGGGCGTAAGCGGAAAAAAGAGAAAGGAATCCGAGGTTAAATAAGCCGACGCTTCCGAAATCGAAATAGCCTAAACACAATAGGCGGTGACGGATCATTCCGCCACCGCCTATTTTCTTGAAAGCGGGCTTGGCAGCAAGTCCCTTTCCGAAAGGCGGCAAGCGACACCCACATTCTGACCGTGTATCCCCAGCCGAACGGGGACGGCAATCTCCGGCGCTCTTTCTTTATGCCTTCGACAAAATCAGGGCAAAGCTCAAAAATCTTTTAGAAAATTAAAAAAACTTGGTTGTAGCCCCCTCAACTTTTCGGCATGAAAAGTGAGGGGGCTTTCTCTATAGCCTCCGCCCGTTCTTTGAAAACCGAATAGTACAGCGCATCCTTTTGTAGGGCATAATTTTTTTGTGCCTAAAAGCAAATTTACTCACTGTCAAAAGCTTAAACTCACTACAAATAAAAAAATGGTAACACCAGCAGGAAGTTATTTTCCTGCTAATGTTACCTCATTTACAAGTATCACAAGATTTAAAGGGGAAATGATAAAGTCTTTGTAATGCTTATCGTAATTCTTGTAGCTTTACGCTTAATTCTTGTAAATGTTTTTTGGCTCTTTAGCTTGATAGCCACCATACATTGATGCACATCCGCAGGCAGCTATACCCATTCTCTTAGTTGCTCTGGCAATAAGGCTGGCAAGCAATTTCTTAAATGATCTCATTCTTATCACACCTCTTTTCTTTGATCTTCGCTGATATTATTAAAACTGCAATTAATAGATTTGTTAACAGGATCATAGATCCAACCATCTGATATCTATTGATAATCGCCCCGCCAAACAGATCAAGCAACAGAAAAACTATCATTCCCATCGCTTTGAACTTTGGCTTTTTTTCTTTTTCTATAGGCTTATTTTTGTTCTCCACAGGGCAGAATACAAAAGCTATTATCTCTTCAAACACCACAAAGGCAGCGATCACCCATATATTTATATATCCGCATACCTTGTCATTAAGAAAAGCTGTAGCAATAAATGTCGAACACATCAACAGATTGCATCTGAAATATGTATCTGCATGATACCCTCCGGTAATAACCCTGACAGCAATAAACACTGCCAAATATATTACGCTTTCCAGTAAATGTCCTGTCAATGCTCCCATAAGCAATACAAGCACAATGTTTAACATTGATGAGATAGTTATTTCTATGCCATACCGATAAAAATCCTGTACCTCATCTGCTTTGCCGATAGCTTCCTGCTCGGTCAAAAAATTAAGTATACCCGATACAACAAGATCCATAAACTACCGCCTCGCTTTTGTCTTACCCTAATTTGAATTTTACTAGAATAACAGCAATATGTCAAGCTTTTTGGAATGAGTTGCAGGTTTTTGTCACGAAATGCAGCAACGGTCCGGAACAATTAGTTCAGGACCGTTGTATCTGCCATCAATGTTACCTGACAGCAAAACATTCCCTCCGACTCATAGAAATCGCATCTGCCGTTATATTTTCTTGCTATCTCTCTGATTATTGAGGTTCCCAGACCATGCTGTTTTTTATCAGCCTTTGTGGTCGTAAGCCTTGGATTACTGTCCATAACAGAATGATCTATTGAATTTTTTATCAAAAACGTATATGTATCCGTTTCTCGGTCGATCTTCAGATACAGAAATTTATTTGCGTCGTCGGCTATTTCCTTGCATGCCGTTATAGCATTCTCCAACGTGTTGCTCAACAGATCGCAAAGGTCAGTTCCCTTTATTCCCTCAAAATCTGAAACTGTTATACATGATATTTTTATCCCCAAGGAAGAAGCCATTGTAAGCTTTGCGTTAACGATAGCATTTACAATATTATTTTTCGTTTTAACATAGGACTCCGACTTCCCGATAAGGTCAAAGCTTTCTGAGATAAATTTTCTCGTTTCATCTATTTTTTGTACTTTCAACAGTTCATTGACCGTTTCATATTTGTCTTTTATATCATGCCTTAGTTTTCTCATGGCGTCATATTGCGACTCGGCATTTCCGATAAACTGCTCAAGATACTGCTCTCTTAGTTTGACTATCTCCATTTCCTTGAGCTTCCGATTCTTTTTTATCAAAGAATTTATTATCCAGAATATAAGTATATTAAGAACAAAGACAAGCATATATGACAGATTTATATACAGCCTATGGCCATCGTCTGCCAAAAGGGACAGTTCATGTATTACCATAACGAGGAAAAACGAAATAATAAGCACTGCAATAATCGTCACCCAATCTGAAGCCGTATAATCATCTGTATGTTTAAAGGCCATCAGTATTAATCTAAATACAATGAATATAGAGATCTGGATCATTATAAGCGTCACAAATCTAAGCAAGCTTTGTTCGACCACAAGCTCCCTGAGGGATATTTTGAAAAATGACGATACAGCATTTAGTTCCAATGACGTTATCAACAAGATCGCAACCTGCGAGAGGGATATGGAAAGAAATTTCTTTACTGCATTGTCACTAAAAAAGCAAAACGCAAAAACAAGCAGACTTGCCCAGTACAAAGCACTTCCAAAGCCCTCAAATACAGTGAAATAATTAAAAGCAGTGACCAGACAGCCTTCACAAACGGCAAATATAACAGCCCATATCTTAGCCCTTTCATGAGATCTTGGCGTAAGGAATCTATATATAAACCATGTTTCCAGACCGCCCTGATAAAAGTTTATCAAGATCTCAAATATCGTCCACAATGTAATAGTCATCACTTTCTCCTCAGATATTCAGTCAAAGCGTCGTCAACTGCATTCTTATATCCTCGGCTCATGGGAAGCTCTGAACCGCTTTTGAAGATCACTGTTTCATTTGAACGGCTTACGTTAAAAACATATTTCAGATTGACGATATATTTTTTATGCACCCGTATAAAATCAAATTTACGATAAGCTTCTTCTATCTCGCCAATGCTATCTCTGACTGCAATAGTATCCTTATTATTTGCAAAATGATATATGATGCTGTGGCTATTGCTCTCTATATAAGTTACATCCCGAAGCTTTACAGAGATCCTTCCCTGCTCCCTATTCTCCAAAACCACTGTCTTTTCCTGCTTCAGTGCGTCCGTCAACTGTCCTGCTACCATATGGAGCCTATCCTTCATAACATCAGCGTCAGGATCTTTGCAGATAAAATTCAGCGGTCTGAAATTAAAGCTGTCATAAACCAGCTCCTGATGACTTGTCACAAAGATCACAAAGCAATTACCATTCTGACCTAGCTGCCGCGCGACTTCAAAACCGGTCATTTCAGGCATATCAAGGTCAAGAAATATAGCCGAAAAAGGCTTTTTCCCATGGCAGTAAAAAAGCTCTCAGCTTTGGTAAACGTTTCTATTTCAGCCTTGACCGACCTTGATTCAAGTTCATTTGCCAGCATAGATTTAAAAAACTGAAGAAAAACAGCATTATCATCACAAACTGCGATCCGCATTTTTTCACGTCCTTTTATAACATAGTCTATGTACGATTTTATATTACCATAATTATACCGTAAGGTCAAGCCATAAGGCGTATCGCAGCTCCCTGCGTCAAGACCACACCTGGCGGCAAACAAAAAAGGGCTGTTCTAACAGCCCTTTAGTCTACCGCAAAAGTGTAAGACCAACGTCCCACTTATTTAGGACTTTTCCAACTTATTTCGTTTTGGATCCTTACCCCTTAGGCTTTTTCATAGTAAGCGAAATACGCTTTTTCTTCAGGTCAACGTTAAGCACCCAAACCTTAACTACCTCCCCGACCTTTACGACCTCAAGAGGGTGCTTTATATATCTGTCGCACATCTGAGAAATATGTACAAGTCCGTCCTCATGAACACCGATATCAACGAACGCTCCGAAGTCTATAACGTTTCTCACTGTGCCCATAAGCTCCATGCCCGGCTTCAAGTCCTTAAGCTCCATAATGTCACCGCTTCTCATAAGCGGTGGCGGCAGCTCGTCACGAGGGTCACGACCAGGCTTTTCAAGCTCTCCTACTATGTCCTTTAACGTCGGAGCACCAATGCCGATATCTGTGGCAAGCTTCTTCATGCCCATTGCATTGACTTTCTCAGCTATCTGCTTTACGTCGCCCATGTCCGCAAGGCTCAGCCCGCACCTGTCAATAAGCGCCTGTGCTGCCTTATATGACTCAGGGTGAACAGCCGTGTTATCCAGCGGATTTTTTCCGCCACGCACTCTCAAAAAGCCTGCGCACTGCTCAAAAGCCTTTGCGCCAAGTTTCGGAACTTTCATAAGCTGCTTTCTTTCGGTGAAAGCTCCGTTTTCCTCACGATAGGAAACAATATTCTTTGCAACTGTCATATTTATGCCCGATATGTATGACAACAATGAATATGAAGCCGTATTAAGGTCAACGCCTACTGAGTTTACGCAGTCCTCAACAACGCCCTTTAAAGCCTCGTCCATTCTCGCCTTTGGCATATCGTGCTGATACTGTCCAACACCTATTGCCTTTGGGTCTATCTTTACAAGCTCTGCAAGAGGGTCCTGCAAACGGCGTGCTATTGATACTGCTGAACGCAGTGAAACGTCATACTCAGGAAACTCCTCAGCCGCAAGCTTGGAAGCGGAGTAAACGGAAGCGCCTGCCTCAGACACCACCATGTAAGAAACTTTCTGCGGAATTTCTTTGATAAGCTCGGCTGTGAACTGCTCCGTTTCTCTTGAAGCAGTACCATTGCCTATGGAGATGGTCGTAACACCATATTTCTTTATAAAGCCCGTCAGAATACGCTTAGCACGCTCTGTATCCTTCTTTGGCGGAGTAATGTAGATTATCGCAGTGTCAAGCACCTTGCCCGTAGCGTCCACTACAGCGGTCTTACAACCGTGAGCATATCCTGGGTCAAGACCAAGGGTAACAGTGTCTTTAACAGGCGGCTGCATAAGAAGCTGTCTGAGATTTGAGGAGAACACCTTTATTGCCCCCTCCTGTGCGTTTGCCGAAAGCTCCGCCCTTATCTCACGCTCTATTGACGGATAAATAAGTCTTTTATAGCCGTCCTCACAAGCAGCCGTAACAAGCTGTCCGCACTCTGACTTGTTTTTTACATATTTTGAAACGCATGCTCTCTCCCCTACGCCCTCTGGGACATTCACTGATACTTTCAGAACGCCCTCTTTTTCGCCTCTATCCAAAGCCAAAACTCTGTGACCTGCTATCTTTCCCACAGCCTCAGCATAGTCATAATAGTTCTCGTACACCGACTCGACATTCTCATCAGACGCTTTTGAGCTTATCACGCCTATCTGCGAAAACAGCGTTCTTATGTATTTTCTCAGTTCAGCGTCGTCAGAGATATCCTCTGCGATTATGTCCATTGCACCCTGCAAAGCTTCGTCTGCAGACTTTACGCCCTTTTCCTCGTTGATAAATTTTGACCCCTCGACCTGCGGGTCGCATTTCTTATCCTGAGTCAAGATAAGTTCAGCCAGTGGTTCAAGCCCCTTTTCTCTTGCCACCGAAGCCCTTGTTTTACGCTTTGGCTTGAAAGGTCTGTAGATATCCTCCACCTCCACAAGGGTCTTTGCATTTTCGATAGCAGACATTATCTCGTCTGTCATTTTCTCCTGCTCAGTGATAGAAGAGATTATCTCACCTTTACGTTTTTCGAGATTTCTAAGATATGTGAGCCTGTCAGCGATCTCTCTAAGCACCTGATCGTCCAACGAGCCTGTAAGCTCCTTTCTGTATCGTGCAATAAACGGTATAGTTTTATCGTCATCAAGGAGTGAAACAGTGTTGTCTATCTGCTCCTGTCTGAGCTTAAATTCTTCCGCAAGGGTCTTGTTAATGTCCATGTTTTTACCAATCCTTTTTATTACTTTTTGCGTATTATCACATATAATATTATAGCACATTTTCGATAAAAACGCAACGAAAATGCGGTCGAAAACTGTAACAAAGATATTATATAATACATATAGGATCAATCAGAAAATTAATAAAAGCAGGCAAAAATCTACTTGAAAAAAGGGCATAGATATGATATTATAGAAGAATAAAACAGTATTCAGGAGTGTTTATATGCTAAATCAGTTTTCAAGGACCGAGCTTTTATTCGGCAAAGAAGCAATGGAAAAGCTCAGCAACAGCAGGGTTGCGATTTTCGGCATAGGCGGTGTAGGCGGATATGCAGTTGAAGCCCTTGCACGAAGCGGTGTAGGCGAGCTTGACCTTATAGATGATGACAAAGTGTGTCTGACTAACATCAATCGTCAGATAATTGCCACAAGAAAAACAGTAGGAAAATACAAGGTAGACGTGGCGGAGGAGCGTGTTCACGACATCTGCCCTGACATAAAGGTAAACACATACAAGTGTTTTTATATGCCTGACACAGCGGATCAGTTTGATTTTACTCAATATGATTACATTATCGACGCCATTGACACTGTTACAGGCAAGCTGGAGATAATAAAGCGAGCAGACGTCGCAGGAGTACCTGTTATATCCTCAATGGGTGCAGGCAACAAGCTTGACCCTACAGCATTCCGTGTGGCGGACATTTATCAGACAAAGGTCTGCCCTCTTGCGAAAGTCATGCGACGAGAGCTTAAAAAGGCAGGCATAAAGTCGCTTAAAGTTGTTTACTCAGAGGAACAGCCTATCAGACCGATAGAAGATATGGCTATTTCATGCCGTCAGGACTGCATTTGTCCTCCTGGCACGGCAAGAAAATGCACAGTGCGCCGTGATATTCCAGGCTCAACAGCATTTGTTCCGTCAGTGGTGGGACTTATCGTGGCAGGAGAAGTTATAAAAGATCTGGCTAAGAAATAATACAAACAAAGGACGAACCATTGATTAGCTGTGGTATAATGGTTTTGGAAATTGGTCGGAATAAACTGCCCGACAAATCGGAATTTTTTACAAAAGGTGAATGTATGGTTTACTTTAATAATGAAGAGATTATTATAAGAGATATGATATTTTCAGACGGTCTGCATTTCACAGATGAGGAAAGAAAACAAGGCTGGGATTCAACCATAGATAAATTTGAAATGCGACTTAAAGACGTAAAAAATGGAAAATGCATCTCTTTAGTTGCGGATTACTATGGTATTCCCGCAGGATATGTAAACGTATATCCTGATTCGGAATGGGGAGCATTTGCCAATCAAGGATATCCTGAAATTATTGATTTTGCAGTTTTAGAAAAGTATCGAAAAAATGGCATTGGCAGTATTTTAATGGATACGGCAGAAAAGATAGCTTCTGAATATGCCGATACAGTGTATTTGGGAGTTGGCTTGCATAATGGGTATGGAAGTGCGCAAAGAATGTATGTTAAAAGAGGTTATATTCCCGATGGTTCGGGAGTATGGTATAAGGATAAAATATGCACACCCTATGATACAATTTATACTAACGATGATGACCTTGTTCTTTATCTTTCAAAGAAAGTACGTTAGATTCCAATTTATCGAGCAGATCACTTATCGCAGCACTATTATTTGAATTTTTCAGAAAGGAAAAAAATGTTATGCAAGAATGGCTCATGACTATAACGCTTGGAATAATCGGAGTATTTTTGATAGCTGTTACATATGCCGCATTATATCAAAGCAAAAAAAGCCAAAAACACATATCTGGATTTCCATTTTTCGGTGGGTTTATTCTTGCTGTTGCATTTCTCTTCTCTCCTATTAAATGGTTAGCTTTTCTGGGCTTCATTGATTATGGTTTGTGGCTCCTGCCATATGTATTGATTATGGATTATTATAACAACAAAAAATTCAAAAAGATATATGTGCAGCAGAATTTTGAACAACGCATCAGTGATGAATCAAAAGAATTACGTATCAGAATTTCTGAAAGAAATGAAGAATGGGTACAGCCGTATATTACGAATTTAGTTTATGAACTCAAAGTGCCTAAGCTGTTATATGCTGTTTGTACAGACCAAAATGGAAAGAAATTTTTACTTATAGATAAATGCAAAAGAAAAAGCAACATTGAAATAGTTCCTTTTGATAATAATACTATTCTGCTTACAGACCTCAACTCAAAAGATGTTGATTATTCAGTAGAAATTGAAATCAAAGACAATCCATAAATAGTTTCCCATTTATCGAACAGCTCCCTCATCACAGCACTCATAACGTGTGCTGTGATTTTTTTAGACAAACAGTGCTTCCGCACACTTACATTAACGTAAGCATACGGAAGCACTGTTTCCATACATTACATTTACAAACTGCAATACTAAATCATATATACAAAAAAGAGCTATAGCAAAAGCTACAGCTCTCTGGCTCCCCCTGTTGGACTCGAACCAACGACCCTTCGGTTAACAGCCGAATGCTCTAGCTTTATGTATTATTCATAACGCAAATTCATAATTTTTAAATAGACCCGCTGTTTTAGCTAAGTCTATGCGTTCAAATGAAAATATTAAACTAAGCATTGATCGTGCTTTTCTTATTCAGCACATCCCAGTTATCACAGAATTCCTGATAGTCCATATTAAGCTGCACATTCAGTTTGTAGCCTTTATAGACCTCTATCCTGCTTATCAACTGAGATATTATCATTTTCTTCTTTTCAATGGAACTCTCGTCAAACTCTTTCGCCCAGCCTACGAACATCTCATACATAGGCTTCAGACTTTCCATTGATTTTCTTTTGCCAGCCATTTCTGACTGTAGAGTATCAATATCTGCTTTAACCACCGCTATCTTTTCTTCGGTGCTTTTTATCACCTTGCTAAGAACGTCCGGCGAAAACTGGCTGTTTCCCATAAGGCTGTCAGCCACCTCGGCTTCAAGTTTTTCAAGCTGCTGCTCATGCTTTTCAAGCTCATGATTCAGCTTTTTGATCTTTGCTCTGTAGCTTGCCATCTCCTTATCGAAGTTCTTTTTCAGTACGGCTTCGTCAGGAGATTCTTTTATGCCTGCAAACATTTCATGTAACAGTTCACAGACTGCATCATCTATCCTGCTCACAAGATAGGTAGTCGAGCCGCTGCACTGGCAAAGTCCTCTGCTCTTGTGATAGCAAATGTATTTCGGCTGTATCTTAACATACTCGGTGCCGTCCTTGCGGGTGTGCCTGTCCGTATGCTTGATTGTACTGAGATGTCCTCCGCAGTGACCGCATACCATAAGTCCCGATAGGAGCTGCTTTGTCTTGGTCTTTCGTGCGATCTCACGAGTTTCCTCATTCTTGACCATACGCTGTTCGAGAATGACTTGCGCTCTTTCAAAGGTAAGCTCGTCAATGATCTGCAAGTCCTTCATCTTAGGTGATACCGTTTCTCCCGAAACTACATATCCGCACAGCAATTTGTTTCTTAATATACGATTAATATTATTGCTTGTGAACCTTGAACCGTTATGTGTCCTCACTCCGTTGTTATTCAGCAGTTCCGCACATCTGTATGTGCCGTAGCCTTCATTGACTGTCTTTGAGAATATCTCTCTTACCCACTCTGATTCAACAGGCTCTATCGCAAGGTCATGCACTTCCCTGCCCTTTTTGTTGAGCCTTCCGGTATTCACAAGAGTATATCCAAACGGTACCGGACCACCTGTGTAGCTGCCCTCTGCTTTAAGCTGCTGCATACGGGTCTTGATTCGCATTGAGGTCTTTTCACTCTCGCCGGAAGCCTGCCAAAATCTTATGTAGTTCATCAGCTTATCAACGTGGCTCTCAAACCTCTGCTCGCCCTCCTGAACGCTCCATACTCTTATTCCCTGCTTGACGAACCATTCCACAATGAAAGGTGTTTCATCATCAATTCTTCCTATACGGTCGAACATGAACACAAGGAGAATATCGAACTCTTTGTTAAGAGCCGCAGCTTTCAGATCCTGTATAGCATCTCTGTCATTTGCAGAAACCTTGAAGCCTGATACACCCTTTTCAAGAAACTCCTTGCCTATCTTCCACCCCATGCGGTCAGCGAACTCGTGGCAGGCTTCTCTTTGCATGGGAATATCGTCCTTCGTTTTATCTACCTGCTGTTTGGTTGACACTCTATATAATGTATAAACCATTTCCATTTACGATTACCTCCGATTTCAGATTTTGTTGTTCTAAATATCGGCAGATAAATCGTTGTGCTTGTCCAATTTAGGGGTTATTCAGTTGTCAAGATGCTCTATGATATAGTATAGCACATCTTGAACGATTTGTCAACGATTTAAAGCGCAAAACCGATATTTTTTCTGCTCTACCTTATTTCTACTTTTGAGGGAATATTTTTGATATATTTTTAATTGTAGGTCAAGTCTTGATTCACAGTGTAGGTCAAGTCTTGATTCACAGTGTAGGTTTGTCAATCATATTGGACACTATTATTAAGAAATTCGATAGGCGAAA
>OGQH01001535.1_pt1 | contig 19713 bp, 20 predicted proteins | sample 1553181 | NCBI WGS metagenome assembly OGQH01 (sample SAMEA2579946, study PRJEB22360) | human gut metagenome | biome: human gut; feature: human-associated habitat; material: faeces | place: Denmark | collected 2008/2010 | reverse complement strand
CGCTCCGCGGCGCATGCCGCGGGCGGCGCCCCTATCGGACCACCGTGACCTCAGTTGGGATGGGCCCAGCACTGCCGCGTACTCGGTGAGCTAGAGCCAACTGTTCATCTTCACGTCGCGTATGGCGATATTTCGGTCGTCCGGCTCGGTGATGCCGTAGCCGAACGCCTGGAGCGTCTCGATGGACTCCTGGATCCTCTGTTGGAACATGGGACCCGGATCGACCCTCGGCCCGAGGTGCCCGCGCCAAAGGCACGGCGTGGCGCGCAGCATGTTATGGATTTTGGAGATGGGCTCGATGTCGGCGTAGACGTTGAGCGTCGCCATGGCGTCCTTGTGGCCGAGGATCGATTGGAGCGCCTTGATATCGCCGCCTTGGCGGATCCACTGCGTTGCGAACGTGTGGCGAAGGCCGTGGAACGTGATCAGCTCGTCGTTGGTGCCCATGAGGCCGTTGGTCTCCGAGAACGTCTTGAGCGCCCTGCGGATATAGCTTGTCGTCGCGAAGGTCGCGCCCGGCTCCGACAGGATGTAGCAGTCCCCGATCTCGACCGCCCCGGTAAGGCCGCGCAAGCGCAGCTTTCCGCAGTCGATCTCGTGGGTCTCCTTCAGGAAGGGGAGTAGGCCGACCGGGTCGATGGGGATACCCCTGGCGTCATGGGTCTTGGTGTCCTTGATGAACGAACCCATTCCCTTCGCGTACGCCACCGAGTGTCTGATCGAGATCAGGCCCGTCTCGAAATCCACATCGCACCACCGAAGGCCGCAGACCTCGCCGATTCGCATCCCCGTGTGCAGGGCGAGTACGACCGCCCTCTAATCCTCGGCGGACCAATCGAGTCCGAACTCCTTTCGGGCATCCTCTTCGCTCATGACTTCGAGAAGGTCTCCGGGTTGGCAACGAAGGGCGAGGCATAGCTGCTCGAGTGTGTTGAAGCGAATGCCGCGAATATGCCCTTTTTTAATACGGGACAGGTTCACGGGCGTGGTTCCAATCCTTTCGGCAAGTTCGTTCGAGGAAATCTTTCGCTCGGCCATGATCTTGTCGAGGCGAACAATTACGGGCATGGCGTTTCCTTACGCAATCTCGTCGGAGTCGAGGTACAGCTCTCGGGCGTACAAGAAGAGCTGGGAAAGCATGAACAGGACGATGCCGAGAACCAGAGAGGTCCAATCGAATGATGAAGCGATCTCTTGGGCGCCGACGGCCCCCTCGCCGCCAAACATCGAAACGGAGGTTTTGAGTGAGCCGGCGTAGAGGCTGGTGGCAGCTTGAACAACGAAGAGAATGCCGAGCACCTTCAAGCATGTCGCAGACCCTTTCTTGAAGGGGTCTCCGCTCTTGATCGTCCACACGAGAACGGCGCTGAGGATGGTCGTAGCGATACCGATGACGGCAGGGACCAATGTCGAGATCGCAAGGGCTGGATACGCGGGGGAGTCTGCAATTACAGGGTTGTCGAGCACTTCGATTGCTGGCTTTAAGGAGAACGCCACTTGTGCGATGGCGGTGGCGCAAAGGGTCGCAGAGGCTATCGCACATGCGATGCGGAAGGAATGAAGCCGGGGAGTGCGATTGTCGGAACTCATAATAACCTCCGAAGAACTTAAAAAACTCAGGTTACTTTTTAACAGTTTATGTTAAATTGACTTTGCCGGCAAGTAATAAGGGCCGAGCATTTTGTTCGGCCCCTCTGTTCCGACTGGATGAGGTTAAGGTTGGCGATGAATATGCTCAAAATCTCGAAGGCGATCTTTAGGTCGCTTCTCTCCTCCAGGTCGCTCTGTGTTGTCGTTGTTGCGTTGATGGTTCTTTGTGCTCTGCCCGTCTTCAGGAGCGCGGCTGGCATCGACGGACGGGTCGAATACCTCGAGTCGGGAATAACCCGTGTTGAGCAGGAATTGTCAGCATCCTATGCGGATGCGCTTGTGAATGCGGGGGAGGACGGTGTCTATACCTCTTCATCAAGCATGCCCGCGCTTCTGTACCCTCTTGCCGCGGGACGTCTTATCTTGGCACCGCTCTCTCCCCTACTTCCGTTTCTGCAGATATCGGATGGAGAGTACACCTATTATGACGGATCGAAGGAGTACTTGCTATGGGTCGCAACGGCCGTTGCCGTCTCGTTCCTTGCCGCGCGTCTTAACAAACGTGAAAAGCTCATCATCCAGGCACCGATGGGCGAGCTGGGTAGACTTGTTGCATCGAGCGTATGGGCGAGTGTTTTTGCAATGCTTGCCGTCCTCGCCATCAATCTTCCAGGGATAATCGCCGCGCTTGTGAAGAATGGCCCGGGCTCGCCGTTCTATCCGATAGGCTACATTCAATATGCGACTCCGGTTATCAAACCGGCTTGGCTGGTGTTCGCGCAGACGGCCATCATGCAATTCTTGGTGGCAGCGTTCATCTCGCTTGTCGTTCACCTTGCCGTGAAGATTGCCAATAACCCTACGCTTGGAATCGTGTTCGTATGTGCCCTGATGGGGGTGACGATGGTTCCCGGGTATTACGGAAGATCCATCGCTTTACGTGAGTTCGCCCTGTTGAATCCCCTTACGTATGCGAACACTGAGTTGACCGTCGGCGCCTATAGCCCGTACCCGACAACGCAGATAGTGAATCTGCCTGGACTTTGCTTCGAGCGTGGCGCGATTGCCCTCGTATGCGCAATCGGGATCGAGGTGCTGGCAATTAGCCTGCTTTGCGTTGCTGGAAAGAGCGGCTGCGCGTGCCCGATATCCCCGATTTGTCTTGAGAGAGGTTCCTTCACTGCATCGAGAACGGCAACTCGTTCGCGCGCTTGTGCCTCCGCCGTTGCATACGTAAGAACGATGGGGAAACTGCTCCTGCGTTCTCCTACCCTCGCCGTATGCGCGATTGCAATGTCGACGACGATGCTGGCCCCGGCTCTGGTCGAGATGTTTCCTGACGCTGATAACGTTTCCGCTGTTCGGTATAGGGATGGGGAGCTCCGTTCAATAGATCGGTATCTAGAGCAGAACGCTGCGAATATGGACGTCGAGGGCAAAGCGGCCCTGGAAGACATGCGGGATGCTCTTTCGGGTTTCGTGTACGCGCCTATGCCTGCGGAGGGGTTTCGAAGCCTTGCGACGTACGAGCGCGCTCGAGGTGAGCTGGGCGCGGCAGATGCGACTCTCCTGCAATCGATCGGAATCGAGCCGGAGACTCCTTCTCGTGCGGAGGCGCGCGCCCTTCTGCTTGAGTCGATCGCGAGCTTGCCGGACCCCAAGGTTTACGAGTTAAGTACGAAGATGCCCCCATTAATCCTCCTTTCGTATCTCCAGGCAGCGCTTCCCTCCTTATTTTTGCTGTTGCCCGTGGTTGTCACATCGCTCGCGTGCACCCACCTGCAGTGTCGTTCCCTTCTGGTTCTCCAGATCCCCGCAACAGCGCATGTGCGTTTTCTGACGGCTGTTGCGCTGGCTCTCCTGCTTGGCTTGGTGCTGCTTTTGGTGTCGATGGTTCCCGCTGTCGTTGTGTCCGTGATTAAGAACGGTGCGGGTGGATCGGAGTATCCCGTCGCTCTCATTCGGGCGGGAGCTTCGACAACGTCCATGGTGGGGGAGGCGGTGTTGTGCAGTATTCCGTTGCTGGTCATGGCATACGGCGTGATTTCCGTCGTCGCTGCGTTGACAGCAGCGATTAGCCGCAACCCCGTTGTCACCGGAATGGTTTGCGCGGTTCTCTTGGTGTTGGGTTCGTTGAGCGCTCATGTTGAAAGCGTGGGCATGGGCGTCGCGCTGCTGGCTCCATTCGCCTCGTTTGATCCCGCTTCCCAGGTGGGGACGATTGGGTTCCTTGGGCGAGGGACGAACGCGATGCCTTTTGGAGAGGTCGTCGGCGCATCGGGCGCTCTGCTGGTGGTCTTGGGCGCCGTATCTCCGTTGATGGTGCGCCTGAGTGTTCCAAAGATCGAAAGGGGATGATCTCGATGATTGACCTTCAAACGCTGACGATCTCTTATGGAAAGAAGGTGCTCGTAGATTCGGTGAACGCTGAGTTTGCCCCGGGTACGGTCTACGGTCTCGTCGCTCCGAACGGGCATGGAAAGACGACGTTGCTGCGTGCGATGGCAGGTTTGCCGGGTCCTCGCGTGGACGGGAGCATCGTTCTGGATGAGGTGCAGGGTACGGGTGCGAGAGAGGTCCGTTCTATGATCTTCTATGCACCTGGTGAGGGGACGCTGCTGTATCCCGGATTGCGTGCGGAAGATCACCTCAAGATGGTTTGCGATATGTGGCCGCATGCTCGCGATATCGAAGAGATAGTGGAACAAACGCAGATAGGCGAGTTCGCGAAGATGAGGATCCGCACTCTGAGCCAGGGCATGAAGCAGCAGCTTACCCTGGCGATTGCGTATGCGACGGGCGCGCGGTACCTTCTATTAGATGAGCCCATGAACGCGCTCGACCCCAGCAGGGTGGACTTGCATTCCGAGATTCTCAGGAAGCTGGCCGATTCTGGTACGTGCATCATCATGTCATCCCACATCTTGGATTCGGTCGATAGGCTGTGCGATGAGATTCTGTTTTTGAAGGATGGGAGGCTCATTAGAAGCATTCCGCAAGATGATGCTGCGCCGAAGTCTCCTGGATCCCATTTCGCAAAGCCTGCCGGACGCGCCGAGGGTGCGCTAAGCACGTATCGGCGACTCTACGAAAAGGGCGGGTAGAAATGCAAGTTAAAAATCTATGTGGCCAATGTGATACCGTTGAACCCGCATATCGATACCGCTCAGCCATTCGCCTCGCCCCCGTCGCACGTATCTTCATCCGGTCTGTTACTTTTAATCTAACAATTCTTTGAGGAACGTAGGCGCTTCCAAATGTACTGTCGACTTCTTCTCAAACTAATCCTAAGAGACAAGGCCGTATGGATTTGTACGCTCGTTCTCGCCGCAGCCTTTTCCGTCCCCATTGCGTTCAATTCACCCATCTACGGGCCCTTCTTTATGAAACAGGGCATGCAGAGCTTTGTCGACGCATTCAATACGCGCGCGCCCCAGGCCAGCGGCACAGACCTATCTCCAGAGCAGCAAGTCGACGCGGAGCTTGCAAGATACGCGAACGCCGCCCTTGCCGCTCAAACCGACGCCGCCTTTCTCGATTCTGCCGAGAGCTACCACGCGCTCATGGGCGAAGGCTTCCAATCCGGGTCCATCGTGGGAGACCGAGAGACCAATGACGCAGCGCTCGCATATTGCCGTGCCCTGAGCAGCTCCGGCATCACGGATATCCCGGCCTCCGCAAACGACCTGCCATTCCTTTCCTTCCTGCCTTACGCCATTGCCACGGCGCCGTCTTTCCTTCCCTTCATCCCCTTCCTTCTCTCGTCGATACTCCTGCTCGGGGCCACAAGGCCCGGGACCCTGGCGGCGAAGGCGCCCGTGCCCAAATTCCGGCGCCTTATCCAGATCGTGTTTTCGACAATCGCCGCGGGGACCGCGATGCTCCTCGCCGGCCTCGCACCCGGGGGCATTTACGCCTTGGCCCTAAACGGCTTCGGGCAAATTGGGTACCCGGTCGCCTTCTTCCATGACGGCGCGCTTACCACCACGACCGCGGGAAACGTCTTCACAGCCCTGCTTCTCGCGCTGCTTGCGGGCGGAACCTTGATATCCGTTTGCTCCGCCGTCCTATCGACCGCAACGAGGCGCGTCCTCGCGGGCCCCCTTACCTCCGCGCTGCTTGTCGCGGCCCCGGTATTCCCGTTACTGTCCGATTCGGCACTAGGGCATAATGCCGCGCTCGGGCTCCTGCCGCTGGCCGTATTCTCGCCTATCGAGGCAACGGGTTACGTAGGATGCTTCCCGACAGAATTCATTGGCTCCGGTTCGGGCAGCGCATCGATGCTTGCCGTGGCCCTGGCATACGTCGCGGTCTTTTTTGCGGTCGGCGCCGTTGCGGCACGTTCGCCCAAACAGGCTGGACCCGCGAAAAAGCACCATGGGCTCGAGCTTCTGGACGCGAGCGTGGGATACGGAAGCACGACGATACTTTCAATCGGGTCGCTTTTCCTGAGCCCGGGAACGGCGGCGGGCCTCATTGCCCCCAACGGCTCGGGGAAAACCACCCTTCTTGAAGCGCTGTCGGGCCAATTTCCCACCCGCATCCGCTCGGGAAGCCTGGCGGCAGACGGAATCTGCCAACGTCGATCAGCCGAATTTGCAGAACTCGTCTACCTGAGCTCTTCGGGCAGCGCGGATCTCTATCCCACGCTATCGGCCCTCGAGCACCTTGCTTTCGTTAGGGAGGCGTGGAAATCGGCCGCCGACATCGACTCGCTCTGCAGCTCCCTCGGAATCTCCCCATATCTCGACAAGCCGACCCGTAAACTCTCGACAGGAATGAAGCAGCAGGTAAAGCTTGCCATGGCGATAGCGACCGATTGCCCGTACCTCATCCTCGATGAACCGCTGAACGGCCTCGATCCGGGAAAGCGGAAAACCTCCTGCGACGCGATGCGCAGCGAGGTGGCGCGGGGACGAAGCGTGCTCATTTCAAGCCATCTGCTCGACGACCTGGCAGACCTCACCAACTCGTTCCACTTCATCGAGGCCGGCACGCTCGTGGAAAAGATCGAGTCGTCCTCGCAGACGCTCAAGCAGGAATACCTCGATACATACGAGGGAGGTGAATGACATGATAGGCAAGAGCTATGCAAAGATAGCGATTGTTGGCTTTGCACTTTGTCTTGCAATGGTGCTATGTGCATCATTTGCGAGGTATAGGTCCGAGCAGTCGTTCATCGATGGCGCTGAAAATGGGTTTGGCATAGACGGGATGTATGTCAACGATGGCGCGACCGGGCCGTCTATGGCGATTCTTGCAGGCGAAGACATGGAATGGCAAATCTGTAATGACGACGGCTCTTGTCTGAGTGGTCGTTTGGCCGCAACGAGCGACCCGAATTCGTTCGATCTTCTCGACAATGATGGAGCGGATTGCGGTTCTGTTCACCTTTCATATGCATCGCGAGATGGGATGGTCGGCATTCTCTACGTCTCCCACGATACTGGCGATTTCAAGATGCGTAGGACTAACCGGGTGCCGGCTTTTATCGAGGAGTGAGAGTTCCCGGCGGCCTGCCGATCAGGCCGCCGGGGTATCGAATCCCGAATTCATCCGTACACACACGGACGAATTCGGAAAGCAACCGTGGTATTCCTACAGGAATCGAATCCGTGAGGTCGTTGTCCTGGATACCTGGGATCCAGAGAGCGGTAGATACCTGTTCGACGGTCTGACCCAATCGACCTATCGAAACTCGATACATCGAATTGCACGACCCTGGAGGGCATGTTCAGGGGATGCTCAAGCGTCACGGAGCTTTTTGATCTCGACCGTCTTGACACCTCGAACGTCGAGAACACGTCCTACATGTTCCTCAACTGCCTGACGCTCAAGGCCGTCAGCATCTTGGGATGGGAGGCGTCCGGAATCACAGACGTCGACCAGATGCTCAGTGGCTGCTCTACCTACATCCTCGCAACCGAGGAGCAGCGCGAGTTCCTGAACAAAATCACCGGCTCCACGCAGCACGGAATCTGGATCCGTAACCTTTCGTAGCCCAGATCAAAATACCGGTTGTTTCCAGAAATCCTCTAGGAGGTGTCTAGATAGAGGATTTCTGGAAATGCAAATAACAATAATTTAGATTCCGAGCGTATCGACCGGAGCAACAACGATGCCTTCGCTAGTTACGTGAGCCGGCATACCAAACCCGATGACGATGAGTTTCGCCGCAGGCGGCCTCTCTCCGCGATCGACCAGCTTTCGCTCAAGTCGAAGCAGATTTTCCACTGCCTCTGGGACTTGGGGGCTCCCGAGCTTAACCTCAACGGCAACCCACGAGCCGTCACGACGATGTACAATCGCGTCGACCTCTAGGTCGTCAGCGTCGTGGTAGTGAGATACGGTCGCATCGCTGGCCGCCGCGTAAACCTTGAGATCGTGCAGCACAAGGGATTCGAAGAGCAAGCCAAGGGTCTTCGGATCGGATGACAACGACTCCGGATCCGCACCGATGAGGGCGACGGCGAGCGATGAGTCCGCAAGGTGCCGCTTCGCGCCCTGCCGCAACTTCACCGGCGACCTGAGAGCCGGATGCCACGCGGGGACATCGTCGACGATATTGATACGGCGCAGCGCGTCCATGTAGCCGGTAATCGTATTCTTTGAAACGTCAACACCCAAATCCCTTTCGATGGACCTCATGCCGGCAAGAGTCGATTCATTGCGTGCAAGCGACGAGAGCAAGGCCCTTACCTTAACCGGGTCGCGTTTCACTCCATCCGCCCTCGAAACGTCAGACTCGCAAACACCGTCAATATAGGCGGCGGCTATCCGCATTGCGTCGGCAGTTGTCTTACCGACCGCTTGGGGCCAACCGCCGCGGCAGAGCAAATCCGCGATACCGGCGATACCGGCGATGGATCCGAGTGACGCCGCAACGGAATCGCCATCGAGCAGCGCACCAAGCGAGACCGTTCCCGACGAAATACCGAGCTCGAAAAGCGTCATGGTATCCATCCGCAAACGGGCGATTCGACCCACACCGCTGTGCATCGGCTGGTTCTCGGCTCGCGGCGTCGCAGATCCGGTGAGAATGAACTGTCCTGGCTCCCCTCCCCTGACATCGCATTCGAATCGCACGGCATCCCATAGCTTCGGTTCTTCCTGCCATTCGTCGACAAGCCTCGGGGTCGGTCCGACAATTGCTTGGGCCGGATCGAGACGAGCGAGCTGGAGGGCCGCAAAACCGCCAGATGGATCGGAGAGAGATAACGATGACTCGGCAAATCTCTGAGCTGTCGTTGTCTTTCCACACCATTTCGGCCCCTGAATGAGCACTGCACCAAAAATGCCAAGGTCGCGCTCGACTAAGCAGTCAACACAACGTCTTATATACCTATCCATCGGCTTTCCCTCCAATCATTCATTTGAAATTATAGCGTCTATCTGCGTCGTTGGGACAAATAACGATTACTTATTGGGACGATTGACGGTAATTTATTGGGACGATTGACGATAGCTCGTTGGGACGATTTCCATTTTCTTAAGGCACTAATCAACGAGATCCACTGTGAACTATGAGACGGATAAATTTAGCTGACGCCTCTCATGAGTTCAGCAATGCTGATTTGAAATTTAAATTCGCAACCTACCTTATGATTCATCGAGATGGTAGAAGCTTTGAAGATATTTTTGAAATGCGTCGCGATCGTGATGCATTTGCCGTTGCAGAAAGCTATACGGCAACTCTAGATCAAGCTGGGGTATATTATGCGGTTTCTTGTTTCGAAATCGACCGGCTGGCAATAGTTCGTCGAGAAGAAAGAGCGCAGGATGTCCTATTCTATCGATACCCTGTTCAGAAGCTTTATCAGCTCTTCATTGAGACTATGAACATTTCAGGCTTCGAATCAGTGGCGAACACCCCGACAAAAATAGCCGTTAGGAGTGTCAAATGAACAAGAATGCCACTGCGCAGTTGCACGTCTATTCCGCCTTTTTCGTTCTCGCGGGATTTGTTTTAAATCGGGGAGTTTTTCTACTTTTCCTTGCGGAGAAAGGAATGTCTGTCACGGAAATCGCGCTTTATCAAGCTCTGTTTAACATTGCAACGGTCGTCCTCGAGCTGCCAACAGGGCTGGTAGGCGATTTCTTTGGAAAGAAGTTCTCGATTCAGGTGGGCGTGCTGCTGCTTTTCTTCCATACGGCTGGCATGCTGCTGCTCTCAGGCCCCTTTCTCGTCGCGCTTTCCCTTGTTGAGGCACTCGCCTACTCCCTTCAATCGGGATCCGAACAAGCGCTTTTATATGAAATTGCCCGGAATGCCGGTCAAGGAGAGCGCTTCCTCACCATCAATGCTCGGCTGCTTGCCGCGCAATCAATCGCTACGGGAATGGCAATTGTGCTCGGATCTTTCATTGCCCAAGTATCTTGGAGCGCCCTCTACGTATGTGTCTCCGTTTTCTATCTCCTGCAGCTTTTCCTTCTGTATCCCATTGAGAGGACGGAAGCGACCCGTTCTGAAAGCTCTGAAAAGGGAAGGTTTGACGTAGCCAAGATCTTCAGACGCGAAACCTGGTGCATTGGAGAATCCGCTTTTGCGGTATTGCTTCTTCTAATCGGCACAAGCATGCTCGATGGATTCTATGGGAGTTATTACAACTTGAATCAGTTGGTATTCGACGCATTTGATGCTCCCGTCTCCATAATAGGAATCTTTTTCGGTGCATCCTATGCAGTAAATGCGACGGCCTACATTGCAGCAGATTTCTTCTCATCGCGTTTCGGGAAAAGAAATACCATGCTCGGCTCGATGCTAATCGAGGCTGGCCTTTTCATGATTCTTCCGTGGTTCGCTTCAAACCCGCTGTGTTTGTTTGGCCTTAGCATGGTGCTTTGTTTTCTCCCAGAAGTGGTGTACATCACTTCGGAAAACTTAATCCAAGACGCGATAGCGGACGATCTCCGCGCGACGATCCTTTCCGTCGCGTCTCTGGTAAGGGCTCTCTTTTCCGCAATGTCTTTCTCCATATTTGGACATGTGTTGGGGTTATATCCCATTCAGATAGCGCTCGGTATTATTGGTGCAATCGAGATAGCAATTACCGCCGTTGTTTCATTAAAAATGGTAGGAATACAGGTCTCCAAGAATTGATATATCGATTGACGAGCTAGCGCGATCGATACATCTATTTATATATCTATCCATCTGTATGACTCCCATGTCAGCCTATAGCAAGCATTCCATCAGCACTATGGTGACGATTGACGGTAATCTGTGGTGACGTTTTCTATTTTCATAGCAGCGTGATCGGCGAGATGAACTATGAGACGGATAAATTTAGCTGACGCCTCTCATGAGTTCAGCAATGCTGATTTGAAATCCGTCGGCAATCTTCTTGAGATTTGAGAGGCTGACATTACGCCGCCCGACTTCAATGCTCGCGTAGTAGGAACGATCCATTTCAATCAAATTGGCGAACTGCTCCTGGCTGCACCCGAGTCCAGCGCGGAGCTCTTTGCATCTCATGCCGAATGATTTCTGAAGCGTCTTCGTATCCATGACAAAAAGAGTCATGGATTGTTGTATAAAAGCCAACGGACTATATACAACAATCCCAGTTAAGGCGCATAATTATCTCTATTGGAAAGCACTCTGATGCCCAGTCGGATAGGGCACGGAAAAGGAATGGAACAGCACAATGACTCAGGGAAAGCATTTCGCTGCCGGTGGCGATCACTTCGCCGCACTGCCAAGCAAAAAGATTCACGCCCCGAAGGGGATCGCGCGTCTGACCGTCACCGCGGCGACCATGGCCGCCATGACCGGATCGAGCCTCATCTCACCGTTCACGGCATTCGCCCAGACCGGTGACGGGACCACGCAGCACCCCGCCGTGATGTCGCCGATCGCCGCCCACGCCGGCGCGGCATCCGGTACCGGCGCGAAATCCGCCGCACAGACCATCGCGGACCTGCAGAAGGCAGTCGACGAGGCGAAGGCGAAGGAGGACGCCGCCAAGGCATCCTACGATGAGGTCGCCGGCCCCTACAACGAGGCGGCTTCCGCCCGCGATCAGGCCAAGGCATCCTACGATTCGGCAGTCAGCGCCGGCACGGCAGCCGACCGAGCAGCAATGGACGAGTACGCCCGTCAGGTCGCGGAGGGCAAGGACGCCGCCGATGCCGCCGGCAAGGACCTCGAGCAGGCGAAGGCGGGTCTCGCAGACGCCAAGGCGGATGCATCCGAGAAGGACGAAGCGTACCAGTCCGCCATCAAGGCGGCCCAGGATGCCAAGGATGCCCTCGATAAAGCTAAGGCAGATGCCGTAGGCGCCACCCCGGAGGCAATCAGTGCCGCCGAGCAGGCGGTACGCGACGCTACGGATGCCGTGAGCAGGGCACAGGCCGAACTCGACAACGCCAACGCGACGCTTGCCGATGCCCAGTCCAAGCTGGTTGCGGCACAGTCTGCAAAGGATTCCGCCGATTCCGTCCTCGCCGCAGCCCAGCAGAACAAGGACACGGCGGATGCGAAGGCCGCAGCCGCCAGCGCCGCCTACGAGAAGGCGAAAGCAGACCTCGCCGCAGCGGAGGCCGGTGCGAGCGGTCCAGAGTATGATGCGGCAAAACAGAAGGTCGCGGACGCAGAGGCAGCCCTCGCTGTCGCACGAGCGGCACAGTCCCAGTGCGAGTCCGAGCTCGAGCAGGCACAGTCCGCTGCGGCAACGGCACAAGCCGACCTGAATGATGCCCAGACGGCTCTCTCCGTAAAACAGCAGGCCGCGACCGATGCCGAATCCGGCGTGAACGCCGCCCAGTCCGCTCTTGATGCCGCGAACGCCGACCTCGATGCCGCCAAGCAGGCGAATGCCGACGCCGTCGCCAAGCTGGATGCAGCGAAGCAGGCTGTCAAGGACGCCGAGTCCGCCAAGGCAGCCGCCGACGAAGAGCTTGCGAACGCCAAGACCGCAAAGGATACCGCTGACGCGGCCGTGACCGCCGCCAAGCAGAAGGTCGGCGAGGCACAAACGAAGGTGGATCTCGCAGACGCGCAGCTCAAGCAGGGAGCCATCGGTTTCTTCAAGGCCATGGGTGCCGATTCAGCCATCGAGATCATCCAGAACTGCACGTACAAGGACTACACCGAGATCGGAAACAGTCTCGACGCAACGGGCCTTGAAAACATGCTTTCGTCCATCACGGTCATGAAGAACGTGAACGCTTACCGTAAGTCCGTCGGCCTTTCCGAGCTTGAGGTAAGCTATAAGCTCATTGCGGCAGCGATTGCAGATGCAAACTATTCGACGAAAAATGTAGAGCATGCCCAGCAGTTCGATGTCGGTGAAAACCTTGCCTGGAGCTATCGCGACCCCTGCAAGGCCTGGATCTATCAGGAAAAGGATCTGTTTGACAAGACTGCAGCTTCCCTTGGTGCGACGAATCTTTCCGGAAAGGACGCCTACGACTTCTGGTATGCCAACCAGGACAAGTTCGATTACTACCGTATCGGTCATTACATGAACATCATCAACCCTGACTATGCTGTCATGGGATGCGGTCTGAACGATGACACCCGTTTGACGTTCTCGCTCACGCTGCAATACGGCGGTTGGGCCGGTTCGGGCTGGAATACCGGAGCCATCTCCGTCGACGAGTACGAGCAAAAGCTGACCTCCTATATCAACGGTCTCAAGAACGCCAAGAGCGCACTCGACGCAGCCAAGGCCGATCTCGCATCCAAGAAGCAGGCAGCCGCCGGCGCCGCCACAACCGTCCAGCAGAAGCAGGTCGCGGTGGATTCCGCACAGGCAGGTGTCGATGCCGCAAAGCAGGGTGTTGCCGATGCCCAGCGTGCCGTCGATGCCACCAAGGCTGATGTCGCCGCCAAGCAGCAGGGCGTCACGGATGCCCAGACCGAGCTTGATGCGGCGAAATCGGACCTCGATGCCGCCAACGCGGCAGTCGATACGGCAAAGTCGACCGTACAGCAGAAGCAGGTTGCCTTGGATGCCGCCAATGCGATCGTAACGGGCGCACAGATCAAGCTGGACTCCGCCAAGGCGGACACCGAGGCCAAGCAGCAGGACGTCATGGATGCGAACGCCGATCTCACGAAGTTCTTCCAGGACGTCGCCGACGCCAAGAAGGCGCTCGATACAGCAAAGAGCGTCCATGACGCGGCGGCAGCCGATCAGGTCGAGAAGGCGACCGTCCTCGCCGCCGCCGAGCAAAAGGCGGACGCCACCGCACGCGCCCTCGCGGATGCCCAGCGTGCCGTCGATGCCGCAAAGGCCGACACCGGCGTTGCCGCCGACAGGCTTACCGGCTCCCAGACCGATCTCGAGGACGCACAGTCGAACCTCGACATCCTCACCGGCCTTGCCGCGAAGCTCGCAGAGGCACAGCAGCGCGAGCAGGATGCAGTAAAGGCCGTCAATGACACCAAGGCCGCCCTCGATGCCGCGAAGGCGGATACCATCGCCGCCGAGTCCCTGATCTCCGCCGCCGAACAGGCGAAGGCGCAGGCAGACGCCAAGCTGTCGAAGCTGAACTCCATTGATGCCGGCGCGGCGATCGCTTCCGGCCATGATGTGAACGCGGATGACGCCCTCAACGCGCTTTTCGCCGCCGCCGTCGAGGCACGTGCCAAGGTCGCGCCCGCAAAGGCAATCCTGGACGAGAAGCAGGCCGCGGTGGACGGGCTCCAGTCCGGCTATGATGCGGCACTCGCCGCCTACGAGCAGGCGAAGTCCGACCGCATCGCGGCGGAGCAGAAGCTTTCCGATGAGATCGCACGACAGGAGGCAGAGGAGGTCGCAAAGCAGCAGGCGGCATACACCCCGAAGCATCTCGCCGGCACGGATACCGCCCAGCCCGGCAGCCTCGCCCAGACCGGTGACCGCGCGGGACTCATCGGCGAGACGTTCGTCATCGGCGGTACCGTCCTCGTGGCAGCCGGCGTCTTCCTCGATCAAAAGAAGCGCCGCGAGCAGATGTAAAAGCGAACCGGGCGTTGGATATCGGCTAGTGTCCAACGCCCGGTTTCATGGACGGAGAGATCGGTGTGAGAACAAAGGCTATTATCGTTGCGCTTCTGGTGTGCCTTTCGGCACCTCAACTTGGATGTGCCAGCGTTGCAAAGCAAGGAAGCGGCCCTACGGAAAGGGCCGCCACAGCGGTAAAGAATAAAGACAAAAAGAAGCCAAGCGAAGAAAAGGCGACGCAAACCTCTGGAGCCAAGACCGAGGAGAAGAAAGAATCTGACGGCAAGGACCAGAAGTCCGATGACTCCAAGAAGGAGGATAACAAGTCTTCCGATTCCTCGAAGTCGAACAACAAGGGCGATTCCTCCCAGTCCAAGCAGAATTCCGGCAGCAACAATTCCTCTTCCAACGGCGGCAGCCAGAAGAAGTGGGTTGCCGAGCAGGGCCACTGGGAGACAGACTATGGACAGGTTTGGGTTTCCAACTGGGTTTACACGACACATCCCCGCTATTGGGTAAACCACGGTGGAACTATGGTAGGGCCCTTCGATTCATCCGATGCCGCCTATGCTTGGATTATTAACGATGGCGAAAACGGCGGCATCGGCGGATCTGTCGTAAACGACTCCTATGAAACGAAAGAGGACCAGGGACATTATGAACAGAAGGCTACGGGGCAACATTGGGTTGTCGACGTCGCCGGCCACTGGGAGTAACGCGCATCGTTCCTATCCTCTTACGTTCGGTAAATGTTTATTTATTTGTGGGCGGCCGGTTAGGCCGCCTTTTTTAGACGCCCAGTCTGGGGGCAAACGATAGGAAAGCAATCAAACGAGAGGCCGTTCCAAAAGAATCCGGCGGTGCCGGATTCTTTGGGCAAAACCTTCCGCAAATCGGTAAGGTCTTCCATCAACTTGCTCCAGCCCTCGCCCGGAGCCCGCTGCGCGGGACTCATCGGCGAGACGTTCGCCATCGGCGGTACCGTCCTCGTGGCGGCCGGCGTCTTCCTCGACCGGAAGAAACGCCACGGGCAGATGTAGGGCAAATCGCACAACGACTCGGAAAGGGGAATCCCGCAAAATGGATTCCCCTTTTTCGTCTCGCCAGCCACGGTTCGTTGAGGCAGCTTCAGCTTAAGGACCACAGATTAAACCGATTTACAACTGTGACCATATGACTGTGCGCACATGTTAGCATGGTCATATGGTCACCTATTTACAGCTGCGATTATACTGCAATAACTCAACCGTTAGTGCTTATTAAACAGCCAATCGAGGCCAGGCTTGCCCAGTGTTTGGCGCATCTGCCCCACCTGAATCTCCGTCTCCACGCCATCCTTGCCGAAGACGGCGCTCATGTTCTCAGCGGTCGGGATGACCGTTTTCACTTCGCCGTGGTGAGGTCGAAACGTTGGCTGCTGACCTGGTTCTCAATATGGATCTGACCATCGGATCCAAAGACACTCTGGAGCATGGCTGCCTCCTTGCAAGAGGCTGTCGCCCCCAAGATAACAGACGGGCGGATCCGGCGCAGCATATAACGCTCGGTAATACATGACCATGTTAATGTAGTCATATATTCACGTATTACAAGCTGGGATCTCATGTATTAGAGCTCGAGACGCGCCCGTGCGTCCTTGGCGTCTTGCGTCCGATCGTCATCAAATGGCTCAAGCCGGGCTGGCGCGATGAGTGGGATGAGGTCGTGAGGCGGATGGACGCCGGCAGCGTCACACCCATCCGCCTCACGGACGATGAGACCGCGCGGACGCCGGAGGCCGTGGCCATCAGGGCGCCCGGCGGGGAAATCATCGGGCTCGATGCGTGGGACATGGCAAAGGTTCTTACCGGAGCCTATGGTCCCGACTCTCCCGGTCGTATTCCTACGATATCGCCCCCAAATCACCAATGTGTCAGATAAAGAATGATGCAATGGCTATGATCACGCCTACGGCGGATGCGGCGACTGCGCCTTTTTTCCTCTCCTTCAGCCCGACGAATAGGGTTGCCGTAAAGTAAAGGGCGGAAATGCAGGATATGGCAAGCGAAACGAATTCCTTGGGCGGTTTCAGCAAAAGGTCGCTAGCAAAGAGTAATGCAAGCAGGGCAAAGCCGATTGTGTTCAAGTATCTCGATTGATTTTGCGACAGCATGGAAACCGCCTTTTAGAACATGTAAGTGAAAAGTCGGTACGATGTCATTGCGGTTGCAAACAAGCCGCCGCCAGGACCGGTTGTTACGAGACCGGCGATAACGCATTTTCTCGGTTTCCAGCTCATGACAGACCCCTCTCTCATGGTGAAACGCATACATTATGAGATATGCACATTATCTCGCCAATTAATTTCAATATCCATCATCCAACTAAAGAATACTGACTCACTGGTTCAGCGACGATGCGTTCTTACCCTTGCGTTCCCACTCGCCGCGTCGGCGGTCGGAAGGGTCTCCGTCTCGCAATCAGCGACCTTGTAACCGTATCTGATGACTGTAGGTTAAACCAACCCACATCCATGAGCACGTTAATGTAGTACCATACTAATTACTTAACATGCTCACGTATTTCTACCTGCGTCTTAGAATTACTTAATGTAGTCACATGTTAATGTGCTAATATATGACTACGCTATTCAGAAAGGGGAGAACATGGCGACGAACATCCTGCTAGTCAACCAGAAGGGCGGCGTCGGCAAGACGACGTTCGCCGACGAGATCGCCTGGGGCCTCGAGCGCCGCGGCCACAAGGTCGGTTTCGGCAACCTGGACCCGCAGGGCGGTGCGAACCACGAGAAAAACCTGCTCGACGACGAGGACGCCGTGAACGTCATCGACACACCGGGCTTTTTGAGCGACGACACCGCCGAGTACGCCAAGAATGCGGATATCGCGATTATCCCGGTGCAGCCCGGAACGCTGGGCCTGAAGCCCATGAAGCGAACGATCAAGGTCATCACCGAGGCCAATCCCGACTTGTCGTTCGCAATCATCATCAACAACTTCGCCGGCAACCAGACCGTGGACAGACAGTTCCTCGAACTGCTCGAGGCCGACGACCTTCCCGTGCTGGGCACCGTACCGACCGCGGCGGCCTTCAAGCAGGGCGCGGCGCTGGGAAAGCCCGTGTATGAAATCGCCAAGAACGGCAAGGCCGCCCAGGCGATTGAAAACATCCTGAACGAACTGGAAGAGGTGCTGTAAATGGCAAAGTTCAAAAAGGCGACCTCCTACTTCGATGTCGCCGCGGAGAAGGCCGAGGAGAGGCAGCAGAAAATCGTTGAAAGCGCATCTGAGCCCCAGAAATCGGCTCCACAGGTACGGAAAGCCGGACGCCCGAAAAAGGGCCTTGAAGGGGCATCTGAGAGGCTTGTACAGTTGTCTGTATACGTTCCCGAGAGCTACCGCAAGCGATTGAAGCAGGTCGCCCTTGAGGAAGACAAGTCTGTTTCCGATATCGCTCGGGAGCTTTTCGATCGCTATCTAGCCGAAAAGGAAATCTAATCGGAATCACGGGTACCGTCAGGTGCCCGTTTTCTTTTGTATGGGCCTCTGAGAGCCGATTTAAGACCCCGTTTTATCTATCAGTGAGAAAACGTCGGACCTCACCGATAGGACGTCTTATTTTCGATTCTGTAGCTCCCTGCCGGTAATTGAAGTGAGGTTGACCAAATGTCGGTATCCAGATCAACCGGAAAACGGATTCGGCGTCATTGCCGAATTGTAGGGCTTGCAACTAAGTGGGATTAGTTCGCCCGGGGAGCCGAAGGCGACGCCGGCGCTGAGGGCTGACAGCGACGTAGTCGGGGAGCTGGGGCGTTAGCCCCCACACTTTTGGCCGAAGGCCATGCCAAGGAGCCGAAGGCGACGCGAAGTGAGGCATAGCCGAACGGAGGGCAAGGAGGCACAGCCGACGCGCAGGGAGCCGTAGGCGACCGGAGGGCGAGCGTAGCGAGCGCCAAGGAGCGGTAGTGACGCGGAGCGAACGCAGTGAGCGGAGGGCAAGGACGATGGCTTTTCTTGTTTGTATATCGTTCGATCATTAAATGCTTTCTAGTGGATTTCTCTGTTTCCCTCTTGAGCTCAGACTAAGTGAATCTAATTCACTCTAGTCAGACTTGGTGGGTTGTATGAACCCATAGTTGTGGTTATTTCAACCCATAGTTGTGGTTATTTCAACCCATAGTGCATGGGTTAACTGAACCCATAGTTGGCATGGGTTATTTCAACCCATAGTCTCGTGAGACAACCCATAGTTGATAAGTTGGCCCAGGTTAACACAGGCTCAAACTATGGGTTGAAATAACTATTTCGGTACTTTTTGGCGTTTTCCGATCGCTTTCTATGGGTTGAATTAACCCATAGCCAGAAAAGTGGCTTAAATTTTCTATGGGTTCTTTCAACCCATAGCTCTACCGTCACAGAAAAGCATCCGCGATCCCTGTGAGCAAGTCTATGGGTTGTCCTAACCGATAGACTTGCTGAAGAACCGTTATTTAACCCCCTATCAATAAAATTATTTTTCGTCTAACTATGGGTTAAACCAACCCATAGTTAGACTGTAGGTTGTTTTAACCCATAGTTTGTAAGGAAAAGAAATAGGGCCATGGGTTCATACAACCCATAGCCCTTCAAACTAGGCAGAATGCTTTGCGTCCCACTGAGCTTTGCGTTTCGCCGAATTCTCAGCGCGTTGCTTCTTCTTGCCCTCCTCGACTTCGAGTCTGCGCTTAGCGATCGCCGTCATATCGAGCCGGTACTCAACCGATTTGTTATTCCCGCGCGGCGACTTAATCAAAAGACCGAGTTCGACAAGCTTGTCGATTCTCTTTTTAACATTCGAGCGATCCGATTTGACGTCCGCCGCCATGGTGGCAAGGCTGATGTAGCAGGTTGATTTGTAGACGTCCTTGCGCTGGAACGACCAAATCCGCCCCATAATATCGGTGTCGAGCCTAGGCAGACCGAGCTCGAGCATCCATGGCGGCTTGATGATCGCGACCTTCTCGCTGACCATATCCTGCACCATGTGGGCGACACGGGACGATTCATCCGATGCCCGGCGAAGTACCTCGCGGTGACTCTCACTATTGGCCATGGCGGCATCTGTGACGGCCTGATTCGCGAAATCGGACGCCGTCCCCATTCCAGACGGGTTTGCGGGACCGGACGGGTGGCTATCCGTGTCCCACGGATAG
>OGQH01001533.1_pt1 | contig 19786 bp, 16 predicted proteins | sample 1553181 | NCBI WGS metagenome assembly OGQH01 (sample SAMEA2579946, study PRJEB22360) | human gut metagenome | biome: human gut; feature: human-associated habitat; material: faeces | place: Denmark | collected 2008/2010 | reverse complement strand
AGAGCAACGGCCTTCTAAGCCGTGGGTCGGGGGTTCGAATCCCTTCGGGCACATTAAGATGAGAGAGCCGCAGGCAATATGCCTGTGGCTTTTTTTGCATTTGTAGCAAAGACTTAAGGTGAAAGGATTTCAACGTTACAGTTCACTGGACACCCAATATTTACAGCTAAGTCCGAAGGTGAACTGTAATATTAAAATTGGTTTACAAGCACGGAAAAATATGGTACAATAGTCATACTTTTTGTGGCATGCATGAAGCATGTGCTGTACTCAGAAGAGTACATATATTATTTACAATTAAAACGTTATAAATGCCTCAGTAAACTGGGGCGTGTATTGACGCTTACATATAACAGAAACAGATATACTAAGAAGGTATATGATTTCCCAGAAGGGAGATAATATGCCTTCTTTTTTTGTTTAATAAGACAAAATTAAATGCTAGAATGATATAAAAAGACAGAAATGGAGATGCAAAAATGGATTTAAATGAATTTTTCAAAGAACACAATAAAGTAGCATTGGCATTTTCTGGAGGAGTAGATTCTTCCTATCTGCTCTATGCAGCAATTAAGAGTGGAGCGCAGGTGCGTGCCTACTATGTCAATGCTGCATTTCAGCCACAATTTGAGCTTGATGATGCGATGCGTCTTGCAAAACAGCTAAATGCTGATATGAAGGTATTAACAGCAGATGTTCTTTCAAATGAAACAGTAGTGAAGAATCCTTCAGACCGCTGTTATCACTGCAAAAATGTTATATTCAATATGATTCTTGCAGAGGCGAAGAAGGATGGTTTTACTGTACTTATGGATGGAACTAATGCATCTGATGCAGAAGATGACCGCCCAGGAATGCGTGCGCTTCGAGAGCTTTGTGTCTACTCACCACTTCGTATCTGTGGTCTTACAAAGACGGAAATTCGAAGACGTTCAAAAGAAGCAGGTCTTTTTACATGGAATAAGCCAGCTTATGCCTGTCTGGCAACACGTATCCCAACAAACGAGCGCATCACTGCAGAAAAGCTTGAAAAGACGGAAGAAGCAGAAAATTATCTGTTCTCTCTTGGCTTTACAGATTTTCGTGTGCGTTATTTAAATGACTCTGCAAAGATTCAGATGCCGGCAGCACAGATGACAAAGCTTTTAGAAATGCGAGAGGAAATTCTTATAGAATTGAAAAAGTATTACAAAGAAGTGCTGCTTGATTTGCAGGCCAGATAAAAAATTTGATTATATGGGGAGATAAAGTTGTGAATAGCGAGGCAAGACAGATACTAGAAGCAGTGAAGGAAGGAAGTATGAGTATAGATGATGCACTGCTTGAAATAAAAAAAGAGCCTTTTGAGGATATTGGATATGCAAAGGTGGATTTACACAGAAAAATCCGCCAAGGCGCAGCAGAAGTAATCTATGGTGCAGGAAAGACACCAGAGCAGATGATTGGAATTGTATCTGCTATGTTAAAAAATGGTCAGGATCACATTTTAATTACACGTTTATCATCAGAAGCGGCAGATATGATTAGTCAGGTACATCCATTGCATTATCACAAAGATGCAAGAGTTGGCATTATCGGAGAAATGCCAAAACCGACTGGAAAGGGAAAGATTGTTGTGGCGACAGGCGGAACATCTGATATTCCGGTAGCAGAGGAAGCAGCGCTGACAGCAGAAATTCATGCAAACGAGGTTGTGCGCCTATATGATGTTGGAGTGGCAGGACTGCATCGTTTATTAAATCATATGGATGAAATCATGAGTGCAAGTGTAATCATTGCAATAGCCGGAATGGAAGGCGCACTAGCAAGTGTAATAGGCGGCTTAGCAGATTGTCCCGTCATTGCAGTTCCTACAAGCGTAGGATATGGTGCATCCTTTGGCGGTGTTTCAGCGCTTTTATCAATGCTTAATTCCTGTGCAAGCGGTGTATCTGTAGTAAATATTGACAATGGCTTTGGCGCCGGCTACTTGGCAGGAATGATGAATCATATGTAACTATTTTACAAATGTGTTTTTGAATAGTTAAAATTAAATAAAGAGGTATAGTTCACGGGTAAATCAATATTTACAGCAAAGCTCTTCGGTGCAATGGTTTCGTCGCCGGACCAAACTCCGCAGGTTCCTGTTATGTTCTTTCTTATTATACGTTACTTTGAAAGACCTGCTCCAAGTGTCCGGCTCGTGAAATCCATTCACCTTCGAGCTTCCATAAAATGACGCGTGAACTGTAACAATAAAGGAGAAAAAACAAATGAAAACATTATATTTAGACTGCGGAATGGGTGCAGCAGGTGATATGCTTACAGCAGCACTTTCTGAGCTTCTTCCTGATCAGGATGCATTTTTTGAAAAAATGAATGCACTTGGAATCCAGGGAGTTCATTTTGAAAAAGAAAAAACGCAAAAATGCGGCATTACAGGAACACACAGTAAGGTAACAGTAAATGGTGAGGAAGAGGAAAGCCTTGATGTGCATGATCATCATCATGACTACGACCATCATCACGATCATGACCACGACCACCATCATGATCATGAAGACCATCATCATGACCACGACCATGACCATGATCACGACCATCACCACCACAGCGGTCTGCATGATATTGAGCATATCGTAAGAGATCATCTGCCGGTATCAGATCGTGTAAAGGATGATATAATGGCAGTTTATCAGCTTATCGCCCAGGCTGAAAGTGCAGCGCATGGTGTACCAGCTGATCAGATTCATTTTCATGAAGTAGGAACTATGGATGCCGTTGCTGATATTACAGCAGTCTGTATGCTTATGGAGGAGCTTTCTGTTGACCAGGTGATTGTATCACCAGTTCATGTTGGAAGCGGAAAAGTACGCTGCGCACATGGTATTTTGCCAGTACCAGCACCAGCAACTGCTTATATTTTAAAGGATGTGCCGATTTATGGAGGAAAGATTCAGGGAGAGCTTTGTACACCGACAGGCGCAGCACTTTTAAAACATTTTGCCACAAAATTTGGTGATATGCCAGTTATGAAGACGAAGGCTATCGGTTATGGAATGGGCAAGAAAGATTTTGAGATGGCAAATTGTGTCCGCGCGATGTTAGGAGAGACAGCAGATGATGTAAGCCGTGTTTCTGAACTTTGCTGCAATATAGACGATATGACAGCAGAGGAAATTGGCTTTGCAACAGAGACAATTTTGGCAGCAGGTGCTCTGGAAGTGTTTACTGTCTCCACAGGAATGAAAAAATCCAGACCAGGCATTTTACTTGAGGTGATGTGCCGTGAGGAAGACCGCGACCGCATGATTGAACTTATATTTTTGCATACAACTACGCTTGGTGTTAGAGAGCAGTTTTCAAGACGCTATACTATGACACGCTCTATAAAGACAATAAAGACTCCATATGGTGATGTGAGAAAGAAAGTTTCGACAGGCTATGGTACTTCACGTGAAAAGTATGAGTATGAAGATTTGGCATCAATTGCAAGAAAGCAGGGAATATCCATTCGCGAAGCAAGGCAGACTGCAAGTGACTTTGATAAATAAAAAAGCTGATTAGAATTTTTATTTATCAAAAAAAGGAGAATGATATGAGAAAAAAACATGTAAGAAATTTAACGGCAGGCTGTGCTACGTTTATGGCGGCAGCATTTGTATTTTCAGCAGGCTTTTCAAAAACAGCATTTGCAGACGAAGCAGACGAAACTACACTTGTATATGGAAGCACTGACTATACACGCATTAACCCGGCAATGGATGAGCACTGCGAAATAAACGTGCTGTTATTTGATGGTCTTACTGATCATGATGGTGATAATCAAATTATTCCGCGTCTGGCAAAGAGCTGGGAGTATGATGAGGAGAATTTAACATACACGTTTCATCTTGAGGAAGGCGTCAAGTGGCATGATGGTGAGCCTTTTACAGCAGAGGATGTAAAATTTACATTCGAAGCAATTATGGATCCGGCAAATGAATCTGAGAATGCACCTGATTATGAGGATATAGAGAGCATTGAGGTGATTGACGAACATACGGTAGCTTTTCATCTTTCTAACGTTAATACCGCTTTTTTGGAATATATGACAAAACCTGTTATGCCAAAGCATCTGTTAGAGGGTGAAGATTGGCAGACATCTGACTTTTTCCGTGCACCAGTTGGAACAGGACCATATAAGTTTGTAAGCTGGGATGCAGGACAGACTATTACAATGGAAAAGAATGAGGAGTATTTTGCCGGTGCAGCTAATATTGATACAATTGTATTTAAGATTGTGACAGATGATAATGCAAAGGCAATGCAGCTATTAAGCGGCGAGCTTGATTTGGCGCAGATTACACCAAAGGAAGAATCACTTTTTGCTGATAATGACGAATTTAAAGTGTACGATATGACAACTTCTGACTACAGAGGCATTCTCTACAACTTTAATAACGAGTATTGGCAGGAAAATGCCGATCTGATCCCGGCAATCAATTATGCGATTGACCGTAAGGCAATCCTTGATGCAGTGTTGTTAGATAAGGGTGAAGTGGCATATGGTCCTCTGCAGCGAAATAAATATAACAATGAAAATGTGGAGCACTACGATTATAACTTAGAAAAGTCGGCAGAGATTTTTGAGGAAGCAGGATGCACACAAGATGCAGATGGCTACTGGTGCAGAAACGGGGAGAGAATTAGCTTTACAATTAACGCGACACCAGGTGATCAGGTGCGCATTGATATGGCGCAGATTGCAGCACAGCAGCTTCGCGAGGCAGGACTTGATGTAAAAGCAGATGTACCGGCAGGAGGAATCGATTGGGCAGGACAGGAGTGCTGCATCATTGGATGGGGATCTCCGTTTGATGCAGATGATCATACATACAAGGTATTTGGTACAGATAAGGGAGCGAACTATTCTGGATATTCAAATGCACTTGTAGATGAATACTTAACACAGGCACGTCAGTCAGAGGATGAAAACGAGCGTAAGGAGGCTTATGCAAAGTTTCAGGAAGCATTAGCAGAGACACCGGCTTACACATTCTTCTGCTATATTGATGCGCTTTACGCAGCAGAGAATACGATTCAGGGAATAGATGAAGATACTGTATTAGGTCATCACGGTGTAGGCATTTTCTGGAATATCTGTGACTGGACAATTGAAAATCAGTAACAAAACGAAAGGAAACAAGCGATGAAGAACAAATGGCTTAGTGTGCTTTTCAAAAAGATCGCTGCATTTTTTATCAGCATATGGGTGCTGTCTGCCATTGTGTTTTTCTTATCACGAATTACGCCGATTGATCCGCTACAGTCATACTATGGTGAGCGCGTAGAGAAAATGAGTGAAGAACAAAAGGACAGTGCCAGAGAACGTCTTGGATTAAATGATCCGATTACGGTACAATATGTGCGCTGGCTTAAGCTGGCGCTGTCCGGTGATTTTGGAATTTCCTACAAATATAAGCAGGACGTTACTATTGTGATTAAAGAACGTATCCAAAATACACTCGTTTTAGGCTTATTAAGCTACGTGATTTTATTTATTGGAGCATTGCTGTTAGGATTTTTATGTGCTTGGAATGAAAATAAACTTGCAGACAGACTTATTGTGCGTCTTGGAACGATTACAAGCTGCATTCCAGAATTTTGGATGGCGCTCATGCTGATTTTTGTGTTCAGCGTATTGCTTGGCTGGCTCCCGGCAAGCGGTGCATATTCAATTGGAGGAGGCAGCTTACTTGACAGGCTGCGTCATCTTGTGCTGCCATTAATTGCCTCAGTGGCTGGTCATTTGTGGTATTTTGCCTATATGGTGCGAAATATGCTATGCGAAGAAACACGTTCAGAATATATCGTGCTTGCACGGGCAAAGGGAACAAAAGACAGCACAATATTATTTCGTCACTGCCTAAAAAATGTGCTGCCAGCTTATATCAGTCTTATGGCAGTTTCAGTGGCGCATATTCTTGGCGGTACTTATTTGGTAGAAGCAGTATTTGGCTATCCGGGAATTGGTATGCTTACGTATGAGAGTGCCAAAACATCTGATTACAACATGCTTATGGTACTATGCCTTTTAACAGGAGTAGTGATGATAGCAGCAAACACGATTGCAGAGCTAGTGAACGCAAGATTAAATCCATATATGGCGCAGGAGGGAAAATGAGTTCTGAAAAACATATAATGAAGAGAAAAAAAGTACCGTTTCTTTCCTTTGTGCTGCTTGGCATTTTGATTATGGGATGTGTGTTTGTACCATTTTTTTGCAAAGATGCGTCTTATATGGATCTTATGAACTGCAGCCGCGCACCAGGGCGTGAATTTTTCTTTGGAACAGATACTATGGGACGCGATCTGTTTTCATGTATCTGGCATGGCGGACGTGTTTCTCTTACCATTGGCTTTTTATCAGCTGCCATATCAGCAGTTATTGCAGTTTTGTATGGCACAGCAAGTGCACTGTCACCTGCGTGGCTGGATCGGCTTTTGATGCGGTTAGTAGACGTGCTTCTTTCTGTTCCGTCGCTTTTGCTTGTCTTATTTGTGCAGGCAGTATTTGGAAAAAATATCATAGGAATGAGTGCAGCGATTGGACTTTGCGGATGGTTTTCAATGGCAAAAATCGTGCGCACACAGGCAAAAACAGTAAAAGAAAGCGGCTTTGTCACGGCATCGCAGTGTATGGGCGGCGGCTTTTTTCATGTGCTTTACTGGCATCTTGCCCCAAATTTTCTTCCATCCATTTTATTTATGATTATTATGAGTGTACGAACAGCAATAGCTGAAGAATCAACACTTAGCTTTCTGGGGCTTGGCCTTCCAATAGAGACAATCTCGTGGGGCAGTATGCTCGCACTCGCACAAAATGCCTTTGTCATGCGCGCATGGTGGATGATTTTGATTCCGGGCCTTTTTTTAATACTCCTTTTTTTATGCCTCACCGAGATAGGAAGCTGGTGCCAAGAGCGCATGAATCATAAAAAAAGGCAGATGTAAAACACTATTAGAACAGACAGTGATAGAAAATATTGAAGGACAAATGAAATAATGAAATTGATAATGACCTATTACAAAAAAATGATTATCACATATAAAAAGCTTTTTGTGATGTCATTTGTGATCATGGCGGCAGTGACCGTGAGCAACCTTTTGATTCCGTGTGGAATGCGCTTTCTGGTAGACCGTATCTCACAGGCGAACAGTCTTGGACAGAAAGAACTTCTTTTTTTGCTTGCCGCATTCGCAGCATTTTTATTATGCATGGGGTTTAATACCTGGTTGGAAATTAGATGGTATTTGCTGTTGGATAAGTTAGGCGGCCTTTGTATGAGAGACTTGACACTCAAGATGGAGGCAGCACTTGCGGCCGCTTCTTTATCCGATGCCGATAAGATTGGTGCAGAGGTGTTAAAGCATACAATGTATGCTGATGTGCTTGATGTATTTCGTGTGACAGGTCATCACATACCATCGTTTATCAGTGCGGTATTGACAACTATTGTATGTATGGTATTGGCCTTTGCATTTAGCATAAAATTTGCAGTTTTTTTGGTATTTTCAGTTGGTCTTGGCTGGTATGTGTCTTTCTTAGGGCGAAAGCGAATTTCACAAAAGGCAGGCAAGACAAATCAGAAAATGAAACAGTGCCATGCCGTCTGCAATCAGTATATTGACTCAATGACACTTGTCCAGACAAACGATGTGCTCGATTACTTTCAGCAGGAAACAGCAGAAAAATTAGGTGATTTCATTCAGACTGCAAAAAAAGAAGATCGCCTGATGATGTTTTGGGCCAAGCTGTCAGAACACTACAACACGATATCTACTATGCTGTTGTCTGTTTTGTTGTTAATTCCCTCATGGGGCGGCTCCGTTGGAAACTTGATCTTTTTTACGATGTTGTCAACGGTAATTAATTCGCAGGGTCAGAATGCACAGGAATTGCTGCGGCAAATTATGCGCGCACAAGTAAGCTTTGAGAATGTAGATAAGGTGTGCAAATTAGAGCCGCGCCAGAAAGCAGAGTCATTAACAGATGTTGAATCAATCGAGTTCGACTCAGTTTATTTTTCTTATGAAAGCGGTGAATCTGCATTAACACAAGTTTCCTGCTGTCTGCAAAAAGGACAGATGGTTCGCCTGATGGGTGAAAATGGCTGTGGAAAGTCTACATTTATAAAGCTCTTGCTTGGACTTTATCGGCCAGACAGTGGAACAATAAGAATCAATTCACAATCAGTTGATTCTTATTGTAAACATGATATGAGCCGCCAGTTTTTGTATGTTGGTCAGGAGGAGATTTTTTTAAACGAGACAGTAGAAGATTATTTACACATTATCACACAGAACAAGGGAGAAACTGTGACATATCTGTTAAAAGAATATGATATGGCGGCGGATCGTGCCATCGAAAATGAGGGAAAATCATTGTCGGTGGGACAGCGAAAGAAACTGTTAATCATGAAAATGCTTCTTAGAATCGAAGAAGCCTCTGTTTTGATTGTAGATGAAATAGAGGCTGGTCTTGATCAGGAAACAAGAGAAAAATATGAGCAGTTGTTAAATTTTATTGCGAAAAAGAAGAATAAACTTATAATTGTCGTTGAGCATGACCCACAAGGGACGATTGAATTTACAAAAATAATGCATTTTGAACACGGCCATATCAGCTTTGACGAGTAAAAAAAATAATATAAAAAAACCTCCAACTTTTAAAGGATTTATGCGATAATAGAATTACCAAAAGAAACTATTTTTTCGCAAGCCCAGTAAAGGAAGGAGGTTTTTATCAATGTGAGCTTCCCTATTGGGTTACACTAACTTCTTTGAAAAGTCGCTGAAACTCGCATAAATACGCTGTTTTTGCTTGCAAAACACAGGGAACACACAGGGCACTGCAAAATGTGATATAATTTTAGTGTGACGGTTACACTAAGGGAGATGCCAAATGTATTTCAATTTTGCAGTTAACATACCTATTGAAAAAGGTAAAATCATCACCAAGAAAAAAGGTCATACGACATATGTTCTCTACCAGTATGGACAGATTTACAAGCCAGATAAAAAGTATGCTGTACCACAGAGAACCATTATCGGAAAGGTAAAGCCAGATGCGCCAACAACCATGTATCCGAATGAAAGATTTCAGGAATACTTTCCGACGGTAAATTTACCAGAAGAACTTCCAGATGCCTATCGTAGCTGTGCGCTAAGAATTGGTTCTTATGCTGCAATCAAAAAGATTTTAGAGGAATACAAGATTCCTCAAATGCTTATGCCTATCTTTGGCAAAGACAGCGGTCTGATTCTTGATCTGGTAGCGTATATGATTGTTGATGAAGAGAATGCAGGTCAATACTATCCTGATTTTGCGTTCAATCATCCGCTATTCTCTGATAAGATGAGAATATATAGTGACTCAAAAGTCTGCCGACTTTTGAAGAGTATTACCCGAGAACAAATCAATACGTTTCTTGACGAGTGGAATCGTAAACGTGATCATAAGCAACGAATCTATGTATCTTATGATTCAACAAACAAGAACTGCCAGGCAGGTGACATTGATTTAATCGAGTACGGAAAGCCTAAGGATGATCAAGGCTTACCAATCTTCAATCTTGCGATTGCATACGACAAGAACAATCGAGTACCACTTTTTTACGAGGAATATCCCGGATCCATCACAGATGTATCCCAGTTCCGATATATGGTTGATAAAGTTGAACAGTACAACTACAAAAATGTAGGGTTCATTCTAGATCGTGGTTATTTCAGTAAAGATAACATACGGTATATGGAAGACAATGGCCATGCATTTGTAATCATGGTAAAGGGTCAAAAGGATCTAGTATCTTCTCTTGTCCATGAGCACCGAAATACATTCGAGACTGACAGAAACTGTAATATACGTGCTTATCGCATCTATGGAAAAACGGTTATGTCAAAACTTTATGAAGATGATATCTGCGAAAGGCAGTTTCATATATACTACAATCCATCTAAGCAGGCTGCTGAGCGCGAACAGCTTGAGCAGAACTTGGACCGGATGAAGATGTACCTTGACAAACACATAGGTGAAGTTCTTACAATTCCTAAGTCTTATAAGAAGTATTTTAATGTCCATATCAATAAAAAAGGTGAATTTACTTCTTATGATGAAAATACAGCATACATCGAATCAGAGCTGGAAACATGTGGTTACTTCTGCATTATCACATCCGAAGCGATGTCTGCGAAGGAAGCTTTGATTCATTACAAAGGTCGAGATGTATCTGAAAAACTCTTTAGCTCCGATAAATCATTTATTGGTTCCAAGAGTATGCGAGTGCAGTCTGATGAATCGTCATCAGCAAAGATATTTATCGAATTCATCGCACTCATTGTCAGAAATCGAATCTACAATCTTCTGAAGGAAACACTTCTGGGAATGGAAACACGGCAGAATTATATGACTGTGCCAGCATCCATAAGAGAATTAGAGAAGATTGAGATGGTTCGAAGAAGTAATGGGGGATACCGATTGGATCATGCGATATCAAAGCGACAACGAACCATACTAAGCGCATTTGGTATGGATGATGAAGATATAAAAACATTGGCATCCAATATCAATACAATGTTATCTAACAATCAATCACTACTAACAGAGACTATGGAGGCAGAGACTACGGAGGAGGAAACCTATGGCGAGGACACGTTCAATTTCTTCGATTGATTCTGAAATTCAGAAAATCGAGGCAGAACTTATCAAAGTACGTAACAAGCAGGAAAACCTAGAGTCAACCTTGCTTGAATTACAAAAACAAAAACAGGAAATTGAATCAAAGCAGGTCATGGATGCGTTCCGTAAGAGTGGAAAAAGTATGCGTGAACTCATGATATTCCTAGAGGGCTAATTGCAGTGCCCCGAGAGGGGCACATTGCAGTTAGTGTAACTTTTATGCAAAGTTCAGAGTAATTCGGAAACTAATGCATAACAAAATGCAAATTATGCATAAATGACATAAGCCGATGAATGAGAAGAAGATGCGAAAGGATACGGCGATACTATAAGTATAAAGGTATTTCATTTTCCTCCAAGCAGCAATGATTCATAGACGGATTGAAGTGAAGGGCGCACTTTCCCAGACCTGCATCTGGAAAAGCAGATCTGGAGGGAGTTTATGAATTAAAACATGGATATTATGAGTCCTTATGAAGCTGCATCCATCTTCTGTTTTTTGAGACGTGCATCCAAATGGATGTTGATACCGGCAATAATAGCAAAAAATGAATAACGCTTTTTACCATGTATCCTCATATCATGCAGATGATAGTCATTGAGGATCCGATTGTTTACTCGCTCCGAACCTGTGCGGTTATTGTAAATCTTTTTATACTCTGTTGTGCCGCGAGGTACTGAAGTATAAAGGCGGATATCCCAATCAGGTTTGGTATAGATGCATCGGCCATAAGGGGAGTGGGAACAGGTATCTTTGCAGGGACAGCTGTCCACTTTCCCACAGGCTGACGGACAACGCCATTTGCGGCGGTGTCTGTTGGGGTCATATCCCCAATTGACCATCCGAAAACCGGCAGGACACAAAGGGGTACCATCCTTATCAATAGATAAGGATGCGGGAAGCGAAGGAGATGGCCCGGTTTTGTCATTCAGGTCAATAAAAGGCTGGATTCCCCATTCTTTACAGAACTCATAAGTAGGATAGTTGTCATTAGCGGAATCAAAACAAAGGTTTTGGATGGTGATCCCGGGATTCAGATGTCTGAACTCTGTTAAGGAAACAATACCGCTGATACTGTCATGGCGTCTGGCATCAAGGAAACGGATATGGAGAGGCAGATCAAGCTGATAGTCCTCATTATGACAGCTAAGCATATAGAGGGTATGTCCAAAAAAGTAGGAATTAAGATCACTGTCCCATCCCCAGGAAGCATCCGGATCTGAGTAATGTCGGTCACAGGTGCAGTTATAAATGCCATTTTGCTGGCAATTACAGACTTTATGTCCATAAGGGTTAGCATGGGAGTGGACACAGGTTCCATCGCCGGAAACAGTGGAGGAGGCAGGAATCAACCCAAGTTCCATAGAAGGGACAACGGCAATGAGAGAAAAGAGCTGCTGGAGGAGTTTTTCATAATGAAAAGGGAAAACCCGTCCGGATTTAGAATAAGCAGCAACTTTTTTTGTGATACCCGGATGTCGGTTAGGCAATTTTTTTCCTTTACCTGGTTTAGAAGAAGGTTTTTTATTCTTGTTTTCAGGGAACAGATCCTTGCGTCCAGACTTTTGGGAAGAAGGATTTTGAAGCCAAAGCCGATTGATAAAATCAAAATAGGAGCCAAGAGGTGGAAGGGAGTCAGGAGCACAGCCGATGAGGATAGCAAGAAGGTCATCAGAAGCAAGTTCAGCTATCCAGTTGGTAAGGCTGGTAAAACCTCTGTCGAGCATGAGGATAAAAGAACGCAGGATCTGAGGCTGGTTTATGGCAGGCCTTCCGGTATTAGAGTAATAGGGGGCAAGGAATTGCCCGACAGGGTCAAGATTCATAGAAGTAAGTTTATTCAATGAATCAGACATCGAAGAAAATTTTTTAAGCTGTGATGGATTTAAAGACTCCACAGCCTGAGAAATAAAATGCTGGTATTCAGCATGAGAATCCCAATGTTTCAGCATGGGCAGCACCTCCGAAAAAAAGATTTCTTTTGACGAATGGCGAAGCCCCAGATTTTGAGAAATTTGTCAACCCCATTTTGAAGATTTTTCAAAAAATATGCAGAAATATGGGGGTAATGCAAAAAAGTAACGAAGCAAAAAGTGTCGGTAATTCGGGAACTATAGGGTTTCCGAGACCACTCGGTTTATTGAAGGGAGGTGATTAAGATGAATGTCAATCAGAATAGGAACAAAAAAGTAACACGAGGAAAGTCTGTGCCTTAAAAAGAAAAAAGCGGAACAAATGTTTTGACAGCTTGGTTGAAATTCAGTAAAAGAAAAAAACGAGAAGTTTACTCGTCAGAGCTGTAACAATTTTGCGATTCTTGACAGAATTCCAATATGATGATACGATACTTGTAGATTAAAAGAAAATGGGGAAGAAATATGGATAATGAAAAGAAGATACAAATGACGGTGTTAGAGACTGAAATTCTATGTCAATCAGGTATGAAATTTTTGAATGTGTTTGATACATATCGAAGAGAAAAGAAAATAAATACTCGCCAGCTTATACAGGGAGTGATCAGTGAGCGTGCATTTATGGACATTAAAAAGGAAAAACATATTCTTATGAAAAGTGACTGAGAATTTTTGATGCAGCGTATGGGGATCGTTACGGATTATTTTGAAACGATTGTATCGAGAATAGAGCTTGATGACTGGAGAATGAAAGAAGACATTTGTCTTTTGGCATTTGAAAAACCAGATGAAGCAATGGAAAAATTGGAACAGTATCAGGAAAATTGTTTAAAAGGAAAAAATGGAGTTTACCAAATACAGGAACAATTTTGTATAAAAATAAAGTGGATATTGCTTAGGAAAGTTCTGAAGGCGGAACAACTGTAAGCTTGTATCAAAGGCGAAGCCAGAAATATTTGGAATGATAAAATAAAACAAATTCAATACTTACTAATTGTATCTATATCAGACAAGGGCTGTATACCAGTATTAGAAGAAGGCTCAGTTTCAGCTTCAGTCGTCAATTCTTCTTCTGAGGACGCTCAAAAATATTTGAATGTGACGCAGCCGGCCTATCATGATCGAGTGCTTTCATTTGCGGAATTGGCAAATCGCTTTTCGAAGAAAAACTTGGATTCGTTGTCTAGAGAAGAAGTAATTGAAATCTGCAATAAGGCAATTTCGGATGCGAACATTTCTGCTGTTTTTGAAAATGCCTTTGCGATGGATTGCGAAACATTGAATCAGTTGCAAAGGGATGCAAAGAGCCAGTATGGAGAAGATTTTTATATGGCACCGGGATCGGAATATCTTTCCAACGAGGATGGTACTGGTAAATGGAATGTGACACAGTGGGAAAAGGAACAGGAGGCCTACTATGTCGTATATCGGATGCAGTTAAATGGACGGACATTGGATACAACAGGATCCCTTTGTAAAATAGAATTGTTTTGTAGGGCGGATGGACAAATTATTTATGCAAATGGCAATTGCCCAGAATTAACGCTTGCGGATGCAAAAAGTGAAGAGCAAACGATTGTATCGGCACAGGATGCCTATTCGATTTCTCTAAATATGCTACAAAAGAGAAAGTTGGAACAATCACAGATTCAATCGGTAAAACATAGTTATGGATACCAACAAATTACATCATTGGACGGAGAAGCAGAACATATAAAAACAGTTGTAATACCGTGTTGGGAAATTTGCTATGACACAGATGTACAAGGAACAAGAATGGAACGAAGAATCATTATTACCTGATCCAGATCGGTCACATGATAGCGCAGGTAATTGAAGCTTATAAAAAGCTGTGGGAAGGAATTCGACAGAGCAGAGAACAAAAGCATCGGAGAATGCTGGAAAGCTTCAAGGGAATAGAGTTAAAGGATTATGAAGAGGAAGTAAAGGAATGTTATCAGATCAGATTTGTTTAGGCGGTTGAACTGAGAGGAGGTGATTGAGAAGAATGGCGAACTGAAAAGATATGAATAGGTGCAACAGTGGGAACATTTGCGCTCAAAGAGAGCTACAGGAACTACCGTTCTAATAAAAGCCGATTGGGATCTTGTAAAGAAAAAGACAAGAAGTTTACTCGTCAGAGCTGCAAAAGATGAAATAAATATTGACAATATATGATGGAAATGCTATACTACATTTAGTAAATAAGAATAAAAATAAAAGGAGGGAATTGAAATGGTATTTGCAAAATGTCATATTGCATATTGGTATTGGTGAAAGGAGATGTATAATGATGACAAAAAACATAAGTAGAAGTTTATTGAGCGTGATTATTATAGCAATGATGATGAGTAAAACATTATCAACATTTGCAGCAAATGTTGAGCAGGAAGATACTGAGTATTGTGACATGGTTGTGTTAGATTCAACTTTAGAAGATGTTTTGTCAACAGCAGATACTGTACAATATCACTTACAGGATTCTAGCCTATGCGATCCGTATATAACGACATCGACATTAGTAGAAGAAGTAGTATACGATGGTGTTACATACAGAACCTACGAAAATACTTTGATAGCATTAAGTACATTGCCAGGATCATATTCGGCATCAGGACAAAAATATGGAATTGTGGCTGCGAATACTGTTAGTATAACATGGAGTTCAACTAATTTTCAAACAATGGAAAATTTAAAAGTGAAATTTAATTCTATGAGTGCAAAATGTACTGAAATATCTGGAGTATCGACTCGTGTAACAAAAATGGAGTATTCAGCAAGTTTGCAGCCACCTTATGGTTCATATGATTATTTGGCAACAAATTCTGTTAACTATCCAACACCAGGAGTAGCGTATGGAAAAACTTTAAATTCGGGATATTATAACTTTGGATCACAAACTTTAGTTGCGATGATTAAAGTGTATTATGCAAATGGAGATATTTCAGAGTATAGTGGCTCTCCATCCATAATGCATTGATTCAGATTTTAGGTGATATCTTATTAGAGGGTGGTGATTGCATGAATAATATTATCAGAGTTATTATGATGTTGTTAGTGTTTTTGATTAATACGGTATCAGGTGTAAATGAATCAGATGCTTTAAGCAAAATTACGGTTAATGGAAAAGAAATAATATGGGGAAGTACGGCAGAGGAAATTTACAGTATGCTTGGAGAACCCGATGCAGTAACAAAGAACGAAAAAGATGAGATACTTATTTACGAAAATGTTGAAACAGATTTTGCAGATGCAGTAAGTATTGAGTTTACGGTTGGTAGTGACAATATTAATGATATAAATGGAAATCATACATCAAGTGGACTGTATTTTGTACAGTTAAATACAAATGGAGAAAATATCGAAGATATTGAGCAAAATCTGAATAAAGTGTATGGATACGATACATATATTGAGACAGATGAAAACATGCAAAATCAAGTATTAAAGATAACAGAGGAAGGATATTTTTACAAACAGTGTCAAAATGACAAATGGAAGATTAACAACTTAAATATTGATGATGCAGATGGGTTAATTGATTACATGAATAAGAATATTAATTATCCCAAAGCAGACAAAGAAACATCTGTGTTAGAGATAGAATTATATGGTGTACAAAATGATAATGTAAAAAATTGTACATTAAAATTTTCGGCATCTAAGTATGTTTTGTATCGTATTTTCACCGAAATGTCCCAAAATTAAAATTTTTACTTGCATTTTCAACTTTAGTGTGCTATAGTAATGAACCATAAGAAACGCATTGAAGGAGACTCTATCCCAACGATCTTGACAGGAAGAGGGCGTCACCGACTGAGAGCGCCGTCATGAGGGACTGGGTGTGGGAACGCTCCGGAGCGGGCATTCTGAGCTTTTATTATGAGTAAAAGGGTAGGTTTGCACGTTGGTTTACGTTATAACCATAGAGTGATCCAGATATGGATTGAATGCGGGTGGTACCGCGGAACGAAGATGTTTCGCCCCGGAGACTGTGATAAGTTACAGCCTCCGGGGTTTTTTGTATAATGCAGCAACTTCGTAAGCATTATAATAAATAAAAGTACCAGCATCAACCATGGAGACTCGTATTTTGGCTGAAAAGAAAGGACAACATGGAATTTATCAGTGGAATCAGCAAAAAAGAGTATGCAAGTATTAAGGAATTAGCACAGGGAAGCTGTGATGGAAAGACTGTTCGCATGGAGGGAATGGTTCATGCCGTAAGAGACATGGGCGATGTACGCTTTGTGATCTTACGAAAGGCAGAGGGACTCATTCAGTGTGTCTATGAAGAAAAAACAGCAGGCTTTGAGTTAGGCGAATTAAAGGATGAGAGCGCAATTCGTGTAGAGGGTGTTGTTTATGAAGAAAAGAGAGCACCGTTTGGAAGAGAGCTTCGTTTAACATCAGTGACTATTTTATCAGAGCCTTCGGCAGCAATGCCATTACCTGTCAACAAATGGAAACTAAATACTTCACTGGAAGCAAAATTAAACTATCGTCCATTATCTCTTCGCAATTTGAAAGAGCGTGCAAAGTTTCGCATTCAAGAAGGTATCGCAAGAGGGTTCCGCGAGTTTTTAACCACTCAGGGCTTTACGGAAATCCGTACCCCAAAGATCGGAGCAAAGGGAGCAGAGGGCGGCTCTAATGTATTTAAGCTTGATTATTTCCACCGTCCAGCGGTACTCGCACAGAGCCCGCAGTTTTACAAGCAGATGATGGTCGGCGTGTTTGACCGTGTGTTTGAGACTGGACCTGTATTTCGTGCAGAGAAGCATAACACAAAACGCCACTTAAATGAATATACGAGTCTCGATTTTGAGATGGGCTTTATCGACAGCTTTCAGGATATCATGGCAATGGAAACCGGCTTTTTACAGTACACGATGGAGCTGTTAAAGAAGGATTATAAAACAGAGCTTGATATGCTTGACATTACACTTCCAAAGGTTGATGAGATTCCGCAGGTACGCTTCGATGAGGCAAAGCGTCTTGTGGCAGAGAAATATAACAGACAGATTAGAAACCCATACGACCTTGAACCAGAGGAGGAAGCACTGATTGGCCGCTACTTCGAGGAAGAATATGGCGCAGACTTCGTATTTGTCACTCACTATCCTAGCAAGAAGCGTCCGTTCTACGCAATGGATGATCCGGATGATAAGACATTCACTCAAAGCTTCGATCTATTGTTTAAGGGACTTGAGGTCACAACAGGAGGACAGCGTATTCATGAGTATCAGATGCTTCTTGACAAGATCGAGGCAAAGGGTATGACAACTGAAGGTATGGATCAGTACCTTGATATCTTCAAGCATGGAATGCCGCCGCACGGAGGACTCGGCATTGGCCTAGAGCGTCTGACGATGAAGCTGATCGGTGAGGATAACGTGCGTGAGACCTGCCTCTTCCCAAGAGATCTTTCCAGACTGGAGCCGTAACATTTAATGAGCGGTGAGGCGAAGACGTTAAGCCGCTTTCGTAAAAATATAAAGAGAAATTGGAAGGAAACCACGATGGCAAATATAATTGATGATGAGACAATAGAGTATGTTGGAATATTAGCAAAGCTCGCGCTTTCCGAAGAAGAAAAGGAGCAGGCAAAAAAAGATATGTCTGATATGCTTGACTATATAGACATGCTTGGTGAGCTGGACACATCCAATGTAGAGCCAATGAGCCATGCATTTCCTGTTTTCAATGTCTTCCGTGAGGATGTAGTTACAAATGGAGATGGAAGCGAGGAAACACTTGCAAATGCGCCGGAACAGAAAAACGGGGCATTTAAGGTTCCAAAGACTGTGTAATGGTGTTCTGAATAATTACAAAACATTTAAAAGCTTGATTAGATAACAGGTAATGGAAAGACAGGAGACAGTTTAATGGAGATTCAAAAATTGACAGCAGTTTCGCTGGGAAAAAAGATAAAAGAAAAAGAGATCTCCGTGCGGGAGGCGCTCGATGCAGTTTTCGCACAGATTGATCAGACAGAAGATAGGTATCATGCGTATGTGACACTCGATAAAGAGGGCGCTTACAAGCAGGCTGATGCTGTTCAGGAAAAAATAGACAAGGGTGAGCTGACAGGAGCACTTGCTGGTGTACCGGTAGCCATCAAGGATAACATGTGCACGAAAGGACTGTTGACTACCTGCAGTTCAAAAATTTTGGAAAATTATGTTCCAACCTACACGGCATCTGCAGTTCAAAACTTAACTGATGCAGGCTGTGTAATCATTGGAAAGACAAACATGGATGAGTTTGCGATGGGAAGTACAACAGAGACTTCATATTATGGTGTTACAAGAAATCCTCATAATCCAGACCATGTTCCAGGCGGTTCTTCAGGAGGAAGTGCAGCAGCAGTTGCCTTAAATGAATGTTTTTTTGCACTTGGTTCTGATACAGGCGGTTCCATTCGTCAGCCATCTGCATTTTGCGGCATCACCGGTATGAAGCCAACATATGGCACGGTTTCCCGTTATGGACTTATTGCCTATGGTTCTTCACTTGATCAGATTGGTCCGATGACAAAAAATGTTACTGACTGCGCAGCTGTTCTTGAGACAATTGCTTCCTATGATAAAAAAGACAGCACGTCGATGAAACGCGAAGAGTATGATTTTACGTCTGCACTTGTAAGAGATGTAAAAGGTCTTCGCATCGGACTTCCAAAGGACTATTTTGGCGAAGGTCTTGACAGCGAAGTAAAGGCAGCAATTTTTAAGGCAGCAGAAACCTTTAAGCGTATGGGAGCTATTGTAGAGGAGTTTGATTTAGGTCTTGTTCAATATGCAATTCCGGCATACTATATCATAGCATCAGCAGAAGCTAGCTCAAACCTTGAGCGTTTTGATGGTGTAAAGTATGGCTACCGCACAAAAGAATATGGTGATCTTCACAGCATGTACAAAAAGACACGTTCAGAAGGCTTCGGCTCAGAGGTAAAGCGCCGTATCATGTTAGGCTCCTTTGTTTTAAGCTCAGGATATTATGATGCCTATTATTTAAAGGCATTAAAGACAAAAGCACTTATCAAGCAGGAGTTTGATAAGGCATTTGAAAAATATGATATTATTCTGGCACCGGCAGCACCAACGACTGCACCGCTTTTAGGCAGCAGCTTACAGGATCCTATCAAGATGTATTTAAGTGATATTTATACAA
>OGQH01001482.1_pt1 | contig 20563 bp, 7 predicted proteins | sample 1553181 | NCBI WGS metagenome assembly OGQH01 (sample SAMEA2579946, study PRJEB22360) | human gut metagenome | biome: human gut; feature: human-associated habitat; material: faeces | place: Denmark | collected 2008/2010 | reverse complement strand
CGGTAACGTAGCAGTTAAAGATTTACCTGACCTGGCTTGGCCGGTTTCGTTACTGCTAAGGCTAATCAATAAGGCTTTACAGCCAACAGCTTTCCGTAAACTGTAACGGGACTAAACAAAAGTGGAAATAAGAAAATTTATTCTTTTGCAAGCCCCGTCCGAGGTTTACCTCTGGCGCGGGTTATTGACTATTTTTTTCAGGCTGTTTATATCGTGTGCACAAGCTTACATCTCACTTTTTGCACCGTCTAGCCAAATATTGCCGGCGAGCCGCCAAGCCCGCCAAATCTGTCATTTTTCCGAAGAATATTCTCCCCTTTGTTGGGCGGCTGCAAGCGGCCAGGTTTCCCTATTCAGATGCTCTTCACATCTTTCCTCAGAATACCCCTCGTTATTTATTTTATGTTTTTTGCATGCAAGACGCAGTCCCCACCCGGCCGAAGCAGGCTTGCATCTCTGTCGACAAATATAATATGCAGGATTTTTTCTGGGATGTGTTATTTTTTTTAAAATTTTTTTAATTTTTTTTGCGAATTATTCCATCGTAAATTTAGCATATTATTTATAGCTTATACATTTGAATGCTATACAGAAGTATAGTATAATAAATATATAAGAAATAAAACTCAAGGAGGGTAAATATATGTATAAGAAACGCAAATATTTATACGCGCTGTTCGCGTTCATGATTGCAGCGCTCATCTGTATCCCGCAGACATTGCAGATGCGAACGCAGGCGGCAGCCAAGCCAGGCACAGTCAAACTGTCAAGTATCAAAGCTGTTGATTACAATAAAATCAACATCAAGTGGAAGAAGCCAAGTGGTAAATTCACAAATTACTGCATCTATTACCGCGAAAAAAACTCTAACGGAAAATGGATAAGAATTAAGACTGTCAATAATAAGACATTATCTTATACCCATACTTCTTCTGCAAAATATCCAATTGTTACAGGTGAGACTTATCAGTATACTGTCCGTGCTTATAATAAAAAGCCAAAGCGGTATGGAAATTACAATAAGTCAGGGCTTACAACAAAGACCAAACCTCAGCAGGTTAAGTTAACAGGTATATCTTATGACGAAGATGAAGGAGTTACAATTACCTGGAATAAAGCTGGCGGAGCATATCTTTACAGAGTCTACTGTAAATCTAAAGATAACACAAAATGGCTGTCCTGCGGGCAGACAAGAAATTTAGAATTTACAGATGCTGACCCGTACACAGGCAGAACAAACATTTATACTGTAAAAGCAGTTGCTGCAAATGAAACAGCAGGAAAATTTGATACAACCGGGTTATCTATTGTTGTTCCTAGCGATGGAGAAGGGGATGTTGATTCTGTTACGCCAACACCGGCATTAACAATGCAGCAAATGGCAGATGAAGTTGTTAGATTGGCGAATATTGAGAGAGCGAAGATTGGAAGCCAACCGTTAAAAGTTCATCCAAATTTACAAAAAGCTGCAATGCTGAGAGCCCAGGAAGTCTCAATTAAATTTTCTCATATTAGACCTAACGGAACCGATGCTTCAACTGCTTGTTATGAAGCGGGAGTCGGTTGTGTTGGACTTGAAAATATCGCCAAAGGATATTCCACGCCACAGGATGTAATGAATGGGTGGATGAATAGTCTTGGACACAGAACAGCCATTTTAGAATCATATGCATCATATGTTGGCGTTGGAGTATACAAAACCGGAAACGATTTATATTGCTGGACAATGGAATTTTCAAGTGGTCCGGATGAAAAAAGGATTCTTACGATTGATGCGAATGGCGGAATTTTTGAAGACGGGAGCACAGTGAAAAAGATTGAATTTCCTTGTAATATTACTATTGATTTTAGTAAAGATATTCCGTTGCCAAAGAAAAACGGATATACGTTATCATCTAAATGGCAATGGTATAGCGTTACAATACCTGGCGCTACATTAGGTGATAATGAAACAATTAAAGCAATCTGGATTCCAAACAGCTAAATAATAATATTTAAAATTAATACAAAAGAGAACGCTTAAGCGTTCTCTTTTTTTTGTTGTTACTTCTTTATTTTTCGATATTTGCGCTTCTTATAATTCTTTGAATTCAATATTACATATGCGCAACCTAAAGCTGCAACCATACCGAATCCGATAAAGCCATATTTCCACTTACCATCATCACCAGTCATCGGCATTTTAAATACTGCATTGTTTGTGATGTCATATTTACAATTATAAAAATACCACTTATTCGTATATCCAACATCTTCTTTTGCAGAGTCAAAATCTACATTCTGATATTGAGCGGCTTCTTCCATTGTCATAGTAAATGGTAACGTAAAGATAATTGGCTCTTTCAGTAATGCATTGCCAGGTTCCGTTTTTATCTCAGTTATCTGATAAGTACCTTGGTCAAGATTATCGAAGAATGCTTTTCCTTCTGAATCAGTATGGCGTATCGTTGTTTCTCCAACGTCTAATAGTCTTTTGAAATTCGGATGCTTTTTAGATGTTGGTTGAATAGCTGCCTCTAGGAACTTAATTTCAAATTCAACGCCAGCAATTGGTGTTGTCCCATCTGCCTGAAATTTCTGTAAATCAACACGACACCGTTGTAGTTCATTATACCATGCTTTGTTGTTTGCATATGTAAAGTTGAAGTCTGCACCTTCTACGGTCTGTACTCCAATCGGGGTATCGTCGAGAACATATTCTGCTGGAGCGGCCTCTTCTGTTATCTTTAAGTATCCGCCAATCGGAATTACAATATTTCCATCATATATATAAAATTGGTCGCTTGACTGATTCGGGTCGAGATATGAGTCCTCAAGTCTTGCATGTCCATCTTTTTTAGTTTTAAGATGCCATGTTCTTACAGGGTTATCGCTATCATCATCACCATCAAAGTATTCCACTTTAAAAACTACACCCTCAATTGGTTCTCCTTTGACGCCGAGTTTTTCAATATCAAAAGAACTTCCTTTATTGAATTTAGGAACGTCTTCAAAGGTTACTTCAAAAGTCGTTTTTGCGTCTCTTGGCATTGTTACAGTTATAGACTGTCTTTGATAGTTATTCTCATGATAGTTTGGAGGTGTTATTTCTGAAATGTAATATGTGGTAGTTACTTCATTTATCTGCCAATACCCTGGACGTATTACATTGCCTTCCTTGTCTGTAGCTGGGTCTACCCATGTCTTAGTACTGTTATCAGGAAGCGTAAGTGTACCTGTGTATCCAGATTCATCTGTTGTTAATGTTCCCATATCACCATCACGGCTTGATGTTACCTGGAATACGGCACCTTTTAATGTATAACTGTCTAAGTCCATCACATCTTTTGGAGCCTTTGATACTTTTCTTACATGCAGGCCTGTTCCTGTTGGAGGTTCTGGCGTTGGTTCTTGTGTAATAACCGGTGTAGGAGGGTTGCCTTCAGTATTAACGATTTCGTCAAATATTTTTAATTCGCCTTCCTTAATAGCGTCAGCTTTATTGAAAGTCAGCTTTTTAACATCTGTTGTATTTAAAAGATATCCGGATGGTGCACTATATTCCTTACAATATAATGTAATACTATCTTTGTCGTTTGATACGCCAATTGTTATTTCGTTAGTTTCTCCGTTATCGGTAGAAACTAAGTCTTCTCCTATCTGCTTTGTGCAAGCTTCATCTGTGTATACTTTCAAAATAGCTTCTGCTAAACCAGTTCCATTTGCATCAACTTTTTTAGCCTTAACTCTGACTTTCCATCCTTCATCGTTAGGAATACCTGTTTCTGGTCCAAATGTCTTTAATTCTCCTTTTGTTTGCGGGTCTGCTTGTCTTAATTCTTCAAATTTGGAACGCTCAAATGTCAATTCATAGGGCTTCTGGTTTTCAGGAAGAGCATATCCATCAGGAGCTTGTATTTCTTTACAATATAATGTACATGTTTTATTTTCCCATAAAATAGGTTCTACTATTTTTGTTTCAGTAGTTCCATTGGCACCAGATGTTAATTTAACTTTATAAGCTCCTTCACATTTCTCGTTATCCCATACCCCAAACACTGCGCCTTCAAGTCCTTTTCCATTTTGGTCAACCTTTTTCAAATTCACCTGAACTCTCCATCTATCTTCAGTAAGCGGGTCAACAATCACGAGTTTTTTGCTATATCCAGAACCTGTGTATGTCTCTCCTTTTATTTCCTTTTGATACAGTCTAGGCATTTCTACTGTCTTATTCTGAAAATTGATTTCAATGACCTTACTATTCAGCTCATATCCTTTCGGTGCTTTAACTTCCTTTACCTGAATAACACCAACAGGAATAGCAGCCTGACCATTTCCTTGATGCAGCAAAGCTCCGCTTTTATGAGTTTTACCTTTATCATCTTTCCACGATGAAACAAAATGTGCTTCATCTATCGCGAGTACTCCATTTGCATCAGTTTTAAAATACCAGGTTCGCTTGCTCTTAAAATCAGCGCCGCCTTTTACGCTATACTGGATTCTAAAGATAGCATCTTTCAGTTTTGCTTTATCTTCTCCAACTTTGCTAATTAAGTCGCCTTTAAAATAATATGGTTTATTGTAAATCCATCCAGTTTTTCCGACAGTGTCATATCTGCTATCTCCAATAAACTCAACACCTACATTTTTTTTCTCGCCAGCTTTCAGAGATATTGAACCATAAATTTCAGTATTGTATGCAGTGCCTCTGATACGATAGTCCTCTCTTACCCAATATTTACCAGGGTCGACGTATGTTCCACCCTTAAGATAGACGTTTCCTTTATCATCTCTTTGCGGGTCTTTCATACGTATAGTTGCTGCAATTTTTTTGCAAGCTGAGTCTTTATATACACCAAATGTAGTCTCTAACGTTCCTATACGTTCTGTAAATTCAGCCAGCTCAGGGTCTTTCATACGTTTGTAAACTTCGAGGTATGCTTTACTAGTGGATGGCGAATAATCGTCATTGCCATAAAAGTTCTGATATGTTCCTCCACCCCATTTGTAGGCTTCTACAAATAATCGTAAATTCTTTCCATTCTTTTGAATTTTCATAGTAACAGTTGCTGTCCACATCTGCCATGGTCTATATCCCCATAAACTATGTGTATAACAGTTAATCTGAAAATCTCTTACTGATTCAGACAGCATATATCCATTTTTCTTACAAAATGCTTTTACTTCACTTGATTTTTGTGATAAATAAATGCCAGACCAGTTTGTTTCTTCGTACACATCACTATTTCCGTAGTTATGTCCAGTCATACTACCATTCTGTGCAGGACATTGAATCTGCTGCGTTGCGATTGTAGTCCAATCTTCAGCAACACTCATATATTCTGTGCTTTCAGCATCAGTTTTATTTAAAGATTCTTTTTCAATAGCTTCAAAATCATCTGACGCATCAATATTGCTCTCTGAAATGCTAGGTTCCTTCCAGCCGCCACCATTGAACAGCTTTCCAGCCTCATATCCTTTACGGCTGATTGTTACAAAATGTACTTTATCGCTTTCAGTATTTCCGAAAGCTAATGTTTTATTTTGTTTATCAACATCAGATATCTGATAGTCATCATTTCCGAATACTTCAAGCTCGAATCCGTCATCAGCGTCAACCATAGCTTTAACAGCATAAGACTCATGACTTGTCAGCTTACAGAACTCTCCATATCCATAAGTTTTCTGATTATTATCAGTAAATGACAATGTCGGTTCTGTTGTTGTTAGGTACATTCCGCTTTCCAGACTGTCTTTAGATATAACATTAACGGTATTTTCAACATACCATGAATATTCTCTGTACATAAAGTATGACATTTCAAATGTCACTTTGTATGTTCCAGGTGTATTAATATCAAATCCTTCAGAATCAACACTGTTTACCTTAAATGTTTCAGGGTTGTATGGTAACAGTAGGCCATTAATATCAAAGCCTTCAGTTCCAGCTAAGATATTGAAAGTTTTTCCTTCTACTATCTCACCAACCTGTGATGGTACTTTTCCATCATAGCCTTCATTTCTATCCTGGCAAATAAAATCTGGAAAGATTTTGTCAAAGATATCAGACCTTACAGTTGCCATATCTCGTCTGCTTGTCATGTTGAATATGCAATATAGATTCCATTTATAGTCAGGGTGGTCGTTTAATGTATATGTATATTCAAATTCAGCTGTGCTGCTTTCTGTAAAATCTACATTTTCGTCTTTTGTGGTACATTCAACAGTTACTCCTTCTCCATAAGGGTTATAATGTTCAAAATCGAATGTTTTATCTTTAACCCAAACGTATTGTTCATCTGAATTTGTGATTCCGGCTTCCGGGTATCCATCAATAATCCAACTGTCAATATCCTCATCAGTATCATCGATAATAGGGTCATCTCCTGGGTCATAGTCTTCATCACTGCCATCTGGCGATGGAGTTGCTGAAGGCCATGTTTCTTCAGCGTCATTAGCATTATCGGTTTTAATGTATGACGTTTGGTAAATTAAGCCATTTGTGTTTACGCATTCAGATAAGTCTTTACCAGTAGTTAAAAATCCACTAAATTTTGCTGCGGCTTCAGACGTTGTGTTTGCAACTACATTATAGTCAACCGTACTACCATAGTTTGAACCAATCAATCGTTCACCATTTTCATCTGCCGCACCAATTACAAATGCTGACTCTACAGAACCTGGCATGTAGTCTTTTACATCCTGTCCATCATTGCCTGCAGCAGCAACAACTGAAATGCCATTTTCTACGGCTTTATTAATTTCAGCTTCCAAAACGCTATTTGCAAGGTTCTTTTTGGATGATAATGATAAATTTATGATTCCCACTTTTTGTTCAATGGCATATTCCATACCGGCAATAATACTTGAAACGGTACCACGACCATCATTTCCCATTACACGGACAGATAATACATTTGCATTTTCATTTTGGCTAATGATTGCATTTAGCATATCGTTACCATGGCCATTACCTTCAAGAGAGTTATCAATAAGTGAAACCCTGTTTAAAACATTTTTCGTCTCAGTTACACCTGTATCAATTAATGCGATTACCTTTGACATATCCGTAACAGGAGATGTTGAGGCTGTCTCATCTGATAAAGCTGAAATAGGGTTTACCGATTCTGTTACTGTAATATTGCTGTCTTCACTTGGAACTGTGTTTGATTCTTCTGCCGTCTCCATTACTGTATCAGGTTCTACAGCTACACCAATTGTATTATAATACAGATAAGCTGTCATGGCCTGTTCAACAGAAGCGTACTGTAACAGGTAAACTCCGTTATAACTAGCAATAAGATGTTCATTGTCAATGATATTGTCATTATCGTCAGATACTACTACAAGTCTGGCTGTTTTAAAAACAGAAGAATCAAGAGTGCTGATTTCTGGGTCAAGCTCTGTAAAATGTTCTTGCTGTCCTGACAAATCATTGCTTTCAGACATTTCTTTATCTTTGTTTGATTTCTCAATTACGCTATTAACAACAGTTTCCTCTTCCACATTGCCATTTTCTGCGCTGTTTGCTTCTTTATTGTTTTTTGCATTGACATCAATGTCTGTTTTTGTCTCATCAACAATATTTTCTTTAGCTTCTACTGCTGAAGTATCGCTGTTTTCGTCATCATTCACTTGATTCTCAACGATATCGGTATCATCAACTGTTAAGTCTTCATTATTGTTATTTTTACCAAGCGTGAGGTCTTCGCTGTTTGCAGTTTTTTCAGCCGTCTCTTCTGATTCTGCTGCGTTTTCTGCATCTTCGCTAATCCTTAAGTCCCCAGCATTATCAGCTGCAGATTCATCTTTTTCAAACCCAATCATTACAGATTTGTTATTTTCCATAAACACTGGATATTTAAAAAAGTCTACTTTGTTGCCTGCATCAAATCCTACATCTTCAGCAATTTCAGTTCCTGAGGAATCATCAGTAACCTTATATAGTTTTACAATATAGCCATTGTCTGCTTTTGCTTTAACGGTAACAGCACTATCAGTCTTTGCTTCATATACATACGTATATCCGGCATTTCTTGTACTTTCACTTGAAACAAGTGTTCCGGTTTTATCGTACACATCAATATACTCGTCACCGTCAGATTTTTTATCCAGGTAAATACTTTCCTCCTGTGTTTCTCCTTCATCAATTATAATTCGTCCACCAAATTTCTCCCCTGACATTTTTAAATTGATAAAAAGGAATTTAGTTTCGTCTGTTTTATCAGCACCATCCCCTATAGATGTGGACATCTGTGTAATTGTTCCATTATCGTTTACGGTAATGTTTGTTGCTGCTGTATCATCACTTGCATATGCCGCATATGAAGACAGTATTGGTGATGCTGCGGTAATTGCAGCCATCGCTACAGACATGATACTTTTTTTCAAATTGTTCATCGTTTCTCCTCCTATTTTTTTATTATATTTTCGCTTCCTGCGAATAAGGTCACTCGAACGATAACGGGTAAAGCCCGCTTTCTCAGATGCTTGCGGTATTATGCCGTCAGCATTGTTTATCTGAGAACAAGGAATGGAGGAGTTTTCTATCCGGAGCAAGGCTTCGAATAGATATCCAGCAAACCTTGTATCCGATGCAATTTGAAGTTTTTACAGGCAAGGATTCTGCCTGTATTATCCGGCAATTTTTTTGCCGTTATATCTAATATGACAAATAAAAAAGAAAAAAGAACATTTTTGAAAATATTCTTTTTCCTTTTAAATACCATATTATTTTTTCTTTTTCTTTACTGCTCTCACAATAGTCGCAATAGCCACACCACCACAGCAGACAGCAATTGCAGTTATAATCCCAGTGTTCGTCATCGCCGCAGTCGGAATTCCAACATTCTTCGTATTCACAAATCCAATATTGGCATTTGTCCTCAACACTCCAGAATTGTTATCACATGTCATCTTATATCCGTCTGTTACTGTTTCAGTCACTTCATATCTGACACCGGCCGGCAGTTTCTTGAATATAATTTTCTCTCCGTGTGATAATGTAAATTTAACTTCGCCGTCAACGACTTTCATTGTCTCAAAGTTTCCATTCTTTTCAACATCAACACTGCCGGGCACTACCAGCCCATCACTTCCTGTCAGCTTCAGCACAAATTCAAAGTTTTTGGATTTATCGCCCTGATTTCCTTTCACTGTTTTGCTTACAGATATGTCATACTTTTCATCATATGTGTTTACAACCGAAATCTCACCGGTCTTTCCTGTCTCAATTTTTCCATTATACTTTCCATTGTCAGAAGGTTTGTAATCTTTATAAGCATTTTCTGTAACCGTATAATCGGCTCCGACCGGCAGCCCGGTTATTACAATTGACTCTCCGTCAGGCAGCTCAAATGAAGCCATGCCATTTTCGTCAAATACGATTGTTCCGGTTTTACTTCCAGCAGCGCCATCAAGTGAATAAACACCTGAAACGGGATTGCCACCATTTTTCAGCTCAACATTAAATTTAAATGCTTTGTTTCTGTCAGCACCATTCCCCTCAACCGTTTTTGAAACCTTAAGGCTTCCGGTCTCGGTTTTCGTGTTTGTGATTGTAAATACCTTGACTTTACCTCCATCTCCTGCCGCATCGGTTTCTTCGCTTTCAACAACATTGGAGTCATATCCGCTGACATTTTCTTCATTCACAGAGTATTTGTATTCTGTCTTTCCGTCTTCTTTAAGCACTTCAAGCCCGTCAACCTCTGCCTCCCATCCATTATCAGCATTCAGTTCAATATTTTTTATAATATTTTCATCCTGCATCAGATAAACAGTAATATTTCCCGGTCTTGTATTTCCTGCATCCTCATTATCATTCCAGATTTTTTTAATCCTTATTTTAAGTTTTTCTGTTTTTGGCACATCAGGTTCTTTTCCTGTATTCGTAAAGGTCACAGCTGCGTTTTCATCAGCGTCAACAGTTTCTGTCCCAGTTGACAAAGACTGGTCAGTCTGTTCATTACCCTTTTTCTGCTGTACGGTCTTAACAGCATTAGTTATTTCATAAGAAGCATAATACTTATTTGCATCTTCTGTGACCTGATATTTTGTATTCTCCGGAATATTTTCAAACACTACGTTTTCATTATTCGCCAGCATAAAAGTTAATCTGCAGTGCCATCTTTATCAGATGCAAACGCTGTTTCAGCATCTCCTTTTTTGTATTTATATTTCACATTTTTTTCTAAATTACTAAAAGAAATATGAAATGTGAAGTTATCTTGGCTATCACAATTTTTTACTATCTTTTTAATGGTTAAGACTTGTTTTTTCACTTCAGGCTGAGCCTTTTTTGTATTAGTGCAAGTTACCGTTACCGTTTTGTTTTTTTGAATAGCTCCATCTCCGTTTGTCAACACTGATTCATAACCATCAGTCGCGTCTTCAGTTATATGATATTTTACACCGGCCGGAATCCCTGTAAGATTAACATTGCCACCATTTGAGAGATAGAAAGAGCCTTTCCCTCCATCAATCGTCACATCACCATACTCTTTTTTATTAGCAAGCATTACTGAAATCTTATCATCATCAGATGAAAGTTCTATGTTAAATTTAAATATCTTATCATCGGTAGATGGGCTTCCATCAGCTTCAAGTACCTGTTTTTTTATGTATAAATTACCCACATCAAGAGCTGGTTCTTCCGTTGAGACATTTGTTGCTGTAAGGCCGTTTATATTTGTATTACCAATTATTTTTATATAATAGCCGTAACCTTTTTTACCATCTTTTTCAGAATGAAAACCTACCGTAATCGTATTGTCTGAAAAAGATGATATAAGGTTGCGATTTCCTCTTTTCACATCTCCCTTCTCATAATCATCTACGGCCGTATATTCTGGATGATTACCACTCCATATAACCAAAAAGTCACCGTCTGCAAGGTCATACTTTCCTGATGTCACTATTTGTGATGCCCCAGGTACCGTATATACTTTTGTAGTATCAATTCCGCCTTCGTAATCGCCATTCTGCACTCCATCAATATCAATGTTATCTGTACGGGCATACTGAATCCCGATTGCCGGATTCTGCTTTGTTCCATACCCATTTTCTACTTCATAGCCTTCCGGCGGGTTTACTTCCCAGCCATAATACAGTGATGAATCATCAGCAACATTAAAGATATACTTCCATTCATCACCTTCTTTCAATAACGTCACGTCTGTTTTTCCATCCCCGTCTTTATCCATCGTCCAGGTCGAATCATTAACTTTAACCCATGTTCCTCCGACAGTAGAATAAACTGCATCGTCAGCTTTTACTATGCAGGGAAGCATAAAGATTATCAGAAATGCCAGCAGGCAGATTTTGCTAAGCAGGCGGGCTGACGCCCGCCGTTCTTTTTTATTTCCCATCATTGTATCTACTCCTTGTTTCCAAACTGTACCTTTTCCAGACCGTCTATCGTAAATGTCCCATCTTGATTTACAACGACATCATAAAGTTTTTCATCTATATAATGTCCAGCCGGGGCTTTGGTTTCTTTTAGTGTATATGTTCCAGGTTCAAGGCCATCAAAGACCACAAGACCTCCGTCTTCTGCACGGCCGGATACAGCATTCATATTTACGCTTGTTCCATAATCAGAAATACCTGACAGATTAAATTCTGCTCCTTCAAGATAAATGTTTTCACCATAAGTGCTGCTTTTCAAAAACCTTACACTGTGATACGGTTCGTTTTCTATCTGATAGAGCCGGTTAGAATTTGCATTAATCTCATTTCCACCACTGTCATATATATATGCCCTGTTATTTTCATCTATATTTACAGAATATTTTTGGCCGTTTTTTATATAACCATCCGGAGCCTGTACCTCAACCAGGTCATACTTTCCAAGCTCAATGTTCTTAAATGTAATTCTTCCAATTTTATTTGAAGTGCCGTATAAGGTATACTCATTACCATAATCAGACACTCCGGATAACTTAAACACTGCTCCTTCAACCTGGCTGCCCGTCACATTATCAATCTTTTGAAATATCACGTCTGCATGGCTTCGCGGTTCATCTTCAAGGATATAAACTCCATCTTCGTTCTTAAGACCGTCAATAACTGTTTCTCCTTTTGAGTTTATCTTTATGGTGTATGTTTCTTTGTTCAGCTGCCAGTCTTCAGAACATAAAGTTTCTTTCAATTGATAAGTGCCTTTTTCAATTTCTCTAAACGACAATTTTCCATATTTATTTGATGTACGCTCTTCATCATATGCTGTACCATAATCAGATGTTCCTGTTAACTTATATGTGATACCCTGGATGACATTTGAGGCATCTGTCGCATCAACCTTCATGAAATCCAGGTCACCGGAAATTCTATAATGTGCCTGTGTGTAATCCTGATGATAAAATTGAGGTATTCTTACTATCTCATCGCCAACTTCTTTAATTGCAGTCCTGTTCACAAAGATATTATTATATGCCACCGGGTCTTGCTTATCACTCGTATCTTCATCAGGCGCCTGCATATAAATTATAAATGAAATAGATTCATTTTCATCAAGAATAAAATCCGAACCGTCTTCACATTTCGTCGCGTCAATAGCAATTGCTCTTACTTTATTAAGGCCAAACTGCCGTTCAAATTTAGAAGCCTCAATCCATACCGGCTCTCCATCTTTTGTCTTTTCTTTCAAGTCGTTATGTTTCTGAGGATTCAAGCTTTCAATTTTTGAATAATATATCACAGGAGCCGCGCCCTTATAGACAAACTGTGCAAGATTCAACCCCTGGAATTTGCCTTTCCAGTCAGATACCTTTGTGGGTTCTGTCTGGTCTTCATCCTGATAGAAATTTTCAAGTGAATCAAAGAATATGATATCTGTCGCCTTGGTCGTGGAATCATTTGTAAGTCTTATTTTATAACTGTAATCTTCGTTTTTGTGCATTACTTCATTATATGAGTAAGTGCTTGACGTAGAGTTCTTTACCTGCTTCTTTAATCCAGTTGACGCCGCAACAGGGAAATTAACTTCATACCTTGCTTCTGCATATGCAAATTTTTTCTCATCCGTATCAGGATTGATATCGGATAATATGTTTTTATCAGATATATCACCTCCATCATCAGGCCGGCCATTTCCGATTCTGTTATTGCCAGACTCATACACAACTGAGTTTAAAAGATTTCGTCCATAATCATTAACGGAATCGTAATCATGTGAGGTGTTATACTTGACAGAGTATTGATTTTTGGTTGACATAGCGATTGAAATCGTCAATAAAGTCCTTCCTGAATTCCTATAATTTTCTGTCAATGAATAATCATACTCACCACGAGTTAAGACTACACTGGATTCTGAAACAGTTAAAGATGATGGGTCAAAATTACTTCCAAGCGGAAGCAGGTCATAAAACTTTCCACTGTCCTGATAAATATAATGGATGCCATCATCGTCTACATATTTCTCCTGGAAGCTAACATTCCAGGTGACTTCAAACCGTGATTCCTTTTTAAGGTTTTCAGTTTTTACGATATCTTTTTTGATTTCAGATTCGCGTTCTACTTTTTGCACATAGTCTGAAGCCTGTGTATCCCTGTCAAGTATGACTTTGTCGCCCTGCGACACAAGAAATTTTGCATTATTCTGTACTGCTATTTTTGTAGGCTTATTTTTAAGAATTTCCTGTACATGCTCCGTTCTAAATAATGAGATTTCAGGATAAACATTAAGTTCAGTGTAATAATATGCATGAGAACATAAATACTTCAAAGCTTTTACACCTGCATTAAATGTCAGTGTCCTGCCGTTAGCAGATTTTACGTATTTTTCATTTATATCTTTATACGCTTTACTGTTTAAATCATAAACAGCAGCCTGATTCCAGCCTTCAGCGGTTCTTACAGAAACAGAGATATTGTCATCCTCATTAAATCCCAACGTCTTTTTTGATGTTTTGAATTCATAGGTCGTTTCATCAAAAATGGCTTCTTTAATCAATGTTTTCAGCTCTGCCTTTGAAACATCATAGTCATTATCATTCAAAGCTGTACCTTCAATTGCTATGCCATCATCCGTAATATTATAATCAACTTTCTTTTTCCAGAACATGTCATTTATCGCATCTTCAACCTCTCCGGTACCTCCATCTTCAATCGTATAAGCTGACGGTCTGCCGTCTCCAATAACACGGTATTTTAAATTTGGCAGTGTATCAATATCTCCTTCTTCAAATTCCCCAAGAACATAATTCGATATATCCTCAGAGCTTTCAACTTTATTGTATTCTCCGTAAATTCCATATTTTTCAGCCCAAAAATCTCCTTTTCCGTACATATATACGGGAGATTCATAAAACCAGTCATACGATGAAGTAGCATTTGTATCAGCATCAACATGGTCTGACGGTCTTACTATTGCTTCAATATCATTATGTATATAAAACCTTCCCGCATCTTTTGAGATTGCATCAGCATCTGCTTTACTGTATCTGGTCAAAACATAATCATATCTGTCTCCATACGTTTTTACGTTATCAATACTGTTTATATCCGAAAACGAACTTTGTCCTGAAAACCTGTAGCCAATCACACTGCTTTTCATATCTGTACATGTATCATTTAATGTAAACGAATAACATGATGTGTTTTTATTTACATATGTTTTAATTGGCCATACGAGATAATAATAATTCCCCGCATCTGCCGGTGTTTCTCCCCATGCTTTATTCCAGCTTCTATATAATGTAGGTTTCTTTTTCTGCGTGTATGCAATTGTTGCATGTGTATCTATGCAAACGCCGTCTGCAGTTGCATCAGCGGTAACAGTAGAATTTTCATTTGTTGCATATACCTTCGCAGGAACATTGTCCGATACTGACATATCAGTATATTCGGTTGTCTCTTTTGTGGTCTCGTATGCAAACTCTATATAGCCAGAAGTTCCGGTTGGATATGATTTATAATTATAGATTGTTACCTTGTTGTTTTCTTCATCAATATCATATACAAAATCCGGAACATCATTTTCTGACAGTTCAGAACTCAGTCTGTACGGGCATTGAAACGTATCTGCCCAGTTTCCGTCTTTGTCTTTCAGTATATGTAACGGAACTTCTATTTTAAAGGCACCGATATCAGTAGAAAACTTTCCTGACATTGTGTACTCCGCACGGTAGATAAATGAATGGCCAGCCGCCGGGTCGGATGGATTCCATACAGTCTGGCCGTCAATATTGTCAGCTCCACTCACAAACAAAACCTTAAAATTATCTATAGATACAGGTTCAACAGAATCTCCAGGAGTGTTATTATTTGTTGTATCAGTGCTTTTTTCTGCAGATGCAGAATCAATGACATCTTCATTTTGTCTGTCACTGTTTTCGCTATCTTGGATTTCGGTCTCGCCAATGGCCATTTTATCACTATCGTTAACAGTTAAATCGCCAGAGCTGTCAGCGTCGTCTGGATTGTCAACCATATTAGAATCACTCTCATCAGAATCTATATTATCGTTAACTGTTATATCTTCATTTTCAGAAGTATCTTCAGCACTATCACCTATTGTTAAGTCTGTCATATCATCAGAATCACCATCGGTTTCGGAAGTGCTGCCATCAGCTTCAGGCATATCAGATGCTCCAGGTTCCTCTACGGTTATATCAGACAAATCTGAAATTGACACAAATGCAAAATCGCAAAGGCCTCCAAACGATACAAACGCAATCCTCTGCCTGCCGTCATCAGTGTTTTCAATTGTATAAGTAAGCTTTTCAGGTTCTCCGTTTTCAGCAATATGATACAGTTCTGCATTTCTGAAATCGCTCGCATCCTGCATAACAATATTTATTTTATAAGATGCCTGGTTTTTATTTTCAGTATTTAAACTGAAACATTTAATTCCCCGCACATTTACATTAATCATCTGCGATTCAATTTTTTTACAGATTTCTGTTTCTGCTTCTTTTGATAAGTCGTCAAGCCGAAGAGCTCCAATGGCATCAATATCATTTCCGCTTTCATAAGAAACATTAATTTCAGCATCCTGATTTTGATAAAACGTTCCATTCCAGCTTAAAACACTTGACGTGCTGTCAAGAGCTTCCTGATTTGCCGTTTCGTTTGATACGTTTATTTCATCCATATTGTCTGTGCTTATATTTTCATCGATGCTCTCCTTTTCACCAGCAACATTAGCTTCTACAACTTCATTTACTTCACCTGCTGCATATGCCGGCTGCGACAACAGCATGACGCCAGACAGCAAAAGCGCAGCGACTTTTTTTAGCTTCATTTTTTGTTACCTCCTATATCATATAAGCACTACTGCTTTATATTTAATATGAAGAAAACCGCAAAAATTTTTCAAAATTCTTGCGGTTTGTATATCAAGACACTCTTGTATATGTATCAGTCACATTGTTTGGCATAGCCATACTGTTAAACTCATTGCCGTCAGAGTTAGCCCACGTTCCAGCAAGGCCGTACTCAGTGCCTACAAATGCGAATTTCTCACCAAGGGAAAGTGTCTTCAATTTATTCAGATTTGAAAAAGTCCAGTTCATGTTTGTTACATTTGTTGTATCAAAGCTTGAAATATCTAATGACGTAAGAGTGAAACACAAATTGAACATATTACAAATATTCGTTACGCAATGAGTGTTAAAATTTGATAAATCAAGAGATTTTAATTTTTGACATCCATAGAACATCTGCTGCATGTTTGTCACATTCGATGTGTTAAAATTAGATACATCTATAGCTTCAAAGCCGCATCCTTCAAACATTCTGCTCATATTTTTTACATTTGACGTATCAAAAGATGAAACATCGATAGATGTAAGTCCACTGCATCCGCCGAACATAATACCCATATCGGCAGCTTTTGACGTAACAAAATTGTTTACATTCAATGACGTCAGCCTTTTACATCCATAAAACATCATTCCGAAGTTCGTCGTATTTGATGTGTCAAATCCAGAAACATCAATACTTAACAGGTTTCCATCTTCAGCAAACATACCGACAAACGTTGTTACTTTTGACGTTTTAAAACGGGATACATCAAGATTTTTTAAAGCAGTACAATGAAAGAACATGTAACCCATAGTCGTTACATTTGAAGTATCAAAACCAGACAAATCAAGAGTCTCAAGCTTGCTGCAATAATTAAACATATCTCCCATATTCTTTACTTTTGCCGTGTTAAAGCTCGATACGTTTATTTCTGTAACGTTTATACAATTGTGAAACATAGAGCTCATATATTTAACATTTGATGTGTCGAACGAAGATAAATCAATAGATGTAAATGAATTGCAGTCATCAAACATGCCAGACATTGCGTTAACCTGTTTTGTTACAAACATTGATAAATCCGTATTCGTTAAACTTTTACACCCCTTGAACATATGCGCCATTGAAGTCGTGTTGGCTGTATCAATATTATTGAACTGTATATTTGTCAAGTTTTTCTTTAAGCTGAACATATCTTGTGCTGAAGTATTGAATGCAATTTTTATTCCGTCAACCTGAGTGGAAATTTTCAAGCACTGATTATCAATCCACCCGACAACTCCGCCATCGCCGTCAGCATCCATATCTATCGCGGCTGCTCCATCAGGCATTTCTTCATCAGTAAACATAACCGATGCGACATCATCAGGAATCAGTTTATTCACATCCGGGCCTTGCTTCAAAACAAAGGTGACAGACTTTGCATATAAGTCAATATCTTTATCAATTTTGACAGAAGGAATACCATTAGACGACACTTTCACCTGGTTTACGCATTCCGGTTCTGTATACCATAAGACATACGAACCTTTAGGCATCTTGTACTGTCCGCTCACGATATCCTTTGAGCTGTTAAATATCATTTCATTTTCGGTGGAGCCGTCAGCAAATTTTAAACCATTACTATGGAATGTTACCGTATATCCCCTTACGTCTTTTCTTGGTTTTGCCGTACTGATTTCAATATCGGGAACAGGCCTGTTATCATTTATTTTTCTGTCTTTCCACTTTTTTGTAAAGGTGACTGTGCCTTCTTTTTTCGCATCTTTAAAGTTGTATACCAAATTCTCATCATTTCCTGCAGCATAAGCCGGGCTGCCACAAAAGCACCCGGCTCCAATCCCACAGGCAAAAAATATAACCGTTAGAAAAAATTTATTCTTTTGTAATCGCATTATCCCCCTCTCCTTTTTATTTGGCCAGCCCCGACCGTTTATGACAGGACTGGCCAGCAACTCAGTCTCATTTCGTTTCTGTTACTTCCACTGACACCTTGATGCTTTCCGGTGTCAGTTTCTCTGGTTCTCTTTTTCCTTCCTGCATTAAATATCCGGTAATGTACTCCATGTTATTTCCAAGCTTAAACTTCATGTCATAGCTTCCATCTAATTCAAATTCAGACTTGATATCAGACATCTCCTCCGCATCTCTGACAAAAATGATATCTGCCTTCTGTGGATTCTTTGTCCACTCGCCGTTTGCTATAACATTAGCTTCAATCAGCCTGGACAGGGACATACCTTTTGAATCGCAGGTTCTGCCTACACGTTTCAGGACGCCATTCAGCCCTCTTGATGCTACGTTGTTCATTGCCTGCTCGTTCATCCAGAGGATTTCACGGTTGACAATATCAATCACATAAGGAGAGGCCTGGGTGCATTCGCTGTCAAGTACAAAGCGGTTTACAACAGTTGCGGGCTCAAATACCTCACCCATATCGTCAGATGTCCTCTTCATAACACCAAAGCAGGTATGAGGCTGCTCAGAAAACTTCTGGCATGTATAACTGTTAATCTGTGGGATAAGATACACAACACCGTCATCCTTCAGCTTATCAATATCAATATCAATAAACTCACCGCGGCCTTTACCTTTTGCTGGGCCGCCATCCTGTACATCACCGGAATACACAAAACCGTTTCCGTTTTTGCTTCCATTCCATCCGCAGAACCCAACAATATCCATGTTCTTATCGCAGAACGCAACAGTCAGGTCAATATCAACCCTTCCATCATGATATCCTGTCTTGTTGTTGAGGTTAGTCCAGCCAACAAAGAAACGCATCTTTTCCCAGCTGTCATCAATCGGCATCTTGGAGCCAGACGTCATATTGCCAATCGCTCCGGAATTATCACGGATATCAACAGGGATTTTCACGTCATTTACACCTTCAGCCATATAGACTTTACCCATGCTGTCTTTTCCGGCAAACTTTTCAGACATTCCGTTCATTGCAGCATCAACAACATTTTTAATCTGTTCTTTTGTGAATGCTTTTCTGTTTTTGTCTGTTGTTTCAACAACCTTTCCGTTCTTGCCTTTGAAATAGCGTTTTTCGTCGTCATGGTCGCGCTGTTCAACATTTCCGATTGTTCCGGTCACAGTCGCGATACCGGCCTTTGCCGCAACTTCTTTCATAGCATTTACAACAAGGTCTTCTTTCCCCTGTTCAATTCCCATACGGTACAGCTTATCAAAGCGGCGCATAAAATCGCCAGGCATTCTTGAAGCTTCTTTTACGGCTGCTTCAACATCACCGGCTTTGATTGCCTCTTCAATACGTCTTGCTGGACGGTCAATCTTTTCTTCACTCTGGATAATGATGATTGCACGCTTAACGTTATCGTATTTCGGTTTTGCCCAGGCCTTATCTGTGATATGAAGAACGTTAAACAGCTTTTCCCATTCTTTGTCATGACCATGCATCAGATTAGACAGTCTTTCCCCACTACCCTTGTCCATTGCTGCCAGACAGTCCATCACAAAAGCACGGTCTTTTCGGCCAAGTTTAAATGATGGCATTGTCTTCGCGTCATCACGCAGAGGGATTGCTTCGTAAGGGTCACGGGCAGAGTCGTCCTTGCTAAGAGACTTGAACGCAGCATATCTTAAAAGGTCAGCAGGCTGTTTCATAAATGCGGCAGTATGGATTGCATTACCTGACAGCTCTTCCACCATCATCGCGCATGCGACAGCATTCTCCCTGTTCTTTGTTGACACATTCTCAATCAACGCATCAATGCTGCCAGGGTTTTCTTTTACATATTCCATAATGAATTCACGCTGCTCTTTTGAGTATGCGATGGCAGATTTGACCGCCATACGGAAAGTTTCATCAAGGTCTTCATTGCTGCCCTCAATCAGGATTCTATGCATAGGTGTACCGAGAAAAGGATAAGTCTTTTTCTCTTTCATATAAACAGACGGTTCAAGTTCAAGACCTGACAGACCATAGATAATCTGGTCAAGAAAATATTCTGCATAACTTCGTTCCATGCAGCCTTCAGGGAAGTCAGGATAAAATGGAGTAAGCTTCTTGCCAGCCCCAAGCACGTCAGAGAGCATTTCGTAGTTTGTCTTAAAAAATGCAATGATATCATCCTTATCGGCTTTAGCCAGATGTTTCGCCTGCTCTGTTGTCATCGGGAAACCGATTGACGCAAAATTAGCCGCAACGGATGCTGCCAGTTCAACATTGTTATTGTCTTTCTGTTCCGGGAGGATTACCTTGCCCTGCATTTCATAGTATTTTTTTAAAATATTTTTATTCATTCTTTTTCTCCTTTTCTAATATGCTTAAGCAGCAAAGCAGCCGCTTTACGGCTGCCGGCAGAGA
>OGQH01001473.1_pt1 | contig 20667 bp, 20 predicted proteins | sample 1553181 | NCBI WGS metagenome assembly OGQH01 (sample SAMEA2579946, study PRJEB22360) | human gut metagenome | biome: human gut; feature: human-associated habitat; material: faeces | place: Denmark | collected 2008/2010 | reverse complement strand
CCGCCGACAGCACCGGTGATAATCCGGCGATAGGCATCGTCCTGACCTTTCACGCGCAACGAAGGATCGAGCGTGATGGCGCAAAGCCAGAAATTACTGTCATAACGCTGCGAGGGACTTTCGTGAAGAGTGATCCCGCGCACCCCCTTGAACAACTCCCGGTAAAGAGCCTGAACATGTCGATGGTGTGCAATATGCGCATCGATAACGGTCATTTGCCCCCTGCCGATACCGGCGCAGATATTGCTCATCCGGTAGTTGTAACCAATATGTTCGTGCTGGTAATAGGGGTAGGATTCACGTGCTTGCGTAGCATAAAAGAGAATCTTCTTCTTGGCCTCTTCGTCCCCGCAGATGAGCGCACCGCCTCCCGAAGTGGTAATCATCTTATTGCCGTTGAAACTCAATACGCCGTATCGGCCGAACGTGCCGAGCACCCGACCGTCGAAACGGCTGCCGAGCCCCTCGGCCGCATCTTCGATCACGGGAATCCCGTAACGGTCGGCGATCTCCATGATCCGGTCAATCCGGTAAGGCATCCCGTAAAGGGCGACCGGAACGATCGCCTTCGGTTTGCGCCCTGTTTTGGCAATGCGATCCGCGATAGCCGCTTCGAGCAGGTCGGGATCCAAGTTCCATGTCTCACGCTCGGAATCGACAAACACGGGCGTCGCACCGAGATAGGTAACGGGATGACTCGAAGCACAGAATGTAAACGATTGCACCAGCACCTCATCGCCCGGCCCGACGCCGCAGGCCAGCAACGCCAGATGTACCGCCGCCGTCCCCGCCGACAAACAGACGACCGTTTTATTCTGCGGTTCGGCACCCTCGCGACGATTGACGAACCGTTCGAGGTCGGCCTCGAACCCATTGACATTCGGCCCCATCGGCACCACCCAATTGGTATCGAAAGCCTCCTTTATAAACTTCTGCTCCTGTCCCGACATATGGGCGAGACAGAGATAAACACGATCGCGTTTCATTTCAATTTCGGTAATTCTGCTGACTCGTAAGAGCGGAAAATCGTGGCGAAAATAAGCCATCCATCCACTCCATTCTATAATTTAGAAATATCTTTCCCTATTGATTTCTTCAAATTTGAGGATATTTTTTACTTTCTGATTCGGAATCCAATTCCGGAAAGGAAAAAGAAGTTTCACAAGAGCCTGAAGCCACCAGACATAGTGGAGCTTCATTCGGCAATATGATTTACGAAAGCCGAAGTTCTTTTCCAAAAAAGGCTGGATATTTGAATGAGCCGTAATCGAACGCCATCCGTCACTCACGTATTTATATTTTAGTTCTCCAAGATAGTATTTATTCATCTCGAAGAGAAGCCCGAAATACGGGTAATGCTTATTCATCAACTCGGGAGTAGCTTTAAGTGTAGAATAACTGACACAAGAATCCTTAATGGTATTCATGGCCCAAGCTATCAACCGACCGCTTTCTTTTTCAAAAACGCCCCAAAATTCATGCGTACAATCTTCTAGAATTTCCTTTTCCCATTCCACACGAGAGGCTAAACTTATCGTAACTTCACGATAACGTTTGAACGCTTCTATAAATACTTTATAACCATCCTTCTCAATCAATTCAATATTACTTATCGGCTTAATACAACAATCGCGCAGGCAACGTCGGATTTGGTTTCTCGTTTTGGACGGGAATTCTTCGACAGGCTTAGAAATGTCACATATAACCTCCCAAAAATTAGTTTTAACTCCACAATCCCAATCATAGCAATTTCGGAGCATCCAAGCCTTATGAGTTCTTATTAACTCTTTAATTTCTTTATCGTCAAGCCTTCGTTCTTTGTTCGGCATCCCCTCCCAGACAAGACAATGTTTGTAGACAGAATACCCCCCCCCATACTATCAAACATAATGATATTCATATATTTAATAATTAACTATTATTCAGACCGAACGTGTTTTGGAATAGGAAAATCTTTTCTCCCAAGTGTTTTGGCGATAATATAATATGCCGTTTTAAGAATTGTCATGGCATCAAGAGCTAAACTTTGATGATTGACATAATAAAGTTCCAATACAAGTTTTTGAGGAAGAAATTCTTTCTCGTAAACATTTTCCTCCTCAAAAAGTTCTCCATGGGTGTAGTCGTATAAGCTTGCAGGACTTGTCAGACCTGGCCTAACAGACAAAATCTTGTAATAAGGGCCGACATAAATTTTACGAGCATTCTCAATATCCTCCGGTCGAGGCCCGACAACGGTCATATCGCCGTTAAAAATGTTTAAGATCTGAGGAAATTCATCTATTTTCGTAGCGCGGACAAAGCGGCCAAACGGGAAAATACGATTATCATTCTGCAATGTGGTGAGGCGTACTTTACCACTGTTGATACGCATGGAGCGGAATTTATAACAAGTGAATACTTTACCTCCGCGACCGACACGCTGCGCTCGATAAATTGCCGGCCCCGGGCTGACAATCTTAATAATAAGCCAAGTGGCAAGATATATCCACCAAAACATGGCAAGAAACACGACAACAAAAACCAGATCGAATCCTCGTTTGACAAAGTGGTACATTATCAGTCGATTATTTGACGTAATAACATGAATTCCTCAGCACAGTCAACTCCTACGCGCAGTCCTGAGATCCTGTCAGTTTCCTCAAGATACTTTACAGACCGAGGATGTGGATAGTCACGAAGTTCGGTAACATATCGGGCAAATGCTTCATATTTCTTAGCAGCAAAAGCCGCAATATCAACATAGACGTTCGGCAAGAACATCGTATCGGGCTTGCTCGGAGTCCATTCTGTGGACGACGGCACACGATAACAATATAAATTTCTGACAATCTGTCCCATGACAGGCCTAACAGCTACGAGGGTAGAACGATATACATTCTGATGATCTACATTCACATCCCCCCAGAAATGAGTAAAGACACTGTCTGGACCTATCGAACCGACGGCCTCTTCGATAACTGCATTGATCTGTATATGCGGCGTGACATCAAGTTTCATGTCCGGCTGATGACCATATATCACCGATTTTATTCCGAGAATGTCGGCACAAGCTCTGGTTTCAGCCTTCTTATTCTCAATAATCTCTTTAAGATTATCATTCGCACGGTATTGCGCCGAGCTGCCATCCGTCACGATGAGCAAATGAACTTCGGCTCCTTCTGCCGTCATTTTAGCGATCGTTCCGCCCATGCCTAACACTTCATCATCGGGATGAGCCGCAATAACCAAAATCTTTTTCATAAGACACCTATAATCTTTCGTTCATTACAAATCGTTTTAACAAACCGTCAATATGCCCTTTGGCAAAAACTAGGAATCCGGCTTTTTCGACGCCACGTATAGAAGCCGCATTGTCAACCTCGATCGCCATAAAAGCAACCACCACCCCCTCATTATCCGCCAATATTCGAGTTAATAATATGGGATAGAATCCTTTGCCTCTGTGTTCGAGCATTGTCTTGCAATGACCTATATAGATCGCATCTCTTTTGTCCATAAACGGAAAGCGCACAGTCCATCCTAAAACCGGAGCAGAACTTACGGTTATTCCGTTACAATCTATAATTCTATGCTATTTAAACCATTGACAACGAGACAAGAATGACAGAAACCTTCATATTGTAAACATTCGTCAACCCCAGAGAAGAAACATCAATTTCGAACCCGTCAGGTAACGGTGCCCCTTATAACGGATATTTCCATCGTTACGAAAACAAAAATGCGAATTTGTTATGGTCGTCATAATTAATTCATTCCCCTCTTTGAATTTCTGAAAGAGGGTGAAAGCTGCTTTTTTATACCTTTGTACATTGAAAAACACATCGCCTTCCAATCTTTGACGCCCCCTTCTTGATAATGAAGGTCTGCATTGAAAAATTTGAACCAATGATGCCTGAAACGCTCAGGAGATGCAACAAACCAAGCAATGTCCAACCCCAAATATCTTAGATGCTTACCAGGAGTGTACACCATCGTAGGGCGAGGCAAGGACAACTCGTCGGCCATAATAATTTGCCCGAAGTTTATCCCCGAAACATAAGCAGCATGAACACTTGCCGGCACACGAGGATTGATTTCGATTATACGATAGTCACCTTCTTCATTTTCGAGGATATCGAAATCGGCAAATCCCATCCACCCAAGTTCATTCAGAAGCTGTTGACACATTTGTATAATTTGAGGGTTTTCTATCGTAGTGCAATAGCTGCTGCTTCCGCCTTTAATCGGGTAAAATCTCGATATACGGGTCACGACCGAAGAGCTGAAAGTTCCATCGGAGTAACGATATAACATCCCGTTAAAGTAATGCTTCTGTTTATTCAGATATTCTTGTAAGGCACACTCGCCAAATTCTTTTACCACCGTCGGAGCAAGATTGGCAAGTTCCTTCTCATTCTGAACCAAAGTGATCCCTCGGGCGCCATTGGATACGGAGGGCTTGATTAAGGCAGGAAATCCGACATAGCTACCGGCTTCTTTTAGGTTCTGTTCCGAAAGACGTACGGTACGGGGATGCGGTATGCCATGCAGTTGGCAAAAATTGAGAAGCGTTGTTTTATTCAAAACCATTTCGAGCTTCTCCGGTCCTTCCACCGCACACTTTACCGGAATTTCATTCTCGATCGCATTCTTGTTGTGGCTCAACCAGAGCGCATATTCATCTTCGGTCGGGATAACTACATCGATGTTAGACCGCTGAATAAATTCCTTCAAAGCCAAAACCGTCAGATCCTCAACCGACTCGGCTATGAACCGATCAACGAATCTGCAATATTTAGCTGTGGAATCCTTTGCGCCAAGACATACGACTTCATGACCACAATCCTTAAGGCCTCGAGCCATCGAAAGCGTTTGTAACTCGCCTCCAAGTAACAATACGGTAGCCATTTAATATCGTTCTTTGTAATACAACTTCTTAATGACACCGAAGAATAAGTTCCTTACAGTGTTGAATACAGCCATTAAGACAGGCTGACGGTCACATTCATGATGTAACTTGTAGAGCCATTTTATCAATGTGTGATAATCAGCATTACTTATAGCGCCTTTACGATCTACTCGATAAAATGCGAGAGGCATTTCCAACAGGTAGCAATTCGCCTTGCGGCATACTTTAAGCCAAAGAGCATAATCATTGTTCTTCTTTATATCGTCGATTTGGATGAGTCCTACGACCGAAGCATCATACATCACCGTCAAGCACCCGATCCAGCAATAATTATACATTCCGCGACGAGTGATTCGCTTTGGACCGAAACGCTTGACCCCCAATTCTTTGCCATTCTCATCAATGTTGCAGTTTTGAGTATATGTAAACGCATATCCATTATCAATCATAAATTTAACCTGCCTTTCCAATTTTTCAGGATGCCAAAGGTCATCACTGTCCAGAAAGGCGATCCAACGACCGACAGCCATACGTAATGCAGTATTGCGAGCGATAGCTGCACCGGAGTTACGCTTTAAACAATGATACTTGATACGAGGATCTCGCTCCGAATACATGGCAACGATTTCATCGGTGTGGTCGGTCGAACAATCATCGATGATAATCATCTCCCAATTCGTATAGGTTTGGGCTTGAACGCTTTCGATAGTCTCGGCGATGAACCTCCCGCAGTTGTAGGTCGGGGTTATGATGGATACGAGATCGGTTTTCATATGTCAATCACGTCGGAAAAGGTCGCGGGTATATACCTTGTCGGCAATGTCGCTGAGAACTTCATTATAGCGGTTGGCGATGACTGCATCAGAAAGGCGTTTGAATACCTTGAGGTCATTTACCACCCGACTGCCGAAGAATGTGGTGCCATCCTCAAGCGACGGTTCATAGACGATCACCTCGGCACCTTTAGCTTTAATGCGCTTCATGACACCTTGTATCGACGATTGGCGAAAATTATCGCTGTTGGATTTCATAGTAAGACGGAAAACTCCTATCACAACGCGGCGCTCGGTTTCTGCATCGAAATTGGTGTTGTTACCATAGCTGTAATATCCCGCCATACGCAGTACCTGGTCGGCGATAAAGTCTTTACGAGTACGGTTACTTTCGACGATTGCCGACATCATATTCTGAGGCACATTGGAATAATTGGCGAGGAGCTGCTTGGTATCTTTAGGCAAACAATAGCCGCCATAGCCGAAACTAGGATTGTTGTAGTACATACCGATACGGGGATCAAGTCCTACGCCTTCGATTATCGCACGCGAATCAAGGCCTTTCACTTCGGCATAAGTATCGAGTTCGTTGAAATAGCTTATGCGAAGCGCCAAGTAAGTGTTTGCAAAGAGTTTGACGGCTTCGGCCTCGTTGACGCCCATGAACAGAGTAGGAATGTCAGTCTTTATCGCACCTTGTTGAAGTAGGGAGGCAAAAGTATGTGCGGCATCTTGCAAAAATGGAAAGTCGACTATGTCGAAGATAGCTCTATTTTCAGCATCCTCCTCCATAGAATCAGGCAATTTAGGATAACCTATTATTATTCTACTTGGATAGAGATTGTCGTAAAGCGCCTTGCTTTCTCGCAGAAACTCTGGCGAGAAAAGAAGATTAAGACGTTTTATTCCGCGGTCGGCATAGCGCAGATAGAGTGAACGACAATAACCTACGGGAATGGTAGACTTTATCACCATCACAGCATCCGGATTGACTGACAACACTAGTTCGATTACATCTTCAATACAATGGGTATCGAAATAATTCTTGACAGGGTCGTAATTGGTCGGAGCAGCAATGACGACAAAATCGGCATTGCGGTAAGCCGCGGCACCGTCGAGCGTCGCAGAAAGATTGAGTTGTTTTTCCGCGAAATATTTTTCGATGTATTCGTCCTGAATAGGAGACTTGCGGCGATTGATTAGATCGACCTTTTCGGGAATAATATCTACTGCTGTCACCTGATTGTACTGGGCTAAAAGCGTAGCGATACTAAGTCCCACATAACCGGTACCTGCTACAGCTATTCTAATTTGACTCATAATGTTAATCAACAATTAAAGATTTAATACCTGCCGCAAATCGAGATAAAATGAATGGCAAATTATAAGCAACCGGATTTTTAATCCAATACCCGCAAACCTGACCTGAAACTCTCATTTGATTTAACAGTTTTTGCCGGAGAGTCCTATGCAACGTCGTCGCCGATCCCCTACGGATACGTCTATAATAAACAGCCGACGACGAAGTGAAACGAACACTTTCTATTTTGTCGGAAACAAGCGTCATGAACAAACTGTCCTCGCTGTTTTTGAAACGGATATCGAAACGGCGGCGACCTATAATGTTGCGGTGAAGAATCTTCATCACCGGTCCGTTAAAATATGATCTCACATTAAAAATTGAGGGGGCCGGAACACCGCTGCTATATCTGGCAAAAATACAATGTTGACGATTGTCAAAATTTAATACATCCCCACCGTCTTCGAAATACGCACTATCGCTCAGCCCCACGCACGTTTCAGTCGAGATACCGGATAACTCCTCCAAATACGAAGGCGAAACATAATCATCGTCGTCAAGAAACCCGATAAATTCACCCTGCGCCTCTTCGATGCCGATATTCCGAGCATTGCTTACCCCGGCCACATTTGTTTGAATAAGCCGAACGCAATGCTTGCTTAAATGCCTATCTATGAAGGCTCGAATCTGACTCCTCCAAGGCTCATCACAACCGTTGAGCACGATTATTACCTCAAACTTGGAAGCATTCAACGTCTGAGCACCAAGTGAAGCAAGGCACTCTTCGATATATCCGCCCGGCTTGTATGTGGGAACGACGAGGCTTACAACAAACTTCGTTTCACAATTTTGCTTTTTTTTCGCTGCTATGTATACTTTTTGCATAATGTTCCTGTTGAATATCATTTACATGACTGTGAAGATCTCGATAAAGTCCTTCTTTAAGGAATTTTGCAGGAATACCTCCTATAAGAGAATAATTAGGAACATCATATTTTTTATTTAAAAGACTATATGCAGACGCAATACAGAAATCCGGAGTTTGCGTACCTTTCATCACTAAACAACGAATACCTATCCAATTATTTTTACCAATGACGATCGGTTTTGTAATAGCACTATGTTCACCGGTAGCTTTATCAATTGTAGAATGAAAATCTGTATCAAGTATAATACTTTCCCAAGCTATACGACTATTTGCACCAATAATAACAGAATCATAACAAGCAATTCTCACCATCGGTCCCAAATAAATATTATCGTTGAATGTAAGAGTCCCATGCTGTCCTATTTCCAAAGCGACACCATCACAGAATGATATTTTACTACCGAATATACATTTACCACCATAATTAGCCCATACACAACAATTAGTAGCTTGTTGATATAAGACATTACCATTTCCTCCGATAAAAACCATCCCAGGACGTACTCGTCCAAAGAGTTGGACAGTCCCTTGAGTATGCGCCAATTTTACCTTTGATAAAAAAAGTATAGGCATTTTAATCGCCTGATGAAAAGGCAGATAGTGAAAGTTGAAATAAATTGCTTTGGGTAAATGGCATAAAGCCTTAAACAATAAATATTTATTCATTGCATAAAAAATATTTTATATGGAAGGTATTGCGATCTGCCTAATGATGAATTGATGATATTCACATTATAAAGAAATAATGATGAACAAAATACCCAATAAACCAACATGTATATTATTCGATCCTTAAATTGTACGTTCGTACTCTTAAATTTAACTACAAATGGGATTAATGCATAAAGATAGCAGATAAACGGAGAGGAGAGTCGGACAGAAAGAGTGGTCTGAAATCCAAATAGGAACATTAAAGCAACCCCAATATTATATATAGTAAAATTACGATAATTAGTTGAATCTGTTAATGCATACCGTCTAAGTCGAATCAATAAAATAAGATCAAAGAATAAAAAAATGTATGGTATCTTTCTCATTCCATCTGATCCTTGTCCTGACTCAGCATAATTGACTAATCGTTCAATAAACATATTGTCTGGAAGATTATTTGACAATATCTGTGAAAGAACAAACTCTCCACTAACAAAACTTGTACATAATATAGCGATATTGAGCCATACAGGAATTCTGACTAAATAAAGAGGTATAAACAAAAGCCCAACAATGGCTCCCTTATGAAAACACAAGGCAACAAGAATTAAAAAGGAAAAAAAACAATAACGTTTATCTTGCAATAACGTTGAAGCATAAACAATAATGGCCAATGCCGACCAAAAGCGAACAATGCTAAAACTATGAAGATATAACAATGGGAAACTCAAAAAAGTGAGTGCTGCCAATGAAACATCACAAGACATTCGCAAGATCGCCTTTCGAGTAAAATAAATAGCTATAAACGAATTAGCAATGAAAAAAAATTGGGGAAATAGTTGTCGGGATAGAAGGACCAACCATTTTTGTCCCAGCTCAAAACGATTAATCGCCCAATCGGAACCAGAAACAATGGTCTCGACATAACCTGGGTAGTCAAATCCTACATCGTAGCGAATAGCACTGAATACAAAGAGGACGAAAAACATGAAATTATTCGACCGTCGGGTGTTTATACAGAGATTGACACCCAGCATCAAGAGTAGCAATACATAGGGTACTATGTCCATTTTTCGATCTTTATGGGATAATTATTGTGAATGTATTTTTCACATTCCACCACATCGTTAATATCTTTTATCATCCGGAAAGAACCGGCCCGGCCTATCGTAGTAAGCGTCAAATTTTTCCAGAATGCCATAAATCGGGAAAACCACGCAGAAATATAAGCCTTTGCAACTTTCGGCAAAGATGCGTTCTTGAGAAGAGAGCGTATCCGTTGACGATCTGAAAAAGAATATACGAGGAATCGGCCATATACGCTTTCAACACAAAACTTAGATCTCAACAAATCTTCCCGATCCATCCGCCGCAGTGCTTTCATGGCCGATTCCGCCCATACGGTTGCGGCTGTCCAAAAATGCGGTAGCACGGTCTCCCAGTTTTCAGCACATCCGGCAGGCAGCCATGAAGCGTCTTCGATCGGCAGTGCATGTTTGTGCATAGCTCCCATTCCTCCTCCACTTTTGACACACGCCCCTGCCCATGAAACGGGATAATCGAGAAAACAATGTTTTTTCACCACCAGCGACAATGCTATGGCATTCGCCATATCCGGACTCGGTCCCGGGAAAAAAGTTCCCGTTCGAGAATAAATTTCATCAAGAACCGTCCGTTTTACGATACCATTATATACACAAGGTAATTTACCATACGAACTCGCTCCGCTTCTAAGGACATGTACAAGCTCCGATTCAATATTGACATTTATGAGTTTCTTACCCGACCGCCGTATCGTCAACGACCCTCCGTAATTGAAAACCTTATTTTTAAGATTGGGCCAAACATATTTACATCGATAACAATTAAGCGACTCTATGCCGTACCGCTTCATGAAACGCGCCACATCGATGATTTCTCGTTGATCAGCATCGTCATCGCCGATAAAATTGACATATTCACCCGTCGAAAGCAGGATCGCACGATCTGAATTTTCCCCGACCGATATATGTTCGGCCGTATAGGTATAAAGGATACGTTTATCATCGACTGTCGATAGGAATGCTAAAAAATCCGAATTGTCGTCGGAATTATCGGAAATGGCGAGCTGTATCTCCGAAGAAGTATAAACTGAGTGAAATAACTCCACAAATTTTTTCAGGCAATCATACCGGTTTTTCGTCGGTATTACAATGCTTAGTAACGGTTGAGACATTTTCGATGTTTTTACCAAGCATTGCAACCGGCTGTCCAAACGTCAACTGTTCATAAATGAATTATCCATATCGCCTTTCAAGCCCGCTGCGACGCCTTTCAGATAATATTTGAAATGCGTTCTACGTTCGCGTTGACGTATATCTCTGAAAAAGAGAATGACTTGGATAATCAGATGTATAATGAGATTCCTGATCAGAACAGTTCGGGAGAAATGCTTGCGTGATAAATAAATATAGTTACGTGCTATAAGATATTGCGTTCTCGGATCGCGGTGTGCGCCTGTGGCATTGATATGCTGATGCCAAGCGAGTACCTCTTTGGTTACGGCTTCAAGATAACCTTTTTGAGCACTGCGGACCGCCATATCACGCTCATCGCAGTACATAAACAGATTTTCATCTTGCAGTCCTACCCCCCCCCTCTTGCATATAAAACATTGATTTTGCCATATTTAAACCACCGGGCACACATGATACCACCTGTGATGTCTCCTTGACATCACTCAAAGGCGAGTTGTGATAGAGTTGACGGGATTTACCTGTCTTCATATTGATCATCGTACCAAAAAGTTCGACTGTGTTAGAGTCTTTTTTGAGTAGTACGGGAGCCACCATACCGAAGCGAGGATCGGAATTGAGAAACTGATAAAGACGGGTAACACCGCCTCGCTCGATTTTTATATCATTGCCGATGAGCATGACGGTATCGATTTCAGGATTTTGAAGAGCATGACGGATACCTGCATTGTATGCTCCAGTACACCCGCCATTGTATCCGAGTTCGATATGCGTCGAATCGGGGAAAGCCTCCCGCAACTTTCTCTGATACTCCGGCGTACTACCGTTATCCACTACGATATGTTCGTAAAGTTCGTCTTTATAGTCCTTAAAATACATTTTCCAAGGGACGAGGCGAAAATCGTCGTTGCGCGTGAGTGTGATCGCTGCTATTTTCATCGTTAGGGAACTGTTTTATTGAGATTCAAGCTATCAATACAGTCACATGACCATTAGTTCAGCTTTTCTTTATTATTCTTTTTAAGTCGCCGGTTGATGTATGATAAAATGTTTATGTCCATTTTCGCCCCCATATACCAAAGGGTGTAGCCGGAACACGATACGAACAAGAGTCCTCCCAAAGTCCACTGTAACCATCCCGTCTCGATACTGCGGAAATATTTTGCCAAGAAACATGCTGCAATGGCTAAGATAAGGTTAAATATAACCGAACGATTAAAGGAAATGCCATAATATTTAGACATAATATATTGATATACTAAAACTTGCAAAAGGCCATTAACGGCATATCCAATACCCAACCCGATTAACCCCCAAATATTATACAATAAAATATTTAACCCTAAGATAGCAACACAACAAACAAACGACGAAACGAGGAACAGACGGGAGTTCTGCTTAGCCAGCAATACCATACCCATACAATTCGAACAAATAATCGCTATCGAGCCTATTATTGCGAAATCGGTATATTGCGAAGCGCTGAGAAATGCGTCGGAATACAGAATCCGGAGAAAATACGGAACGAGAAATACAAAGGAGACGATTAAGGGCAATCCAATGATCAGTCCCGTTTCCGACTGCGCATTGACGGCCTGGGCAAGTCTCGCATCATCATCGTTGATACCGCAAATACGGGGATAATACTCGGTGGACATCGCCGAAATAATGACAGCGAAATAACTTACGACAATCGTAGCGCCGGCTTGGTAAATACCAACTGTTTCCACGCCTCCGTGCATACTTATGTAACCCGATAACACAAGACTCGAAAGAGTGAGCATCATGTTCATCAGCATGAGCGAGATACCCATTTTAATCGTACCCGACGATTTCAACAGGGTCTCTTTGAACGTTAATGAAACCCTATTATATTTTACTTTGTCGGCATAAAATTTCGAAATGGCGAGGGTGGCGAACGTCGACACGATAAGCGACGGGACGATACCCTTATCCCCCAAATAATAATAGAAAGGCAATGCGGCCAACAATCCGATTGCGCTTCCCCACAAATTGGAAAGCGCCATGTTGCGCAGTTGACGCATTCCTGTATTGATGGCACGATAGCCCTGTATCAGAATTAAACCTCCTGTTACAAGCGATAATGCGATATACGACCACGTATAATTCCCGTTTCCAAAGGTCCATCTGCTGAGAACTGGCGAAAGACATATCGTTACAACTACCCCTAACAGACTTGTATACCGAATGATAGATTTGATAAAAGAGACCGTCAGATCAATCTGGCTGTTTTCACCTCGTTCTCGAGCCTCCGATATGTCGCGTATGGAACTTTGATTTATACCCAACCCGCATGAGACGCTTAGAAAACTTACAGCGTACTGAAACAAGCTTATTACACCCATTCCCGCCGTACCGAGCAGGATAGCTACTACTTTATTGATTCCGACTTTCACAAATATATTGAATACCTGTACGAAGCCGAAGAGGAACGTGGTTTTGAATATGTTTTTGTAACCAGAAAGGTCACTCATAAAGCATTGTCATTTATCCACCAGCCACAGGGAAGAGCTACGAAATGGCGATTGAATTCCTCCACGCCCGAAAACACCCCTTGGTCTCCGAAAAGAGAATAATAAGTGTTCGGAAGATGTACTCCCGAGATACCGCAGGTTCCCGCCGCTCGGAAATCGGCTATCAGTCCGCGTTTGTCGCAAGCCAACGCTCCGAATACCCAATAATTAGGATTCGTACCCGAAAGAGGGACGAGAGGTTCAACTCCGTCAGGAAGATTTTCCGCAATCCTGACGGCATTCTCGCGCTGTCGGCGAAGCAGTTCCGGTGTATCGGCGAGCGACAACATGCCGATATACGCATTCACATCGGACGATAAACAACCATAGGCGGCCTCGGAAATATCGCAAAGAGGGGATATTTCGCCAAGATCGTCGCGGAATCTCGCCCTGTCGATCCCATAGTCGCGCAACAATGCGGCTTTTTGAGAATACGTTGGGTCCTTGAAAGATACAGCCCCTCCGTCGATCGCATTGGGCAGGCGTACCGTCTGGAAAGAGTACACCGTAGCGTCCGCATCCCAATTACCGGCCTTGCGTCCGTGATATTCCGTACCGAACGCTTCCGAGACATCGTCGATCAGCATCAATCCATGTTCGTTCGCGATTTTTCGCATTTCACCGACATGGCCGGCGTAACCGCAAAAGTGGTTATGCACGATCGCACGGGTACGCGGCGTGATTTTAGATTTTACAGCCTCCGGATCGAGCGTTCCTGTCGAAGGATCGATATCGGCCCAGATAAGTTTGATGCCACTGACTGCGAACGGTTGACTCGAAGCCAGACAGCACATCGGCGAAGCCACAACTTCATCTCCGTGACCAAGACCGAGTGTGCGAATAAGCACGAGATAAGCCGAATTGAAAGAATTGGTACAAAGTACCTCATCGATTCCGATATATTCGGCTAACCGAGCTTCAAATTCCCGCGCATACTTCCCGTAAGCCAATTGCCCTGAACGTAAAAGTTCATCCAAACCCGGCAAGCCTGGCGGTACATAAGGCTTAAAAAGTAATGTCATATCAAGTGTCAGATCATATTATTCCACGACCAATGCGGTTCCGAAACCGGTCCCGGAGACTCAAGAACAAATTCGGTTTTATAATCACTGAACATCTTGTCGTATGAATGTTCCATATCCCAATTGAATATACGTTGGACATGTCCGCCGTGTACCTTCGCCGGAATACCGGCCAACATTCGATATTCGCCTTCGGAAGAATAATCTTTATTGACGAAACTATTCCTTGCCACTATAGTATGGGCGGGAAGTACCGTACCCTTCGTTACTACCGTACCAGCGTTAATCCAGCAGTATTCACCGATGTGTATCTCTCCGTCGGAACGATGTACTACCCCTGTATCAATATTCTTCACGTAATGGAGATTAGTATCCATAACCGTACAGTTCATCGTTATCTGCGTATAGGCTCCAATCCTGATAGCCTTGCGGGCACATAATCTCGTGCCGCTTCCAATCTGGACATTTTCTCCCATTTCAATCACAGCTTCCTCACGAGGGACGAGCAGATTCACCCCTCCCGCAAAAAGCACTACTCCACAACATTTTACCGTACCATCTATCCATAATACATTCGAAGTAAACGACAAGGGATGCAAATCGACATATTTGAATCCCAATCTCAGCATTCCGCTATGTATTGGACTATTAAATACAATTTTACCTTTTAGAGAATGAATAAAAGTCTTTCCGTAAACATAAACCGGAAATTTAATCGCCTCTCTCAATGAAAGAAGTGAGAAATTGACTCTCAACGTTGCGATTATATTGAGTTTCAAAACCGTGCGCAGAAATCTGTAAGGAGGTCTTAATAATCTCTTGATCATCATACAAGTATTATTGCTTCATTATTCTGGGAAAGTCTATACTTGCGACAGATTCTTCTATGAATCCGGGGCAGGAAAGCCGGATTATATCAGCATCACGTATACCGGAAAGAACTGCTACCGAAGTGATTCCAAGTGTATTCGCCGCATCTATATCGTTCTCCGTATCTCCAACAATAAGCTTTAGATTGCTTACTTTTGAATAATATTTCGTTTTGTCTTTTCCTGCTATGATAATGTCCCTAAAAACATTGTTTAATCCCAATTCACCAATCTGCCAATGCAATCTTTTTACATCGTGGCGTGTCGTGACCAGACAGGGAGTAACCCACGACGAATTAAGTTTTATAGTATTGACAACCCCTGGAATGACAGTATCGAAAACAAGGTATTTCACATCTTCAATCAATGAAGCCCTCTGTTGAAGAAAAATATTTATGCGTTCCTTATCTGCAATACCACTCCGAGCAAGAATCAGATGGATGTTGGTTCTTTTACGTCTCATAGGCCAATATATCCCGAAAGGAAGTGCCGAACCCGACAAATCCTGCATAAGATCGTGATATACGGCATAATCACGTCGGGAAATATCAATGATTGTACCGTCGAAATCAAATGCTATCGCTGGCTTATGCATGAAAAAAGTACGCTGAATTGTATCTTACCATCTCCATGCCCCAATGTGGCTCCGGAACGGATGCGACATCTTCATTCGTAAGCTTTACCCACAGACTCGGAAGGTTACACCCCGAATTAACGCTCAAATCTATACCACTGCCGGGTCTTGGATTTATCTCTATGAACGAGAATCTACCGTCAACACGTTTTATACATTGGAGACACATGATACCGCGAAGACGCAACTTCTTACATATAGCCTTGACTTCCTCTATCAGAACATCATCCTTTACCGTTTTGCCATGCCATACCATACCACCACGCACATCAAGACGTTGCCTTGGAACAACACACAAAGCATTGCTGTCGGCATCGCAAAGCACATCTACAGTAAATTCCGGTCCTGCCACATACTCGGTCATTACACCAGACAAGAAAGCCTCATGAGACACAGTTTCCATATCCGCTTCATTACGGATTATATAAAGAAATTTGGCCTTATTTCCCATCTCTTTCTTTCTCAAAACAAAAGGGATTTCGGGCTTGTTCAATGTAGCCGGAGTATCAATTCCCTGCTTCATAAAAAGAGAGGAAGTTTCCTCTTTATCAAGAAGCAAGAGAGCGTTGTCACAATAACCGTTGTGAATCACATTCTTCGCTGCAAGAATATCGTGCATCATGAGCAAGGCCCTTGTGTCGTGATCATTCGTACTGATTACATGTGTCACATTATATCTACCGATAATATCAAGCATGGATGCTTCGTAGGCCTGACTTGCGGCAAAAGGCACGGTAAAATTCGTACAGAATTTATTCGCGGCATTAAGTTCTTTGCAATCTGTACCTATTATTTCATATTCACCCGAAAGAGCTTTTATGACATTTATACCGGTAGTGTTGCCTGAACCTGCTATCAATATCCTGGAATTTTTAACGCTCTGGCAGTTCATTTTTCGTTTCGGTAAATATTACCATCCTTTTTTGACAAGTTCCACAATGCGGATACGGTCTTCGGGTGTCACCCACCAGCCGCAGGGAATATGAACGAACGATTCATACCACTGCTCCATGCCGGGAAGATCGCGGCGCGAATCCTTGAATATCGAATGCGTGTCGCTGCGGTGGTGGAGGGGAGACGCAAGCACGCCGTTGGCTTCCATCATGCGGATGAAATCGTCGCGCCGTTCCACTTTCATAGTATAGAGCCAATAGGATGCCTCTGCACCGGGATAATAGAACGGCAACGTAACTCCGTCGGCTCCGGCCAACGCTTCGTCGTAGAATTTACCGTTCGCTATGTATTTACCGATGACGTCTTCGATATACCGCATTTGTACAAGACCTATGGTGGCATTGACATTGTTCATGGCGTACTTATACCCGACTTCGGTGATGTCGTTTTCGAGTCGGGAGCGCTTTTTGTCGAGACCGAACCAACGAAGACGACGTGCACGGTCGAGTTCGGCCTCCGATCGCACTGCGAGGAAGCCGCCGTCGACCGTTGTCATATGTTTGATCGCTTGAAGAGAAAATATGGTGTACGGTACATTGCAACCTGTCATCCGGCCCTTGTATTTGGAACCGAGGGCGTGGGCGGCATCTTCGATCAACGGAACACCCGTCTCCGCAGAGATATGCCGAAAAGCATCGATGTCGCATACCATGCCCGCATAATCGACAAGCACGATCGCCTTGGTTCTTTCAGTAATCAGACTGTGGACGCTGGCAGGATCGAGAAGACCGTTGGCAGGATCGACGTCTCCCCACACGACTTTGGCCCCGACCATCGCAATGGACGTATTGGTAGGCTCGGCCGTCATGGGCGTCGAGATAACCTCGTCGCCGGGTTTTACGCCGGCAAGAATAAAGGTCAGATGAAGCGCATCCGTTCCGGAATGCAGCGAAAGCATATTCGGATTGCCGATAAATCGACGGAACTCCGTCTCGAAATCATCGACAGCCTGTCCCGTAGCGATATATCCGCTATACAGAATCTGCTCCAACGCCGGCATCAACACCTCGCGCGGAGGCATATACGGTTTGACCAATGGTATCATGCCTTTGCCTTGAATTTAGCGAGTTCTTCGCGTACATAATCGAGTTTCAGGAGCATTTCTTTCATCTGCTCGACATCAAGGCGACGCGTATTGTCTGAATTATACTGCTTACAGTCGACCCGATGTCCGAATTCGTCGACATACTGCGAATAGTTCAAATCGCGGAGATCGGCCGGAATTCTGTAGAAATTGCCGAGATCTTCGGCTTTACCCATCTCCTCAGACGTACAAAGCGTTTCATACATCTTTTCTCCGTGGCGCGCTCCGATTATTTTGATCGGGTTGTCGACTCCGAATATCTCCTTAATAGCCTGTGCCAAAACTTCGATAGTCGCTGCGGGTGCTTTCTGAACGAACAAGTCTCCGGGCTCGGCGTGTTCGAATGCAAACAGCACCAAATCGACAGCCTCGTCCAGCGACATCATGAAACGCGTCATTTCAGGCACGGTGACAGTCATCGGCAGACCGGCGTTGATCTGGTCGATAAACAGAGGAATAATCGATCCTCGCGAACACATCACGTTACCGTAGCGCGTCGCACAGATAACTGTTCCAGCCTCTTTCGCCCGAGGATCACGCGCCTTGGAAATCGCCAGTTTCTCCATCAACGCTTTGGTCATACCCATCGTATTGATCGGATAAGCCGCCTTATCGGTAGATAGAACAACTACACGTTTTACGCTATTGCGAACTGCCGCTTCCAACACATTTTCAGAACCCAAAATATTCGTTCGTACGGCCTGGATCGGATAAAACTCGCAAGAAGGCACCTGTTTGAGCGCCGCGGCCGAGAATACATAATCGACACCTGCCATCGCAGAGTCTATGCTTTCGAAATCCCGGACATCGCCGATGATAAAATTCAACTTGGAATTATTGAGACGGTGGCGCATCTCGTCCTGCTTCTTCTCGTCACGCGAAAAAATCCGGATCTCTTTGACATCCGAATCAAGAAAACGTTTCAGCACGGCATTGCCGAACGAACCCGTACCTCCTGTAATCAGCAGGACTTTGTCTTTAAACATGGACATATTCTCTTATATTATTTTTATGATATAATTAATTATACCGACTAACATCGTAAGTCGACACCCGCTATCAGAAACGGTAATAATACCGTCTTTTAAGGCAAAGAATATATAAGTCGTCAAGACCTGTCGGCAAGGTAGTATTCGTATTGGGCACGAAGTTCTGCCTGCGCCTTCGACTCGCCGCCGCTACTCTCTGGAAGAAATTCCCGCCCGTGTGCAATGCCCTCGGCGTCGCACGACATTACCGAGAGGCAAAGAGCCGCCAATGCTTTCGTCCATCGATTGGTTAGATTCACTGCGAGTTTTTCGAAACTCGCCTGCGCTTTCCGGAAACCATCCGCATCGCCCAAAATTTTGCATGCCGTCATCAAAAGCAGCTGAAGTTTCGCCTCAAACTTGGCGTTATCGAATTTTACGGAATCAAATCTTCGGCAAAAGACGACCAGCGGAGCGATCAGGCCGGCGTCGAGTTTTCCTCCGCTGCGGTAAACTCTCATCGCCGCAAAAAGACGAGGTATAAAAGCCTCGACCTGATCATAGGCCCGTTTGCTGTTTTTGGCGAATTCGAGAACTCTCAGATAATCTGCTTTAACGGCATACACCGTTGCGGCCAGATCTTGCGTCACTGCGATAAGCAAATTGCCGCTGCGTCCGCGTTTTTTGGAGATATATCTTCCTTTCAACCCCGAAAAAGCGCCTTGTACCACTTCGACATAATCACCCTCTTCGAGATCGATCTCCTCCGTCGAAAAACACGGAATCTGATTTGCGTAATAACGGGCAACTATCTTGAAAGCCTCCATCGACTGATCGGTAACCGAAAGATAACGGGGCGAGTCCAAATGGCTCAGCACGAACGAGAAGCCATTCGTCTGAGAACAAAGATTTTTGACACATCCCAAACTTCCCCGCACGAAAACATAATGAAACATCAAAGGTGTTTCGATACGTTTCAATTTGCCTCCGGTTTCGACCATCTTCACAAAAGTCGGAGCGAAAAGTTCCAATTCCTCATCGTTGACCTTATTGAATCGTCCGACCACGGCCTCGGCAGTTTCATGTCTTGCAACTATCGAAGGGATATAATTAAGGACAAACCACTGTATATTTCCATCTCTCTCCGCCACGATTTTCAGATGAGCGTTCAATTTAGGCAAAATCCCCACTTAGACCAAAAATAAATATATCTTTATAAATCAACCATTTACAAGATAACAATATTGGTCTACCGAAAACTATACCTGCCCTTGCAGGTCGTAAATACGTGCAACTCTACGTTAGTAAGAGATTTCTTCGATCGCAAAGTTACTGCTTTTTTCATCATTTGCAATATTGATTATCGATTTTAAATGGAGTTCCGTGTTGTTCAGCAAAATGCATAGTTTTAATCGGATAACACAAGTCGAATGCCAGCGCTTAAATTCCAGCCGGTTATCCAACCCCTAAACACCCCTCAATCCGCTCCGAATACCCCGTCTGCTACTGCGGAAAAGACGAAGGACGACCTGCAATTTTTCATTTTCGTTTTTAATTCGTATTTTTGTAAAATTATATACATATTAGAAACGTGAAACCGAGTTTACCGATTCTTTTGCTGGCTCTGGCCGCAGGCTGCGCCGGGCGGCGTCCGGCACCGTCGACAACGGCCGCACAGGCTCCCGTCGAACCCGTGCAGTATACCTACGTCGTCAAGGCGAGCTATCCGCACCTGACGACGAGCTACACGCAGGGGCTCTATTTCGACGACGGCTTCCTGTGGGAAGGCACCGGCCAGTACGGCGCCTCCGCGATTCAGCGGCTC
>OGQH01001468.1_pt1 | contig 20715 bp, 24 predicted proteins | sample 1553181 | NCBI WGS metagenome assembly OGQH01 (sample SAMEA2579946, study PRJEB22360) | human gut metagenome | biome: human gut; feature: human-associated habitat; material: faeces | place: Denmark | collected 2008/2010 | reverse complement strand
CAAGGGGCTCGAGGGACACGCCCTCCGCGGCGGCGGCGATCTGCAACGCATGGTAATACGAACCGCTCCCGCCCATCTCGACGACGCTCGCCGCACCGTTGATCGTCTCCCACTGGATGCGCATCTGCTGCTTCTCGACGATGTCGAATACCGTGTCGTCGTTCATTGCGGCAATCGCATCATTCGCATCACTTGCTGCTTGCTGGGCCTTGTCGATCTGTTGCTGTGCCGTAGTCCATTCTGAGAGATTATGTAGTCCGGAGCTGTTCTTGCCTATAACGATGTCGGCTTTGATCTCCATGCGTCGCCTTGTTGCGCCTTCCCTTCGTTGATACGTGATGTATGTCGAGTCAGGATCGGAGAGATCGCGGTCTCCGAAGAACATGTCGCCGTAAACATACATGTAGGCTTCGCCGGTAAAAGGGTTGACACCCTGCCCAACATAGTTTTTCTCCGAGAGGGTATAACTGTCGATGTGTGCGAGTATGACGATAGAACCCCCGTCGGTGGCATCTATGACTACTGCCGATTGCCGTGCAACGTCAGTTCTATTACCGAACTGTACGATATTGTCTCCCACGTCGGGGATTCCGTTGCCGTCAGCGTCCGTTTTCGAGAGATCGACGTAGCTCTCCGTAACGGCCGTAACCAGACGCCAATAGTACTTTATAACCGTATTGCCTTCGGCGGCGTATCGTTGGCAACGAACTTGGTCGCCGACTTTAAGGCCGCTGTACTTAGCGCCGTCGTGATTGTTGTAGTAGCATCGATATGCCGTTGCCGTCTCTTCTACCGATGTGCATTCGAATCCCCCGCAGGAAAACACCGTTTCTCCGGTGACGAAATCCGTTTGCCGGATGACGAGTTCATTGAAAACAGCATCCTTGCGCACGATGAGCCGATCGGCTTCTACGACGGAATTGCCTGCTGCATCTTTATACATTGCATACCCGGCACCGGAGAAATCCCCTTGTCTGAAATCTCGCGATACGATGTCGCCGCCGACAGCTACATCTTCCGAGAATAACGTGTCGCCTTGTACTACACCCCCTTTGCGCTTGTTCAGAAACAGCGTCTCGATTGCTAAGGCGGAGTAGGTGTTGTAGTCGGTGGGGTATGTAAGATCGTATTTCGATCGTATAAGGTAGATGCCGACCCCTGACACTACACCGATTCGTTCGGCATAGGCTGCGGCGTCTATGCTCTTTTCGATCTTTCCGAACCGGGAATATGCCGTGTTGTCACCGACAGTGTATGTGGCGATATATTCGTTGTAAAGTTTCTTTTCATATCCTTGAATGCGAGACAACCGCCCCTGCTCGCCGAATCGAGGGCCGACAAGTAACACTTTCTGCCCGACGTCGTAGTTCTTGTCGTTCTCTTGACAATATACTGGATTTGTGGGGCACGGGTATACGTCGGTGTCGCTGCTGTTTTTCGCTGCCCACGATTTGCCGGCTTCCAATAGCTCCTGCTCGGCTTCCCGTATACGCTCTTTGGGTAGGTTAACGCCGGTCAGAACAAACGTGTCGCCAGGTTCGGGATGAAGGATTTCGTTGGGAATTATGATCGGTCGTTCCTCTCCCGAATCCTGCGTCTGCGCAATGATCTCGAATTTCTTGTCGAAATCGCTTTCGTTGATGCTCAGTTCGAAATCCCAGCCATTGAGGCTGCCGCTGGTAAAATGCGCGCCTATCGTTTCTCCCGCGATCAGGTCATCTGGTGTAAATGGAGTATCTGCACACACCATGACGTAGGCATCGAATTTCGTCCCGTCATCCATCGAACGCTCGACAGTTTCTATGCTCGTAACGGTTTCCGTATTCTTGGGATAGATGTCTTCGAAAAAGGCGACTTGCTCCACGATGTCGTTGGGGTCGAGCGGCGTCCATGCGTCGATGTATTGCTGGCCGTTCGGCAGGTGTAGGCGTGTCTCCGATATGTGGTTGGTCACTCCGCCTTGCTCGGAGGAGGCGTAGTTGCTCGTAAGGTTGCGGGTGGAGCCGAAGACGTAGAAACGAGTGCCATAGTTCGAGTTGTCGCCTTTCTGCTCGGGAATAGAACTTACGACATTACCGCGTTCGAACCGTTCGGGTGTTCCGAATTCCAGCTTGCCGAAATAAATCCATATTTCATCGCCGTTTTCGACCGTCCACCACTCCACGTCGAATGTTTCAGCAATCGTGTTGATCGCATCCCAGCAATAATCGGCATCGAAAGAGACGAGTTTCACTTGCTTTGCCAGATCGTCAGGTACGGCAGCTACTTTCCAGTCTGTCGTGCCCAGAAAGGCGTTCATGTTGTCGGCGATGAGATTACCGAAGGATGCGAGGTCGGTCGTGTCGCTGAACGTCGCTTCGTCATTGGCTCCTTTCAACCAGAAGACCTTGCGGCGCTTCATGTGGTTTTGCCGTGCTTCGAATTTAGGCGTGTATTTATATCCGCCTGTCGTGGCGTTGTATTCGGGACGGACTTTCTGGGATATGATCTCGAATTTTCGTCCGCCATATAATATATAGCTACCCGTTTTGAAATCTACTTGCTCTGCGGTCTCGAAAGACAGTTGGACGTAATAATCGCCCATGAGTTCGTATTTAACGATAGCTTCGCTTGTGATAGGAGCCTCGTATAACTGATAACCTTGTCGATCGAATATAATCATGTATCTTCGTCGCTGATGTGGTCTGCATCCTCACAGACACTTCAAAGGTCGTTATGTTCGGTACATTATGCAAGAGTATTGAAAAATATTTTTCGTTCACATTTTTGTGAGTTTTAGAATAGGTACTATATTTACTTTATGAAATCATTGAATAATGGATAACTGTTTGTCGGATATTGGATATTAGTAACCATTACCGTTGAAATCATGGAAACGACACGCAAGATTTATAGAGAGGATGAACTTATTCCATTTGAGCCGACCCATCCGGGGAAGATTCTTAAAGAGGAATTGGAGAGCCGCGGAATTTCACAGCGAAAATTCGCAGAGATAATAGGTATTCAGTACACGGCATTGAACGAAATAGTGAATAGCAAGCGCTCGATTTCTACCGATTTCGCAATTATGTTGGAGGCAGCATTGGGTATTGACGCTATTTTTTGGGTGAATCTACAAACCCGCTATAATATGCAAACAGCCAGAAAAGACAGTAAATTGCTGGAACGTATCAAGCGGATCCGCAGGGTTGCCGCAATATTGTAGGATTGCGAATGAATAAAATACGCTTGATTCAAGCAAGAAAAAACATTTTTTCATCATAAATTCATTTTTCCTTCGAAAAATTTGGTCGGGGGGGGGAAATCGTAACTTTGCACCACCTAACCAATACAATTTATGATATGAAAAAGATTTTACTTTTATTTGCAGCCATAGCTACATTATCCTTTGCAGGGTGTTCGGATGATGATGAAAAAGCATCGAATCCTCTATCTGGGACTACATGGGAACGAACAGAGGACGGCGTCTTGGGCTCGTTATCATTTAGTGATACTCAGTGTAAATTTACTCTGAAAATAGCGAGTTCATCCAGTAATTATGCAACAACCATCTATGATTATACATATGATGATCCCAAAGTAACATTGTATCCTTTGGATGATGATTTGGCAATTTTGGAAGGAGAGATATCTGGCTCGGCAATGACGGTAACAAATACCTCTTCGGGAAAAAATATTGGGATTTACATCAAACAATAAATATGATACTCTATTTAGTGTCTTTCGGGATGCTTAAATAAAACAATAGCCGAGGCAAAACCTCGGCTATTGTTTTGATGATTGTATAAGTATCAGATACCTAATGAGGGCCTTTAAAGTTGTGATAATACAATTATTCCGATTATTATTCCGAGGATGTACATAATCAGAAAGAAAATTAATATTCCTTTTATTGTAGATATTCCAGCTATTAATTTGGCTTGTTTTTCCTGACGATAGCTTTCAAGAAGAGTCCCGTATTCATCATTAACTTTTTTGATGAATTCGTTATACTCCATTTCCTTTTCCGCACAACTTTCGAAAAAAGCTTTTATGCTCTTCTCATTATCTTCTATAAGTTTATGGCTTTCATATGGATTATCATATAGACCACTCCAAAAATACTTGTGAGCAGACAATACTTTGTCCCAATATTTCCATACCACCGTTTTATCGGTTTTCATATTATTAGATTATTTGGTTAGTGTTGTAAAATTACAATTTTCATCAAATTATACAAAGATTTCAGATAACTTTTTATCCTTCGATGAAAAAAGTTGTTTTTTCTTGCTTGAATCAAATATATTTTGTATCTTTGTTATGCTAAAATTCCCAAAGCGGTATAAATTGCCGCCGACATAGTTCGGCTATTTTTATACCCGCATATATAAGTAAAGAAATTTACTGCGCCGTGTGTGGTAGCGGAAACGCCCACGAAGCCTCGCTTTGGGAGCTTTAGCAACACGTAGCGCAGTTTTTTATTGCTAAAACCCAAAGTTATGTCAAACACTCAGTTAAGTCCTGCAATGCAGGCTCGCCTTTTGGCGATTGCCGCTAATCTTGCGGCCTCGATGGAAAGTAACATTAAGTCCATTGAAGAAACGAAACAATCCCTATTCTCTTTATTGGCAAAAGTTCCGGCCGAATATCGTCCTAACATGAGCGATGTGATTGCGGGTGCAGATCAGGCAATTTCCGAAGCTCGTCAGCGTCTCGACAGGTATCAATCTTTAATTGCATAGGCCATGAATACTCCGCAGATATTCAGTAATGAAAAATTCGGCCGTGTGCGGATAATCATGGTCGATAATAAGCCGATGTTTCTTGCAAATGATGTTGCAAAAGCGTTGGGGTATATAAACACAAGGGATGCAATATCCAAACATTGCAAGGGGGGGCGCAAAACGCGACACCCCCACTAAAAGCGGAAATCAGCAAGTTTCATATATCCCAGAATCCGACGTATATCGCCTTGTCATGCGTTCGAAACTCCCGCAGGCAGAGCAATTCCAAGACTGGGTTTGCGACGAGGTGTTGCCGACTATTCGTAAAACCGGAGGTTATGTCGCTGCACACGACAATGACACGCCCGAAATGATTATGGCTCGCGCCGTCCTTGTAGCGAATGAAACTATTGCCAAACAGAAGCAGCAGCTCGAACAAGCCCACAAGCAGGTTGCCGTTCTCGCGCCCAAAGCCGAACTTATGGACAAGGTGCTCGACACCGACCAGAAGATCGATGTCGGGCAGTCGGCGAAGATTCTCGGCCTGCCTTTCGGCCGCAACACGCTTTTCCAAAAGCTGCGCGAACGCGGCATCTTCTTCTGCAATCGCAACGAGCCGAAACAAGAGTATATTAACCGAGGCTATTTCGAGTTGAAAGAGAAATTGATCGACCGTAACAATCACGAATCTTTCACGGTCATCAAAGTCCTTGTCACGCAGAAGGGCCTTGATTTCTTGGCCCGGCAATTCGAGGTTGTCCAAACGCCCAAGAAAATGGCGACCATAAAATGACCCCTGTACAATCCCAATAGCTCACGTTGAGAGCGCTCCGCATTGTTGCGGAGCGTTTTTTGTTCATGTCCTGTTTGCGGGGTTCGGCTCGTTGAATTTTACCGACAATTTCGATGTACACCGATCGGCGGACAAAGAATAGCTATTGGAACTTCCCATATAGGTTAGGTGATAGTTGACGTCGTTTCCAATAGCCGGAACATTGATAGTAACCTTTCCGGTCTGCAAGAGCGTGTAAAAGCTCCTGAGATTGGCGAGATGATCTTCGGGCGTACTTCCCATTATGACAAATGAGAGTGTTACATCGCGTGCGGCAAGGAGCGGGTTATTGTACAACACCTCTTTGCCGTTTTTGAGACGGTCGTCGTTTTCGACGAAATCTTTCAGTCCGGCCGGCGCGAGAAGATTGGCGATAAACGAATCTCCCATGACGATGCCGATAGACTGTGCGTCGGTTCCATTTATAAAGAGGTCTCCATTCATTTTATTTCTCGGTTAAGACTTTGCGTAAATATAATACTGCCGAATCGATTACGTCATATCCCTTTGAACTGACAAAGGGGGCATAGAACATTCCCACGTCTAATACGACGCCCGTGTTGGGTTTGTCGGCTTTGTCGAGCATCTTGTTTGCCGAATCACGTGCGTCCCAATAGATCGCATTCTGATCCCCGATGAAGCGCACCTTCTCTTTTCCGGCATAGGTGACGACATATCCTATCGAGCTGCGTAAGTTCCACGTGTGATTGAGATAATTGGCTTTCTGCTGCTGGATTTTTACCGCTTCCCTGGCGTGTCCGTCAAAATAATCGACGACTTCTTTTTCGATACCGTCGATGAATTTGTCGAGATCGCGTATGTCTTTCTTTATTTTCATGGACTATATCTGATTCGTGTTCCTTTTGATTGCCGCAATATCCTCCGCCATGACTTTCAGGGTGGCATTCATGGCTGAGGTAGTGTCGTTGATCTGTTGAACCTCCATATACGTTTGAACGGCATATTCGAGCATTTCATTATTTACACGCAAGGAAGACGATACGACGTATTGTACCGATATTATTGCATTGAGGATTTGGTTTATCTGAGCTGTTTGAGGCATTACGGCTCCCCGAATGTCGGTGACCTTGCCTTGCACATCTGTGAAACGTCCGTTCAACTCACTGGCCGTATCTTGCGACATTGCCTCGAATCCTTTTGTGGTCGCAGACTGAGCGGATGCAGATGTTTTATCATATCCCGTAGCTTCTGCGATTTGATCCCGCAGTTCTAACCCTCGCTGCACCATGAAATCCCATCCTTCGCGCAAGTCTTTTATCTCTTCGGAATCCAACCCTCCGCCGCTTTCCATTGCTTCTGCGAAATCTTTATACCATTGCTCCATATCGTCTTTGAGCAGTGCGTCCAATTTCGTGCGGAGCATCGCCTTCATCATATAATTCGAGAAGTCATTGGCGAAATTCTCGGCCGAAGCGTCCATATCCATCAAAGTATCGACGAAACTGTCATACAGGCTGTCGAACGAGACTTGTGTCAAGGCTTCGTTCAGCAATTCCTTGTTCTCTTCCAGCCTTTCATTCGATTCGATGAGTTCGTTTATATACTCACGTACTTTTTCAGGAAGATAACTCCAAATGATGTCCGACTCCTTTAAGGAAATAAGTTGATCTGCGGATAGGTCTCCGAGATTTATCGTCCCGGAAGCAAAGGCTTTGGCATAGTCTCTTCCGAGTAGTTTTACCAGATCCAGGTAAAAATTGGAAACTTGTGCTGCAACTTCGTTGAAGTTGTGTTGTGCGGAATGCGAGCCACTGCCGTATTGCAACATCTCGCCTTTGATTGCCTTTATTATGTTGCGCTGCTCCTTCAATGTCGCTTCTGTGGCGTCTGCGGCTGCTTTCACAGCCTCCGCACCTGTGGAGCTTGATATGAGGTCTCGCATTTTGTCGGCGACTTCTCCATATTTATCAGCTAAGGCGTTTGCGCTTTCAATATAATCTTGCATATCGCGCCCTTTGCCGGCAAAAAGAGTTATAAGTCCGCTGACAGCAGTCGCCGCCAATGCAATACCGCTCGTAATTCCGCCCATAATAGAAGAGAATGATGCTTTCCCCTCTTCCTTTATTTCATCTTTGATGGATTGTATGGATTCCGAAAAGGTTCCGGCAGATGTGGCTATTTCGCCCATAACGGAGAGAGTATCGGCAAGTTCAGGTGCAAATTCTTGAAGACCTTTTGCAGCCTCTCGAACGGAATCGGCAATGGCTCCGAACGCCGTAGCCGCCTCTTTCCAATCTTTATTATGGGTAGATTTCTTGGCGCCGTTAAGCCGCTTTTCCAAAATCTTGATTTGTGCATTTAATTTATTTATCGTATCGAGATATTGTTTCGCTTCTGGGGTTTCGGACGAATCTAAGGCATCGAAAGCGTTTTTCGCCTCCTCTAATTGTTTTTTGGTTTCGGACATCAGCTTTTCCAATTGCGCTACTGTCTTGTCCGCTAAATCCTTCGTCCATGCTGATGCTTCGACCTCGAATTGTGCTATTGCCGCATTGCGTTCCGCTTCGAGTTGTGCCCGCTCTCCCTCTGTTTGCGCCTTCGCCAGTTTACGATCGTATTCGTTTTTGGTTGCTTGAAGCCGCTCCCGAAAAGTCCCGTATTTTATTAGATATTCATTCCATTGGCGGCTTTCATCTGTATTTATATTCGATACCTTTCTATGAGCCGTAATTTCCGCACCGGCCCTCAGTGAATCGAATAACTTCTGTTGTTGCTCGGTCAAGCCTTTTCCTTGAAGGGCAATAATTTCTCTTTCCCATTTCTCGATCTCGGCTATGCGCTTTTTGTAATCGAGGTCGATTTGGGCAAGGCTCTTTTCCGATCCCTCCCGCATGGAGTCTATTTCGGTCTGCTGTGCTTCATATTGCAGTTTCAACAGATCGTCTTGAAGCTTTTTGCGGTTTTTTTCTGTTTGCGATGCGTTCTTTGAGGCGTTTTTCTCCGCTTCCTTGAACGCATCGTTCATCTCATCGGGAGTAAGGGTTGTAAAAAGTTTCTCCGCTTCGGGCGTGAGTTTCTCATTCGCTTTTTCCAATGTTTGGTAGAAAAGTTGGGCGTCACCGTTGAAATCTTTTTCGATGCGCTCCCAGATTGCCTTGCCTTCGTCTCCGAGCTTTTCCAACTCGCCTTGAAACCTTTTTCGGGCCTCCTCTAATCTGTCTTCGGCCGCTTCGAGATTATCTTTTACATAGGAAGGGGTAGCAAATGGTGTATACCATCTATCATTATATATATTTGCCTCTTGCAGACTTTTAGAAATGGTGTCATACTGTTTTCGGGCGTTCGTTGCATTTTTTAGCGCTTTCGTATATTCGTCATAGGCGCCACCCGTCAGTTTTATATATTCCAAACTTTCGGTATTCTTAGCTATGATATTTTCCGCCGCTCTGGCTTTCGCGACCTCGATGATCGCATTTTTCAGGTTGTTATATACGTCGATAGCGTTTCCGACCATTATCTGTTCGGTGCTCATATTGGAGAAATAGGCAGGGTAGAGGTCTTGCAACTTCTTTACGGCTGTCGCTCTTTCTTTGTAGGGCTTAGCGGTATCTGTCGCTGCATTGTAAAGAAGGTTCAATTTCGTGATTTCGGCTTGGGCACTTCGCTGTCCTTCGGCCATTGTGGCGTGAAATTGTTGCGCTGCGATCTTGGCCGAATCGAGCGCTTCTTTTCCCTTGAACAATGCGCCGACCCAATCCACGATTTCTTTACCATATAACGTTAAAATAGTAACGCCAGCCACAAGAAGAGTTTGCCAAGAGATAATAGAACGGGCGATCTGTTTCCATACGGGGACAAATGACTCTCCGCTCTTTTTCAGAGCTTGGACGGACTTGCTCGCACGTGCTATTTCGTCTGCCAATATTGGAATGTTGTTCGATATTGCGGAAAAAAAGACTTGCGGCCCATATGCCAATGATGGCAATTCTCGTGCGACTTGTTGAATAGAAAACGATAGTCCGTTCCATCCCGAGGCATAGTTGCCGACATTACGCTGGTGATTGCCGATAGAAGCGTCCAGCTCCTTGATTTTTGTGTCGAGGGCCTGAATGTTTTTGAGCAGGTTTTGTCCGAATGCACTTCCTCGTTCTCCTTCGTCGAGCGATCTGTAAACTACCCGCATCCGGGAGAGAGCTTGCGACATTTGATCCATTGAGCCCTGTGCGACCTGCTCCAACTTGATTTGGTTTGCTACTTCTTGCCGCATTCGCGAAATGGCCTGCTTGTTTTCTTCATAAGCCAAAGAGAGGGACGTCCGGCGTGCAATTTGTTTATCCGTCAACGTAAATCCATCTCGTTCGGCCTTATTTAAAGCATCATATTGAGCCTTCAAACCTCGATTCGCGGCCTTTAACAGTTCTATTTGCTCGATATTCTCACGTTTTGCAAGACTTACTTTATCTAATTCCTCCAATAAGCCCCTCCATGCCTCGGTTTCCGCTTTGACGGCCTGCGTTCCCGCGGTGGATCCGGCCGACGATGGTGTGGCGGGCGATGCGGCAGTCGATTGCGAGACCGTTTTCGCTGCCTCGTTCTGCATCTGTGCGATCCGCTTCATGGCCTGCTCGACGCGAGCTTCCATCTCGGCGATTTTTCGGTTTATAACATCGAATTCTTTGGTTCCCGACGGAATATCAGCCAGAACCTCTTTCAATCGTTTGAGAGCCGCGATAAAGCTATTAAGCTTATCGGTCTCGGCGTTTATTTTGAATGATAATACGCTCATTTGTTCTTCTGCTTTCTTCTTGCGGCCATCTCCTTGCCGCTGCCCTTAACTATTTTCTTTTCATCTCCCACAAGCGACCGCACCTTGTCTATCATCATCAGCATCATGGTAGGGTAGTTTACTCGCTCGAAAGCATCTTGGTAGCTGATGTTCAGGTGTTCCATCATGGTTGCCATGATACCTGCGATGGAGTTGTTTCCGACAGTCTCCACGATGGCCTTTTTCCGTGTTTTGTCGATTTTTACCGATTCCAGCAGGTCTTTCCCCGTAGTGACGTCGGCGATTTTCTGTGCCGCGATTCGGATTTGCTGGTAGTCGCCGTAGTGTCTGGCGTACCATAGGAACATCCGTTGCTGCCAGCGGCGGTGAAACAGTAGTTTCGACATCGTTTCCAACGAATATTGGTGTCGTCCGTCGGTGGACAGGTTTAGCCGTTCGTTCGCAAAAGCCCGTGCGAGGTCTTTGATGCAGGGTTGATACGCACGGAAACTCAACCGCCCGATCTGCACTGTCACATGATGTTTGTTCAGCAGCGAGGCGGCGACGATGCCAGCAGACTTACTCATGATCTTTTGCGATTGACATCGAGAGTTGTTCCATTACGGCTCCAATTCCGATAATGTCTTCCAGTGGTATCATTTTCAATGTCTTGTTGTAGGCATCGAACAACTCTTCGAACGAGGCCTTTTTCATAAACCTACGCCTGAGAACTATGCGCTTTAATTTGCTGAATATGCTTTTGCTGCCAGAAATACCCAATGCGACGCTTTGAGCCATTGCCGCGAGACATTCGATACTTTTATCTGGCTCTTTTTTCACGTTCCACGCTTGCATGATACGTGTAGCGGTTAGAGGTGACATTTTGTATATGCTGTAACCTTTTCCAGCTATGCGGAAACTAATAAAATCCATATCTCGAATAATTGAAACAACAGGGGCGAGGGGCTTACGCCTCCCGCCCCTTTCCGATGTGATTGCCAGTCGTTATTTGGATGGCGCGCTCATTACCGAAGCAGCCTCCGTGACCTCCGATGCATCGAACCAGTATTCGGACGATACCTCGGTATTATCCGGTTCCAGTGCTGTTGCAACGACGCTGATAGCGACGGCATCGTCCGTCTCGGCGTTCCGCGCCACGACCGAAGCCTTCGGGAATACGCAATATTGATCGTCTTCCGTAAGAGCGATCATGCATTTCTCGATGTTTGTAACGCCGCGGGCTCGTTTCCATGATGTTTCCGTACCGGTTCCGCCCATAAATGCGGCTTTCGTTTCATAGTCGTATTGACCGATGGCGAAATTCATAGTGACTTCACCCATCTCTTTCGACTGGCGATATACACCGTCGGTCAGTTGATTTTTGTATTGTGTCGTGGACGGTTCGGCTTCGTCGAGGCTCCACGTGTCCTGGTGGACGTTCGGCACCTTCTTGGTGGCAGAGTCTTTGAGAATGGTTCCCAGCATCGTACCTGTCAGGTCTCCGGTGACTTTCGTGGGGTCTGCATACCAGATGTTTTTGATGCCTACGGCTGTGATAGTTGCCATATTTTAATCTTTTTTTACGTTTAACACTCTGAATAGGACCCGGACATAGATATAGTGGCATCCGAGGTCTTTGTCCTCTTCTCTGCCGATACCTTCATATCGATAACAATATGGTGTATTATCATATATTCCATAGGCCCACGGTTTAAATTTTGCTTTTGCGATTCGTTCAAGTTCACCCAGTCGTTTCAGGTTCGCTGTTCCTTTGACATCCGGAACACATAGATTCACCGAGATGTAACATGATTCCCAATAAGTCGCCGGAGATTGTTCCGACGGTGTTACGACTACGATCCGCTCGTCTTTTATTCGTCCTTCCGGAACATTCCATGTAGGAAATGTCTGGATTCCGAAATCGGCGCAGTCGTGAATCAGGATGTTCTGTACTTCGTTGGTAGTTATCATTATACAGTGCGTTTATAGCCATATTTTCGTATATTCATACCTTTGGCCGCTTTTGTAGAAGCCCTGCACGGGGTATGAGACCGAATCTTTCAGCGTGGTGCCGATAAGAGAGTCGGGGCGATGGTCGAATATGTTTTTCCCGCATCTGTCCAGGATGCGCACCTCCTCGTTTTCTTCGATTGGAAGCACATTAGCCGGCATAACTACTTCGTAGGTATATCTGATCACTTTTCCGTTAGGCGATTCGATAAACCGTGCTTTGCCGTCGTATCGGGCATTGCATTTGGTTACTGTCAGCCACTCGTTTGTATCGTGATTCCAGCGTTGAAGCGTATAGGGGAACCTAATCATAAGTCTAAGAAGAATATCTGGGGTGTAGGATCGAATTCCGAAGCAATATCGGTAAGGCCGTTATCCTTTGCGAGAGCGTGTATGCGGCGGCGCAGTTCCTCGACATTGTAGCCGAGAGAGTATCCGCCGTTGCTTTCGGATGAAAGGACGATAAGTTGTTTTAGGACATCGATAGCGGCTTTTGCCACAGGCACCTTGTTGGACGAAGAATACTCTTCGTCCGCCGATAGCCCCGTGTCCATGCAGGCTACTGCAACTAAGTTGTCATCCACGTCATAGGGATAGAGCCGAGCCGATATTACTTCAGAATTCCTCATTGTCGGTGGGTTTAACCGTTCATCGTCGATAGATCGAAAATGGCGATCTTGTTCGGTGCCGTGAAGTTGGGAATCCATTCGGCTCCATACTCCATGAAGCGGCCCTCGTCGGTTCGCCAGTTCGAAGTCCACATTCCACCATCGAGGCGCGTGTACGTTTTTCCCGGCACGGGGTCTGAGATTTCATAAGGCTCATGCCACATCATCTTGCCGATCTTGTCTTGCGGGAGTAGCGTGATGCGGTCATCCTTGAAAACCTGTTTGTTCGTGCCATCTTCCAGCGCAACCATGTCGTCGATGATGCGAATAGGCGGAAGCCCGATGCCGGAGAACACTTGATTGGCCATCGCGTCGGTAATGAGTCCGCCAGCCAAAGCAACTTGTGCTCCCGACATAATCATCTTATAGGTTGACTTGAACTCAGATGAGCCGACGATGTTCTTGGTGAATGTCGAACGGGACATCTCCATGACAGAAAATCTGCCCATTGTCGGGCGCAGGGCCTCAATCTGCTTTTTCAGATAGGTAATGAAGTTGTCCTTATCCCCCGTTGTCGGCTTGATCTTCTTAACGGGTAGTTCCATGTCGAGCAATGTGATTCCCTGCGGATTGTCTGCGAGCGCTACGGAAGCTATGCCGTCCGAACGAAGGTCACCGACAACGATGTCCATACGTTTGTGTGGCGCGAGGCGAATTTGGCGGACGTCATCCACGATATAATCGATGATTGCGTTTAAGGCCGCCACTTGATCGGCGGGGCGCGCTGCATTGAACTTATCGATGAGTGACTTAATCATATCCAGACGGTCATTGTCCATCTGGTAGCGGTCCCCTAAATATGCGACCTCTCCGTATCCGCTTCCGAGCGATTTGCGTTGACGCAGGGGTTTGTTGGAATTCCGATCGATGATCGAGCCGGCCGTAACACCGGTGACGGTGCCGAGGTAGGCTTTGAAAACGCGGGATTTGGTCTCTTCGAAGTCGAGATAACGCTTCCAAAAAATCTCGTCGTCACGGGTTACCATCGAACGGTCAATGACTGCCTTGAAGACTTCTGTATTGTTGAAAAGGGTTTCGAGTGTCAGTTTCATTGTCGTTGTGGTTTAGATAGTGAAAAGGAATCGGGCCGTAAGGGTCTCCTTGTCTTTGGCCGAGATGGGTACATAAAGTTTCGACTCCTGCACCTCATAGGCCCTGCCGATGGCAGTGACCGTTGCACCTGTCTCTACTTTCGTTACAGCGTAATTGAGGAAGTTTGCGGTAACCTTAGGTGTCGTACCGTCTACTGCTGCTGCTTCGAAGAGAATGTCCCCTGCTTCCGGCGTGAGATTGGCGGCACTCATTGTGAGTTCGTCATAGTTGGCATTGGTGGTACTGATGCTCGAAACGGTTGCACCGCTTGTACCGTCGCCCAGGTGCATACCTTTGTAGGCAAGCGACCCTTTTGCGATTTTGATCTTTGTTCCGGATGACACTTTCTCTACTACTTTGACGTTCTTTACCGCGGATGCTTTGCGCGTTGTTAGATCGACATGCAGAGGCGTTAGCGGCATCAGCATCGTCCCGGTCGGGACATTTGCGTCCTCGAAGTTGAAACCTCCGGAGAGTCGATACACCGTATCGAATCGGCACAGTTCTCGCAGTACGTCTTCCGGATTCAGTTCATAATGAAATCCTGCTGGCATTTTTTACGGTTTTTTTGATTTGACAATTTGTTCTGTCCCCTGCTCAATCAGTTTGGCGATGTCACTTCCGTTATCGGTCATGCCGCCACCCTGTGCGGGCGGTTCGGAAAACTCAAAACCTGCGTCCGCCAATTCCTGTCTTGTACTTTTGAAATATTCATCCAAATCGGCGTCTTGGGTGATGTTTAACTTGGCGGCGAATTTCTCGGGAATTCCGTACTCTTTAGCTTTCGATGCGATGGCTGCGGCTCGCTGTGCGGCTTGCTGATTCTGTTGTGCGGCAGCTGCCTGCTCCTCTCGGAGGGTTTTTAGTATTTCCGCTTTGAATGCTTCGGCATCGAAGGGTTCTTCGGGTTCGTTTCGATTACTCTGGCTGCCCCCATTACCAGTTGTCGCGTTGCTATTGGCTCTTGCTTCTTCTACGGCTGACGTTACCCGTCGGTCAATCTCAGCCTGCATTGCTGAAAGGGCTGACTTCTGCCCCTCGACAATAGTGTCGAAGTTCTCGTCGTTTACCAATCCGGTTGCGGCCAGCGACTCGGCCACCCCCTCGATTGCTTTTGCGCTAAACCCCAGGTTGCTGAACTTGGTTTTCAGCGCGGAAAAGATTTTTTCTTTCATGTTTTTTCGTTCTATATGGTTTTGGATAAGTCATCATATCCACATTAAAAAGGTCTGCCGGCTAATGCCAACAGACCCTCCTAACCTAACAACTGCATGGAAGTTATTTCGTCCTATGTCTGTTGGCCTATATCTTCATAGGCTCTGCGACAAAAATCTATACATTCGGCACATTATCCAAATTATTTTATATAAAATCAGGTAAAAAACAAAGTTTTTTCTCCATTATGATGCTTAATTTGGATGAGTTTGTTGATATTGAGATGCTGTTGTCCTATTTGTTTGATTGTTCCCTAACTAAAACACCCGATTTTCTTCATTTTTTGTTCAAAAATGTTAATCTGTGGACTCGGAAGCATTGCTTGTCGATTTGTCCGTCTGCTCTTCTTGGATCTCCCTGATCTCGTCGTCTATGTCATCGACCAGCCCTGCCATCATGACTCCTGTTTTAAGGGATGCAATAGGCCGCCCGCAAGCATCTGTGGCATTCTTGATCTTCTCGGCGATGTCGTCGATGGTGAACGGTTGTATTTCAGTCTCTATGTCAATAGTTTGTGACGCTTGCATGAATTCAGCATTGAGCGATCCCACAGCAGATACAAGGAAGTTATATCGGCGTTGGATATGTTCCCCGATAACCTCGGCGTGGTTATCTATTGCGAGGTCTGTACCCATGAATAAGAAGCGGAAGGCTCGGCCGGAAGGGACGTCACCCAATCCTTTCAAAGAATCCAGGGACAGTTGGGGTGTATTGGTGAGTTGGTAGGCTTTGCTCCACAACCCTTCCAGCTCCAAGCGCACGGCATCGCTCGCCTGATCCCAATTCAGGTAGTACACCTTGCCGCCGTTGGTGATCTTGATTAGACGGTTTTTCCCCGATTGTTGTGGGGTTCCATGTATTTCTCCTTCGAGAATCAAATAAGGAAAGAAGCATCTGTCGATGCAATCTGCAAAGTTAGACATCAAGCGCTCCAAGCGTTCTCGAATGGGCTTGATGTTGTGACATAGAGCTTTGGGACGCCATGAGTAGATGGTCGGATTCTTTATAAACCCATGTTTGAATTCGTTGACTTTTATCCAGTCTGATTCCATACGCCATTGATAGACTTTTTCATCTGTCACGGTCATGAAATAGGTTGTCTCCGTGCCGTCAGCCTCTTTTACGGAGTATTCGCGGCTCAATGCCAGATAGTCGCCTTTATCGTCGAAAAGAGGGTATAATTTATCGCCACGAAACGGCGACCATATTGCACACCGAAGCTTGAATTGAGGCATTACATTCCCACCAAGCGCCCCTTTCACCTTTGCGAGAATCTTGCGCCAAAATCCCTCGTCTTTGACGACATACCAGTATTCGGCTACTTCGGTTTCGGAGAGCCACGACCGAACGATGCGTTTATTGTTGTAACGCATCTTGTTCTTCTTGTTGATGCTGTTTATAATGGACAGCAGGGCTTTTTCCTTGTCATCATTGGGGTTGCAATTAATTTTTGGGTCATTACCCACAGCCCATGCAGTGTGAATGTTGACAATATCCTGTTCCAACGGCAACATGATGCGGTTTGTAGGGTTGATGTCGTCTTTCTTGTATTGAGGAGGGATTATTTTCCCTGTTTTTGGGTCTTGACGGCCCTCCTCGACGATCACTTTGTTGTCGGGGCGAATTTCGGGATCCATGACGTCATGTTTGTCTGGGTCCCAATCTTTATATAGGGCTTGTGCATTCGGAAGCGGGGTGCGGCGATATTTTAGGTAATATATCTTTTCTGCTTCGGTAGGCAGGGCGAGTATTTCTTGTAGGGTCTTCATATCGCTGATTTAAAAATATCCTTCGTAATTTCTGGGTGCTTCATAGTCTTCACGCTGCTCAATCATGCCGGTCAGAACATCCGGAGCATCATCATGGGCATTTCGACCTTCCTTCATGTGGCTCATAATAGCCTGATAGAGTTCCGGCCATCGTTTTTCCCATCCAACCGGGAAATATGTCATATTATTCACTTCCGCCGATTTGGTGAATATGCGAACCTGTTTATTTTCTGTTTGCGCAAACCAGGAAATTCGGGTTTTGTGGTTGCCCATTAAACGGCATTGTTTTTCCACATTGCGCGCGAATCCTCTGCCTCCGTTATTGCTCTCGATATTGGCTATCTCGACCTGTTGCTTTGACAGCATTTCTGCGGTAGCTGGTTCCGTATACTCCATTGGCTTTTTGGTGTATATAACATCGGTCACATAGTTCCCCTCGGGCTGCTCTACATAACAAATTGCACATAGGTAGTCGTCGCCCGTATCTGCGGTATCCACGTATGCTTTGCGCAATGACATCTGCGAGTAGGGAATTATCTCGTAAGTCTTGAATTCCCGATACATCAATCCTTCCAGTGGCTTGGGGTTCTGCATATACTGCGTCTCGAATACGAAGGAGTTCGATTTCTCGATTTTGTGCAACTCCTCCAGTGTATGTTTGAAATCCCATAACGGCTGTTCACGGCCGTTTTCGTCATGCCAGATGCAGGGCATCGAGAGTACTGTCCATTCTTCCGGCTCAATCTCCTGCAAATACCCGCACAGATCGTGTTCATGCAATCTCTGCATAATGATTATGATGGGAGTATTTCTAGAGTTTACGCGGTTGCGGATTGTCGATTCGAAGCGATTATTTACGCGCTCACGGATGGTTTCGGATAGTGCGTCCTCTGGCTTAATAGGGTCGTCAATAACGATAGCTCCCGCAAAATCGCTTTCCCATGCAGGCATGAAATCGCCCATTTCGCGCCGTTCCCTGTCGGGATCATCCACTTGGCCTGCACCGAACCCCGTAACCTGCCCTGCCGCACTTACCGCATATAGTCCGCCGCCAGCGGAGGTGTACCACTTCTTCGCATTCTTCGATTCAATGCTGACCTCGGGGAACAGCCGTTGATAATAGTCCGATTGTACTATTTCATTTATTTCTTTCGAGTTGTCGAGAACGAGGTCGTCGGAATATGACAGATGGATAAACTTGCTGCGGGGATTTAGCGCTAGCCCATAAGCGACGAAATTTTTCGATACAAGTTCTGTTTTCCCATATCTGGGTGCGATATTGATGATAAGACGCTTTATCTCACCCCGTACTACTTTATCGAGAGCATTGCATATTTTGTGGTGATGATTGCCGACAACAAACCGCATACCCGTTTTATGCTTGAACATATAACGGGTGAAATTCAGCATGCCGGAAAGGCAGAAGGTGCGCTCTATGTCTACATCACGAATAGGAGTGCGTCAATATTCTTCGTTAAGTTTCAACCCATATTGCTTAGCTTCCTCAGGAGAGAGTGTGCGGGGTGGGATTAAATCGGCTCCATCTGCCCCTGTAACCTCCTGACGCTCCACATACCCTCGTTTCTTTCCTCGTGTTTTGAGGGTGAAGATGATTGCCGTTTCGGATGGACGTTCTATCCAGCCAGCAAATCTTTTTTCTCCGTTTTCGTCTTTCTCAATGGCAGGAACTCCCGCTACCAACTTGCGCAAATTACTTTCGGCCAAATCAACAAACCGTTCACGGGAATCTTCGAGGGCTTGTTTGAATTCGGGATCATCATTACACCAAGCATAGACAGTAACCCTTTCCACTCCGATGTGGGCGGCAATATCGGATAAAATGCCGCCGCAAGAATTTGCAATCTTGCGGAATGTCGCAATATTAGGCTTTTTACTCGGAGCACCCATTTTTTATAGTGTAAGGTTTGTGAGGTTATTCCACCCGTTCAACCATATCGGCGAACGTCTCCCCAGGGATGATTTTATCATCCGGGCCGAACCCAAATCGAAGCATGAACGACGATTTTGCCCGATATGACTTGAAATTGATCATTACATAGGATTCGATGTCTTCGGCCTTCTGCTCTGCCTGTTGCCTAATTTGTTCTTTCATCTCTTTAACGGCCGCTTTTCTTTCTTCGAACGGCCGCTGCACTTCCTCGAAATCATCCAGCGTATCGGCCAGCCCTGAGTTCACTTCGTCTTGCATGACGGATATACCATATATGTTCATGTCTGCTTCAGAAAGGCCGGCGGCTTGATAGTCTATTTCCGGTACAAGTACTTTCATCTTTTCCATGTCAAACTCACCCATTGCGGAGGGCGAGTTCATGAAAATATTCTGTTCGCGCTCGGTCTTGTCGTCCAACTCTACCGCCTCTACTTTGATCTCATAATTCGTTTCGGGCGTACCATCGTAATTGTTGATGATGTCGAGCGTCTGCACGCGCTTGTGTCCCGACACAAGATAGGATGAACGTCGATTCCATACGATACCTCCCAGATAGCCGACAGTCTTGAAGTTCTTTTTGAGTTTCTTGATGACTTCTGGATCCTCTTTGCGTGGGTTGTAAGGAGCGAATTTGATTTGCGATCGCTTGATTACGACCGTTTCACTCTGATTGTATTTGGGCTGCTGCTTTTTCTGCGTCATAACGGAGTAAGATATTGCGTGACAGAGGAAATACTTTGTAAATCTTTTCGAGGTCTTGCGGATAGTGTTGGCGCAGGTAATCGAATACCTCCGGCAAAAACGTCAGACCTTGCGATTTGTTCTTGTTGTAGGATATGGGTTCAGGCAGTTTCTTTGCCTTGATGTAGGCCATGACGTCCGATTTCTTCCACTTGGATAGAGGATAGATCTTGTTCGTATTGCTTATGGCTTCATTTTCATATCCGCGCAACATAAGACAGCGATTCATTCCGTCCGACTGTTTCATACCGTAGAAAGAGTAAGATATTCCCGTTTTCATCCGAACGGATTCATCAAGGTCTTTCAACGATAACAGCTTTACATTGGGATTAGGAATGCAGTATAGCCTGCAACGTAGAACGCGCGTCAGCGTCCAATGGGGGACTTGCAGGATGGTAACGTTGGAATAACGGGCTTTGACTGCTCGCAGATAGTTGTCGATGTGGTCGAGACCTTTGACGAAATACATGAACACGCAAACGATTCCCCGGAAGTGCGGCGCCATCAGGTCGAGCAAAACTTCACTGTCTTTGCCACAAGAATAAAAAAGGATTGCTCTGTCCGTTTTCTGACGGACAGAGGCAATCACTTCGTTTGCATGGTCTATCGGAGTCATGATTAACCAGCCGACATACCAAAGGCAGCGCGAATGTCGCGTGCACGACCGGCACGATTCGTCGCACGGCCGCCTACTGTACGGTATCGAACGCGGCTAACGCCGCTCGTCCGATTGATTCGATTTCTTACTGAATTTCGAGTGCAGCAATGATTTTAAGGGTTTAACAATTCATTTTCTCGATTACCCTGCCGAGGTGGTAGTCGATCTCGGTCATGGTATATTCGTTGCCGTTGTGCTCGTACACAATCGGCTCTTTCGTCTCTTCATCGCAAACGTCTACCAGCTCGGCGCCTTTGACTTCGACCAGCGCGCCGGGGCGGTTGGTTTCATAGCCTACCCAGAACTGAATAGCGTCGTAGTGGTTGATAACCGTATCAACGCCCTTTTCG